>Ga0164243_10003656_pt1 | contig 24553 bp, 25 predicted proteins | sample OricompcompostOP_FD_108781 | JGI IMG/M metagenome (GOLD analysis project Ga0164243, IMG submission 108781) | Organic Plus compost microbial communities from Emeryville, California, USA - Original compost - Organic plus compost (OP) | ecosystem: Engineered > Solid waste > Mixed feedstock >...
AGCCGCCGGCGCGACCGCCGGAGCCGGTGGTCGCGGCCGCCGTCGACCGGAGCCGCCGGCTGCTCGACCGGGACGGCGCCGCGCTGCTGGGCCGGCTCGCGGTCTTCGAAGGCGCGTTCGACCTCGACGCGGTCGCGGCGGTGGCACCCGACGACGGCTCCCCCGAGCGGATCGCCGACCTGGTCGACCGCTCACTGCTGCGGGTGGAGCCGGGCGGCGGCGAGACGCGCCGCTACCGGCTGCCGGCACCGGTCCGGGAGTACGCCCGCACGCTGCTGCCGGCCGCCGAGGAGCGGCGCACGGCGCTGCGGCACCGGGAGTGGATGCGCGCGTTCGCCACCCGGGCCGACATGGGCATGTGGGACGCCGCGCTCGACGACTGGCTGCGCCGGCTCACCGCGGAGAAGGACAACCTGTACGCGGCCCTGCGCGGCTGCCTCGCCGACGGCGACGCAGCGACGGCCGTCGAGATCGCGGGCGGCGTCAGCTTCTTCTGGTTCCACACCGGGGCCGTCGAGGAGGGTGCCTCCTGGCTGCGCGCGGCCCTCGACGGCAAGGGCCAGGACATGTCGCTGGACGGCACGGTGGCCCGGGCCCGGGCCAACCTCGGCCTCTCGGCGATCCTGTCGCTGACCGGCAACGTGTCGGAGGGGCTGCGCCGGGCCCACGCGGCGCTCGCGCAGGCCGAGCGGTGCGGCCACGACTACCTGCGGGTCGACGCGCTCTGCGGGATGTCGTTCCTCGCGGCCGGCGCCGGCGAGCAGGCCCTGGCCGCCCGGACCGCGGCGGAGGCGGCGCGCGGGGCCGAGCGCGGCGGCTGGCTGGACCTGCGGGCCAACGCGATGACGATGCGCGGCAACGCGCGCTACCTCGCCGGCGACCTGGCGAGCGCCGCCGGGCTGTTCGGGGAGGCCGTGACGATGGCCCGGTCCAGCGCGAGCCGCTGGGTGAGCACGATGGCGGGCTGGCTCGACGTCGAGGTGGCCATCGACCGCTCGCGCTACGACCACGCGCTGCCGGCCGCGCTGGTGCTCAACAAGGGTCTCACCGGCGCCGCGCTGACCACCTCGTGGCTGGTGACGGGCCTGTCCCTGGCACGGTCGCTGACGCTGTCCGGCCGCGCGGAGGAGGGTGCGCTGCTGCAGGGTGCGGTGACCGGCATCGGCCGCGCGGTCGGCGTGGCCGCGGCCGGCATCGGCCGGACCCGGCCGGCGCGGGAGCGCGACGACGTGCCGTCGGGCCGGCACGCCGCGGCGTACGTCCGCGGCCTGCGGATGTCCGTCGCCGAGGCGAGCGCGCTGGTCACGGTCCTGGCGGAGGCCGCCTGACGCGCACCTCCCAAGATCGGGTTCCGCCGGATTGCCGACAGGGTCCCGCAAGTCGAGCGCAAGTCGACCGCAAGTCCCGCCTGGCTTCATGGAACGCGACGCCGGAGCAACCCGCTGCGGCGTGACCGAAGGAAGGGCCCCTTCCTAACGATTCACGTATAGGAAGGGGCCCTTCCTCACATGAAGAGGGGGAAACTGTCGTGAAGAAGACGACGATCTCGCTGGACGACATCAAGCCGGCCGGCCAGGAGCTGAAGGAAGACGAGCTCAAGGCGATCGGCGGCGGCATGGCCCGCAGCATCGTCTGCGACATCAAGGGCGACAGGGCGGTCTGCTCCGGCGACGACATGCTGAGCTGACCCATGGGAGCCCAGATCCTCGTCCTGACCTGCGCTGACGATCCGACCGCCGAACGCGTGGGGGCGTCGGTGGCGGCCCGCGGTGCCCACGTCGTCCAGATGGACCCCGGCGATTTCCCGGGGAGTGCCGAGGTCGCGTTCTCGGTCGACCGGACCGGGGCGGTCCGGCGGCACCTGCGGTCGGCGGGGCAGGAAGTCGATCTCGATGGGCTCACCTGTGTGTGGCACCGGCGGCCGAGCCCGCCGGTGCCACCCGCGGGGGTCGACCAGGTCGGCGCCGACTACCTCGCCGGCGAGGCGCGGATGTACCTCGACGGCGTGTGGCGCGGCCTGTCCTGCCGCCAGGTGCCGGCGCCGCGTGACGTCATCGACCGCGCCGACCGCAAGGCGTACCACCTGGGTGAGGCCGTCGCGTGCGGCTTCGCCGTGCCGCCCACGCTGATCACGACCGACCCGGACCGGCTGCTCGACTTCTACGAGGAGCACGACGGCCGGGTGATCAGCAAGGCCGTGCAGATGGGCATGCGCGGCACCCGCGACGACCCGATGGGCCGCTACACCGAGCGGATCACCCACCGCGACCTCGGGTACGCGGCCGCGCTGCGGCTGGCCCCGATGATCCTCCAGGCGTACGTGCGCAAGGACGTCGAGATCCGGGTCACGGTCGTCGGCGACGCGGTGTTCCCGGTCGAGATCGACTCTCAGGCGACGAACCACACCGCGGTCGACTGGCGCCGCTACGACCTGCACCACACACCGCACCGGCCGCACCGGCTCCCCGGCGACGTCGCCGACCGGTGCCGGACCCTGGTGCACCGGCTCGGCCTGTCGTACGGCTGCCTCGACCTGATCCTGACCCCGGAGGGTCGCTACGTGTTCCTCGAACTCAACCCGAACGGCCAGTTCGACTGGCTGGAGATGGCGACCGGCGTGCCGATCACCGCGGCGCTCACCGACCTGCTCGTCACCGGCGCCGTGGGGGTGGCGGCGTGACGCTCCTCGACGACGCCGTCGACGCGCTGCGGCACTGCGCCGCCCAGCGGCTGGAGCCGGCGGAGGCGCGCAAGCACCTGGCCACGCTCCGTGACGAGCACCCCGACGCGCGGCTCCGCCTCGTCTGGCAGCGGGAGGAGTACGACGGTTCGCTCCACTACGACCTGCTGGTCCGCCGCGGCGACGAACCGGGCGTCGTCTCGCTCGCCTGGTGCCCGGACGACGCGCTGCCCTGGCCGCTGCGCGGCGTGCAGCGGGCCGGTGAGATGGTGCTGGCCCGGGTCAACGGCTTCGACCTCGAGGTCGGCGAGGCGATCGGCTACCTCGACCTGCTCTGGGAACAGGCGCCGCTGCGCGACCGGCTGGTCGACGCCTGCCTGGTCCGCGAGGCGCTGGACGAGATCGGCGTGGAGCTCACCGAGGAGGAGGTCCAGGCGGCCGCCGACGCGTTCCGCCGGGCCCGGGGGCTGCTGACCGCCGCCGACACCCGGGCCTGGATGGCCCGCCACCACCTCACCGAGGCGCAGTTCGAGGCGCTGGTCGTGCACCAGGCGAAGGTCGCGCGGCTGCGCGAGCGGGTGACCGCCGGCGCGGTGGCGAAGGCGCCGGCGGCCGACCTCGACCTGATCCGGTACGTGCGGGTCGACGCCGCCGACGCCGACGCCGCGGCCCGGCTGGCCGCCTCGCCGGACCTGCTCATCGGCGCCACCGTCGCGTTCGTCGCCGGCACCGGCCCCGCCCCGGTGCTCGCCGCGACCCGCCGCGGCGACCTGCCGGAACCGCTGCGCCGGGCCCTCGCCGACGCCCGGGAGGGCGAGGTGGTCGGCCCCGTGCCGGTCGACGGGGTGCTCGCGGTCGTGCGGGTGCTCGCGGTCGAGCCGGCGGCCGGCGACGCCGCGACCCGGGACGCCCTGTCCCGCCGGATCTTCGCGGACTGGCTGGCGCGGCGCCGGGCCGCCGCGAGCGTCGAGTGGAACTGGGGTCCCCGTGACCGGTCCTGAGCACCTGTACCGCCCGGCCGCGCTGCGCCGCCACCTCGCCGGCAAGCGCATCCCCGACGAGCCGGTGCGCACCGCGCCGCGGGCCCTCGTCGCCGCGCTGTGGCTGGGCACGCTGGCGCTGCTGCTGGGCCTCGCGGCCGTCCTCGTCGCCGTCGGCCCGTCTTTGGCGAGGGCGTGATGGCGCGCCGGGTGCCGGTGCTCGCCCAGGTGCAGGCGACCGACTGCGCCGCGGCCAGCCTCGCGATGGTGCTGCGGTACCACGGCCGCACCGGCGTCACGGTCCGGGACCTGGCGGCCGACATCGGCGTCTCCCGCGACGGGGTGACCGCGCTGGCCCTGGTCGACGCGGCGAAGCGGCACGGGCTCAAGGCGCGGGCGTTCTCTCTGGAGCCCGCCGAGCTGGCCGCGCTGCCGATGCCGGCGATCGCGTACTGGGCGTTCAACCACTACGTCGTCGTCGAGCGGTGGACGCCGAAGCGCGTCGACCTCGTCGACCCGATCTTCGGGCGGCGCCGGCTGTCCGCCGCCGAGTTCGACGAGGGCTTCACGGGTGTGGTGATCGGCCTGGAGCCGGGCCCGGACTTCGGCCGCGGCGGCGCGCCGGCCCGGCCGCCGTGGCGGGCCGAGTTCCTGCGCGGCGCGGTGCGCCGCTACCGGGGGCTGCTCGGGCAGGTGCTGCTCGCCGCGGTGCTGCTCCAGGTGCTCGGGCTCGCGGTGCCGGCGCTCTCCGGGATCGTCGTCGACCGGATCCTGCCGCACGGCGCCGGCGGGCTGCTGCTGCCGCTCGGGCTGGCGCTCGGCGTCGCGGTGCTGGCCCAGGCGGTCCTCGGCTTCTTGCGTACCGCTGTGCTCCTCTCGTTGCGGGCCCGCGCGGACAGCGACCTGACCGGCGGGGTGATCGGGCACCTGTTCGCGCTGCCGTTCCGGTACTTCACCGCGCGCGGCACCGGCGACCTCGTCATGCGCACGCACAGCGTCACCTCGCTGCGGTCGATCCTGTCCGGCGGGGTGCTCGCCACCCTGCTCGACGCGCCGCTGGCCCTCGGCTACCTGGGCCTGGTGCTCTGGCGCGACCCGGTGTTCGGCGCGTGCCTGGCCGCGCTGGCGGCGGCGCAGGTCGCGGTGCTGCTCGCGACCCGGGGCCGGGTCGCCGAGCTGACCGGCCGCGAGCTGCAGACCACCGCGAAGTCCCAGGCCCAGCTGGTGGAGGCGCTGACCGGGATCGAGACGCTGAAGGCGGCCGGGGCCGAGGAGCGGGCCGTGACGCGGTGGTCGCACCTGTTCGCGTACGAGCTGAACACGGGCCTGCGGCTCGGGCTCTTCCGCGGCGGCGTCGAGGCGCTGCTCGGCGCGCTGCGGTTCCTCGCACCAGCCGGGCTGCTGCTGATCGGCGCGGCCCGGGTGCTCAGCGGGGACCTGTCCCTCGGCGAGATGCTGGCGCTCAGCGCGATCGCGACGGCGGCGCTGGCCCCGCTCGCGTCGCTGGTCGACAACCTCCAGCAGCTCCAGCAGCTCGGCGCGCACGTCAACCGCCTCGACGACATCCTGGTCGAGCGGCCCGAGCCCACCGGCGGCGGGCTGCCCCGCCCGGTCGTCGACGGCGGGATCACCGTGCGCAACCTCGGCTTCCGGTTCGACCCGCGCGGCCCGTGGGTGCTGCGAGGGCTGACGTTCAGCATCGAGCCGGGCCAGAAGGTGGCGTTCGTGGGCCGCTCCGGCTCCGGCAAGAGCACGCTCGCGCGGATCCTGCTGGGGTTGTACGAGCCCACTGAGGGCGCCCTCTTCTACGGCGGCCACCGCAGCACCGAGATCGACCTGCGCGCGGTCCGCCGCCACATCGGCGTGGTGACCCAGGACCCGGCACTGTTCACCGGCTCCATCCGGGAGAACATCGCGCTCGCCGACCCGTCCGCCCCGCTGGAGAAGGTGGCCGGGGCCGCGGCGCTCGCCTGCGTGCACGACGACATCGCCGCGATGCCGATGGGGTACGAGACCCTGCTCGTCGACGGCGGCGGCCTCTCGGGCGGCCAGCGGCAGCGGGTCGCGCTGGCCCGCGCGCTGCTCGCGGAGCCCCGCATCCTGCTGCTGGACGAGGCGACCAGCAACCTCGACACCGCGACCGAGGCGGCGATCGACGCCCATCTCTCCGCCCTCACCCAGACCCGCGTCGTCATCGCGCACCGGCTGAGCACGGTCCGCGACGCCGATGTGATCTTCGTGCTGGACGGGGGCCGGATCGTGGAGCAGGGCCGGCACGAGGAGTTGCTGGCGGCGGGCGGCCACTACGCGGCCCTGGTGGCCCGCCAGACGACCGCCTGAACGGCGCGGTCGGGGGATTTCCCTACCGACCGGTGCGGGCGGAACCCGGCAGAATGGCCCGCATGGAGGAGCGGCTGCGAGCCACCCCGCGCACGGCGCTGCGCGGGCTGACGATCGCCGGTCGCGCGCTGCTCGGCCTGCCGCTGTTCGCCGGCATGCTGGTGACGGTCGCCCTGGTGCCCGTCGGCGTCGGCTTCCTCGCGCTGCGGCCGGTCGTCGACGCCGTCCGCCGGCACGCCGACCGGCAGCGCCACGCCGGGCACGTGTGGTCGGGGGTGGTCACGCCCCGCCCGTACCGGGTGCCGACCCGCCGGCTGCGTGACCCGGCCACCTGGCGGGACACGGCCTGGCTGCTGCTCGACGTCCCGGTCGGGCTCGTGCTCGGGCTGCTGCCGGCCGCCCTCGCGGCGTACGCGGTCCTGGGTCTCGGCGTCGCCCCGTTCCTGGCCGGCGCCGGCATCGGCGGCCCCTACTGGCCGATCTCGATCGCTTTCGGCGCGCTCTGCCTGCTGGTGCTGGCCGGGTCCGGGCCGGCGATCCTGGCGGCGCACGCGCGCTTCTGCGCCGCCCTCCTCGGCCCCGCCCGCGCCGACCTCACCGCCCGGGTCGACCACCTCGCCGAGTCCCGGGCCGACCTGGTCGACTTCGGCACGGCCGAGCTGCGCCGCATCGAGAAGGACCTGCACGACGGCGCGCAGGCCCGGATCGCGGCGCTCGGCATGACGATCGGCCTCGCCGAGCAGCTGGTCCGGCGGGACCCGGACGCGGCCGTCGCGCTGCTGGCCGAGGCCCGGGACACCAGCGGGCAGGCGCTCGCCGACCTGCGCCGGCTCGTCCGCGGCATCCACCCGCCGGTGCTGGCCGAGCGCGGGCTCGCCGAGGCAGTCCGCGCGCTCGCCGCCGCGCTGCCCCTGCCGGTCACCGTCGACGCGGACCTCCCGGGCCGCTCCCCTGCGCCGGTCGAGGCGGCCGTCTACTTCGCCGTCGCGGAGGCGCTCGCCAACGTGGCCAAGCACAGCGGCGCCACACGCGCGTGGGTCCTGCTCCGCGGGCACGGCGGCGGCGTCGACGCGGTGGTCGGCGACGACGGCGCGGGCGGCGCCACCGTCACCCCCGGCGGCGGGCTGGCCGGGCTGCGCCGGCGGCTCGCCGCGTTCGACGGCACGGTGACGGTCGACAGCCCACCCGGCGGCCCGACGGTGCTGACGATGGCGGTGCCGTGCGGGTCGTGATCGGCGAGGACCAGACGCTGCTCCGCGACGGCCTGGCCCGGATCCTCACCGCGTACGGCGAGACGGTCGTCGCCGCCGTCGCCGACGCCGAGGCCCTCGGGCACGCGATCCGGGACACCGCCCCCGACGTCGCGATCGTCGACGTCCGCCTGCCACCCACGTTCACCGACGAGGGCCTGCGGGTGGCGCGCGCCGCCCGGGCCGCGCAGCCGGGCTTCCCGGTCCTCGTCCTCTCCCAGCACGTCGAGGTCCACTACGCGCGCGAGCTGCTCGCCGACGGCCGGGGCGGGCTGGGCTACCTGCTGAAGGACCGGGTCGCCGACGTGACCGGGTTCGTCGAGGCGGTGCGGGTCGTGGCCCGGGGCGGCACGGTGCTCGACCCCGACGTCGTCGCGGACTTCCTGCAGCGGCGCGGCCGGGAGGACGGGCTGGCCCGGCTCACCGCGCGGGAACGCGAGGTGCTGGCGCTGATGGCGGAGGGCCGGGCCAACGCCGGGATCGCCAGCCGCCTCGGCGTCACGGGCAAGTCCGTCGACAAGCACATCAACGCCATCTTCGCCAAGCTGGGCCTGCTGCCCGACCAGGACGACAACCGCCGGGTCCTGGCCGTCCTCGCGTACCTGGGCCGCTGACGCCCTACCGGGAGCGGGGCACGACGAGGCCGGTCTCGTACGCGGCGACCACCGCCTGGGTCCGGTCGCGCAGCCCGAGCTTGGTGAGGATCCGGCTCACGTGGGTCTTCACGGTCTCCTCGGTGACCACCAGCCGCGCCGCGATCTCCGGGTTGGACAGGCCCTCGGCGACAAGGCGGAGCACCTGCGTCTCCCGCGGGGTCAGCGCCGCCAGTGCCCGGACGTCCGGCGCGGCCGGCCGGTGCTGGAGCGCGAACTCGCTGATCAGCCGCCGCGTGACGGTCGGCGCGAGCAGGGCCTCGCCGGCGGCGATCACCCGTACCGCCTCGAACAGGCCCTCGGCCCTGACGTCCTTGAGGAGGAAGCCGCTCGCGCCGGCGCGGATCGCGTCGTAGACGTATTCGTCGAGGTCGAACGTCGTGAGGATGAGCACCTTCGGGTGGGCCGGCGACGCGGTCAACGCGCGGGTCGCCTCGATCCCGTCGGTGCCGGGCATGCGGACGTCCATCAGCACGACGTCCGGTGCGGTCCGCGCGCACAGCCGCACCGCCTCGTCGCCGTCGGCGGCCGTCCCGACCACGGTCATGTCGGGCTGGGTCGCGAGCAGCCCCGCGAAGCCCGTCCGGACGACCTCGTGGTCGTCGGCCACCACCACCCGGATCACCACGCCTCCTCCAGCGCCGCGCGCTCCACCGCGGACCCCGCGGGCAGGACCGCCTCCACGACGAAGCCGCCCGCGCGGCCGGCGCCGGAGCGCAGCCGCCCGCCGACCGCCGCCGCCCGTTCCCTCATCCCGAGCAGCCCGTGACCCGCGGCGGGCGGCGCCGCCGGGCCGGGCCCGTTGTCGCGGACGACGAGCCGCAGCGTCCCGAGGTCGTAGGTGACCTCCACGTCGACGGCGGCCCCCGGCGCGTGCCGGCGCGCGTTGGTGAGCGCCTCCTGGACGATCCGGTACGCCGCCAGCTCCACCCCCGGGTCGAGCGGCACCGGCGCGCCACGCAGGATCAGCCGGGTGCCCGAGCCCGACGCCTCCCGGGCCTCGTCGAGCAGCGCCATCAGCTCCCCCAGCCCGGGCTGCGGCCGGCGCGGCGGCTCCGCGGGCTCGGCGTCGGAGCGCAGCACACCGAGCAGCCGGCGCATCTCGGTGAGCGCCGCGCGGGCGGTGGCCCCGATCGTGGCCAGCCGCTCCGCGCCGGCCGGCGGGAGGCCGGCGACCGTGAACCGGGCGTTCTCCGCCTGCACCGAGATCATCGAGATGTGGTGCGCGACCACGTCGTGCAGCTCCCGGGCGATCCGGGCCCGTTCGCCTCGGGCCGTGTGTTCGAGCAGCGTCCCGGCGATCGCGTCCCGGGCCGCGAGGTGCGCCGCGGCGGAGCGGCGGATGCGCACCGCCACCCCGGCCAGCGCCGCGACCGGCACGAGCGCCGCCAGCAGGACCGCGACCCGGTCGGTGAACGCGGGGACGAGGTACGGCAGGCCGAGCGGGACGGCGACCCCCAGCGCGCCGTGCCGGCCCACCCGGTAGGCGGCCGCGAGCTGCGCGAGCACGCCGGCGACCGTCGGCGTGCCGAACGCCGCGAGGCAGACCACCCCGGCGGCGGTGACCACGGCCGCGGCGGCGGTGGGCCCCGGCAGCGCCAGCGGCACCGTCGTGGCCAGCGCGAGCAGGGCCAGCAGGAGCAGGAACGACCACACCACGCCGGTGCCGGCGTGCCGGAGCAGCGTCTCGGCCACCGCCGCCGCGCCGAGCACGGCGGCACCGGTCGGCAGCGCGCGGCGGTGGCTCACCCCGCCATTGTGTCCGGGAGCCGCGGCCGGGTCGTCCCTGGTACGAGGGATGACGCCTCCCTGGCGCGGGGGAGGCGGAAGATGGCTCCCGCGCGGGACGACGCGGCGTCGCCGGCTCCGTAGCGTCGGCGGGCATGGAAGCCACCATCGAGGTCACCGACCTGCGCAAGAGGTACGGGTCGACCGTCGCGCTCGACGGGATGACGTTCACGGTCACGCCCGGCCGGGTCACCGCCTTCGTCGGCCCCAACGGCGCCGGCAAGTCCACCACCATGCGCGCCGTCCTCGGCCTCGACACGGTCGACTCCGGGACGGCGCTGGTCGGGGGCGTCCCGTACCGGAGCCTGCGCCAGCCCCTCCGGCACGTCGGCGCGCTGCTCGACGCGGGTGCCCTGCATCCGGCCCGCAGCGGCCGTGACCACCTGCTCTGGCAGTCCCACTCGCAGGGGCTTCGCGCCGCCCGGGTCGACGAGGTGCTGGCGCAGGTCGGCCTCGGCCCGGCCGCCCGGCGCCGCGCCGGCGGCTACTCGCTGGGCATGAAGCAGCGGCTGGGGCTCGCCGGCGCGCTGCTGGGCGACCCGCCGGTGCTGATGCTCGACGAGCCGTTCAACGGGTTGGACCCGGACGGCATCCACTGGATGCGCGGCTTCCTGCGGGCCCTCGCCGCGCAGGGCCGGGGCGTCCTCGTCTCGAGCCACCTGATGAGCGAGTTGCAGGACACGGCCGGGCATCTGGTCGTGGTCGGTCGGGGGCGGGTCGTCGCCGACACCAGCGTCGCCGACCTGATCGCGCGCGCGTCCCGGGACCGGGTGACGCTGCGGACCGCCGCCCGGGCCGAGGCGATGACCGCGCTGGCCGCCGCGGGGGCGACCGTCGCGGTCACCGACCGAGAGACGCTCACCGTCGACGGGCTGCCCGCCGACCGGGTCGTGGCGCTGCTCTCCGGCGCCGGCGTGCCGTTCTCGGAGGTGTCGGCGCACCGGGCGACGCTCGAGGAGGCGTACATGGAGCTGACCCGGGAGGCGGTCGAGTACCGGGCAGAGGCGGCCCGGTGACGACGGTGACGCCGTACCGCTCTCCGCTGCCCGCCGGCGGGGACGGCTTCGCGCATCTGGTGCGGGCGGAGCTGACGAAGTTCCGTACCGTGCGGGGCTGGCTGATCGCCTGCGGCGTCGCCGCCGTCCTCATGGTGGCGTTCGCGGTGCTGGCGGCCGCCGGCACGAAAACCTCCGGCGGGGGTGGCCAGGAGCCCCCGCGCGGGCCGGACGGGACGCCGGTCGCGGACCGGTTCACGTTCGTGCACCAGCCGCTGGACGGGGACGGCACGCTGACCGTCCGCGTGGCGTCGCTGGTGGGCTCCGTGACCCCGGCCGGGCCTCCCCCGGACGGCGCCCCGGCCGCGCCGGCGGCGCCGCCGGCCCCGGTGACCGGGGAGCCCGAGCCGTGGGCCAAGGCCGGCCTCATGGTGAAGTCCGGCACGACCCCCGGCGCCGGGTACGCGGCCATCATGGTCACCGGCGGCCACGGCGTACGGATGCAGCACGACTTCACGCACGACGTGGCCGGGCCCGCGACGGCGCGCTGGCTGCGGCTGACCCGCACCGGCGGGACCGTCACCGGCTACGCCTCGGACGACGGCGCGTCCTGGACCGAGGTCGGCTCGGCCCGGGTCGAGGGGTCGACCGTCGCGGCGGGCCTGTTCGTGGCCTCGCCGGCGCACGAGGAGTTCGAGCAGTTCCTCGGCGGCACCAGCTCGGTCGGCGCCATGTCGACCGCCACCGCCGTCTTCGCCGGATTCACCGCGACCGGCACCCGGCCCGGCGGCACGTGGGCGACGCTGGCCGTCGGCGCCGACGACGACCCGCGGGGCCCGTCCGGCGGCGCGACACCGACCGGCGACGGGTTCGAGGTCACCGGCTCCGGCGACGTCGCGCCGCTGGTGACCACGGCCGGGCCGCGGCTCGAGCACACGCTCGTCGGCGGGTTCGCGGCGCTGACGGTCGTCGTGGTGGTCGGCGTCCTCTTCGTCACCTCGGAGTACCGGCGCGGCATGCTGCGGACGAGCCTCGCGGCCAGCCCGCGCCGGGGCCGGGTCCTCGCCGCGAAGGCGCTCGTCATCGGCGCCGTCACGTTCGTCGTGGGCCTGGCCGCGACGGTGGCGGCACTCGTGGTCGGCCGGGCCCTCCTCGACGGCCAGTTGGCCTCCGTCGCCACCGGCACGCAGGTACGCCTGGTCGTCGGCACCGCGGCGGTGCTGGCGGTCTCGGCGGTGTTCGCGACGGCGGTCGGCACGGTCCTGCGGCGGGGTGCCGGGGCGGTGGCCGCGGTCGTGGTGCTCACCTCGCTGCCCTACATCCTGGCGACGGCGGCGGTGCTGCCGGCCGGGCCCGCCGACTGGGTGCTGCGGGTGACGCCGGCGGCGGCGTTCGCGGTGCAGCAGACGGCGACGGAGTTCCCCCAGGTGCACGCCGCGTACACCCCCGCGTTCGGGTTCTTCCCGCTGGCGCCGTGGGCCGGTTTCGCGGTGCTCTGCGCGTGGACCGCCGCGGCGCTGGCCGCCGCCGCCGTGCTGCTGCGCCGGAGGGACGCGTGATCCGGGCCGTGCGCGCCGAGTGGACCAAGCTGCGCACCGTCGCCGGGCCGGCCTGGCTGGTGGCCGCGGCGGCCGTGCTGACGGTGGCGCTGAGCGCGCTGGCCGCCCGCGTCGCCGGCTGCGGGGACGTCGAGTGCGTCGTCGACCCGACGCGGACCAGCCTCACCGGCGTCCAGGCGGGCCAGGCGGTCGTCGCGGTGCTGGCGGTCCTGGTCATCGGCAACGAGTACGGCACCGGCATGATCCGCGTGACGCTCGCGGCCGTGCCGGCCCGGCTCACCGTCCTGGCCGCGAAGGCGGTGCTGGTGGCCGGCTCCGTGCTGGTCGCGGGGGTGGTCGGGGTGCTGGGCTCGGTGCTGGCCGGCCGGCTGATCCTGCCGGACCGGGGCCTGCCCGCGGTGTCGCTGACCGACGGGGCGACACTGCGGGCCGCGGTCGGGTCGGTGCTGTATCTGACGCTGGTGGGGCTGATCGCCCTCGGCGTCGCCGCGGCGGTCCGCGACGCGGCGACCGCGATCGGCGTGGTGCTCGGCCTGCTCTACCTGTTCCCGCTGCTCATCGGGGTCGTCTCGGACCCCGGCTGGGACCGGCGGCTGCGGCAGCTGGCGCCGAGCGACGCGGGCCTCGCGGTCCAGCACACGATCGGCGTCGCCGACCTGCCGATCGGGCCCTGGCAGGGGCTGGGGGTCGTGTCGCTGTGGGCCCTCGCCGCCCTCGTCCTCGGCGGCCTCCTCCTCCACCTCCGCGACGCCTGACGAAGGAAGGGCCCCCTCCTCACGCTTTTCGAGGTACAGGGGGCCCTTCCTCACGGGTGGCCGCGGACGGTGCCTGGGCCAGGACCGCCGCCGGCAGGTCGGGGGCGGCGGGCAGCGCCACCGGCTCCTTCGCCTTCGCCACCAGCTCGACCACCGTGCGGCTCAGCCGCTGGGCGGAGTGCGACAGGGAGTCGTTGGCGACGACGATCGCGGTCACCACCTCCGCGCGTTTCGCCTGCCCGTACCGGACGGCCTCCTCGATCCCCCTGGCCTGCTCGTCGATGGACTCCGCCACCTCCAGGATCGTCTCGGGGCGGATCGTCGGCGTCTGGATGGCGCGGGCGATGCCGGGCACCGCCGTCTTCGACGCCCGCGCGTACGCGCTCAGCACGTCGTTGGCGCCGTCGGCGACCGCCTGTTGCAGGCCGGCCGCCTGGTCGGCCTGGAGGAGCAGGGCCCACTGGGCGATCGTCAGCTTCATCGTGGGGATCGTCAGGTTCGTCAGCAGCGCGATCCGCTGCCCGAGCCCGTAGTTCAGCGCGCGGATGTTGCGCACCTGCGGCGAGGTCGACCAGGCGACGAAGAGCCGCTGCTGGAACTCGTTGATCCGCACCTCGGCGGCCTGGATGAACTCGGTGATCCGGGAGAGCCGCTCCTCCTCGTCGCGCGCGTCCGGCGCGCCGGGGACCACGGTGACCGCGCCGGCGGCCGCCACCGCCTCGTCGCGGACCAGCTCCAGCACCGCGATCGCGCCGATCAGCTGGGCGATCGCCGCCTCGTTCGCCTTGTAGAGCTCGTCGCAGAGCACCACGTTGCGCTTGAGCCGCAGCTGCTCGCCGGCGAGCTGGCCGGCGACGCGGTCCAGCTGGCGCTCGACCGTACGCGCCTCCTCGAAGAGCATTTCCATCAGGTCGCGGCCCTTGCGGAACAGCCCGCGCACCGCGTCCGCGAACTTGTCGAACGTCTCCCGGACGCGCGGGTCGCTCGGGTCGTACCTGCGGCGGAAGGTCCGCATCCGGTCGTTGAGCTGGTGCATGATCGCGGTCAGCTCCGGGATGTCGACGCGGCCGACCTCCCGGAAGATCCGGTTCACCTGGGCGTTGACCTGGTCGATCGCGCTGTTGCCGAACGTCGCGAGCTGCTCGGTGTTGGCCAGCATCGCCGGGAGGAGCTGCTTCGCGGCGGCCGCCGCCTGCTCGCGCTGGGCCGGGGTGAGCAGGTCGACGCAGGCGAGCGTCCGGGGCTGGCCGCCCACCAGCGCGCTGGACACCGCCGCGTCGGCGGCGCCGGGCGGCGGCGCCGCCGGCCCGCCCACGATGCTGCCGAAGTCGATCCGCAGGCCGTCGGACATGTCAGAACCTCTCTTGAGGGTACGGGCGTCAGGAGCACGCCGCCGCGTCCTGGACGCAGGCGAGCAGCGCGAGCGTGACCTCGGCGTTCGGCGGTGGCGTGGTGCGCACCTGCGGCGCGAGGGGCAGGTCGGGGAAGTCCGCGACGTCGGCGAGGCCCACCTGGACCGCCGACCGGAAGCCGTACCGCTGCCACGCCAGCGTCTGGATCTCCGGGTCCTTCATCGCGTCGATGAACCGCTCGGCGTCGACGCCGAGGGCCAGGATCGGGTGGTCGCTGTAGATCGTCGGCTCCGGGTAGAGGACGCGGACGTTGTCGAGCAGCGCCGCACGGCCGTCGCCGGCCCGGCCCGCCTGCTGGATCAGCTGGTTCTCGTAGCCGGCGTACATCGGCGCCTTGAACTCGCCGCCCTGGGTGAGCCACTCCCGGAACCCGTTGTCGGAGGTGCGGGCCTGCAACCCCTGGGCGTCGTAGAGGGCCCGCAGCGTCGGCAGCGCGCGGCGGGCCTGGGCCAGGCTCGGCGCGGCGTACGCGTCCGATGTGGACAGAATGGTCAGCTGGAGCTGCGCCATCGCGAGGCCGCTGTTGGACTTGGCCGGGTCGGTGCTGGCGATGGCGATCGGGCCACGCAGCTCGGCGGCGCCGATCGATTCCCACGTCCGGCGGGTGAGCACGTGGTCGAGGAGCAGCGACCGCACGTCGACGATGAAGTAGCGGTCGGCCCGCTTCTCCACGAGCTTGGCCTTGACGAGGGCGTCCGTGCCGCGCGGGCCGGCGTAGACGACCTCGGGCGACTGGAGCACGTTCTCGGCGCGGTAGTCGGGGAACGCGCCGCTGTGGGTGCTCTCGAAGACGCTCTGCGCGCTGGCGCTCGACGGCCACAGGCAGTCGACGCCGCGGGCGTTCAGCTCGCCGGCCGGCAGCCGGACCTGGTCGTACGAGCCGAGCGGGGTGAACCGGACAGTCAGGCCGTACCGGTCGCGCAGGATCGCGGTGACGTCCGGGTCGGCCATCAGCTCCGACTTCTCCGAACCGCCGAGGCAGTCGAGGGTCAGCGTGTCCGGCTGGCCGCCCGCGGGCGACCCGGTGACCCGCTGGACCAGGAAGGCGCCGCCGACCAGCACGGCGAGGACGGTGACCAGCCCGGCGAGGAAACGGGTGCTCGGCAGTCTCACGGGTGTCCCCCACTCAGCTCCGGGATCTCCGGCGGTGCGACGGTTTCGAGGTTGGCCTGGTACTGGGCGAGGTCGCCCTGGTTCACCAGGCGGACGCTGTCCAGCGTGAACGCGGCGAACCGGGCGAACGCCGCCTCGCCGCCGCGCAGCAGCCCGGCCGGGTCCCGGTAGAGGGCCGGCTTGGCCTGGATGTCGAGGTACTGCGTGACCACGCCCTCCAGGCTCGCCAGGTGACCGCCCACCTGGCTGGCCGTGGAGTAGAGGCTGGCCGGCGCGGTGGCCCGGACCCGGGCGAACAGCTCGGTCACGTGCTCGGCCGACCCGTCGAGCGCGGCCCGCGCCGCCGGGTCGCGCACGTCGCGGGCGAGGGCGCGGATCCGGCGTACCCGGGCCAGGGCGTCCCGGACCTTCTCCCGTGCCTCCGCGTCGTAGTCGTCCGCGGCGACCCGCGCGCGCGACCGGTCGTCGAGCATCAGGTAGACGCCGACGGCGGCGGCGAACGCCAGCAGCGGCGGCCAGAGCAGGCTGCGCGTGACCAGGAAGACCACGAGGAAGACGGCGACCGCGACGGCGGTGCCGACCGGGGCGGCGAGCCGGTGCCTCATTTGTACGCCGCCGCCTGGCGCAGCGCCGTGACCAGGTCGTCCTGCGCGAAGTACGCGCCGCCGGTGGCCTGCGCCGCCTCGCGCAGCTGGGCCGGGTCGGCGTCGGCGCCGAACGCGATCGCGACCACCGGAGCGCCGGCGGCGCGGACCGCGGCGAGCGCCGCCGCGGCGCCGTCGCGCGTGGACATGCCGTCGGTCATCAGCACCACCAGCCGCTTGCGGCCCGCCACGGGGCGGCCGGCCAGCTCGGCGCCGGCCTGGGCGAGGCAGCCGTACATGTTCGTGCCACCACCCGGGTCGTACGCGGTGACGTCGTCGCTCAGCCGGCGCATCGCGGCCGGGTCGTTGCCCTCGACCGTCCACGGCCCGGCGGCCGTACCGTCGTTGAAGACCGTCACCGTGGTGCGGTCCTCGGGGTGGGTCCGCAGGAAGGTCAGCGCCGCCCGCTCCTGGTCGAAGATCTGCCGGCCGGCCTCCTCGACGCCGTCCCAGCCGTGGTTGTCGGCCATCGAGCCGCTGCCGTCGAGGCAGTAGTAGACGTCGACCGGCCGCCGGTAGTGGGTCTGGTAGCGGTCGAGCGCCGCCTCGATCACCGGTGCCGCCGGGTACTGGATCGGCTGCTCGGTCAGGGTCGCCCGGATGCCCCAGGCGGGGTTGAAGACGGCCGGGTCGGCGTTCTCCAGCGACAGCCCGACGCCGGTGACCGGCCGGCGGCCGAGGTCGAGGAGCTTCTCCCGGGCACCGGGGTCGGTGAGCAGGTGGTTGCGCAACTCGCCGAGCGCCTGCCGCTTGCCCGCGTCGCTGGCCGTGCCGTGCGGGAAGAAGCCGAGCGGCGCGTCGCTGATCGCCAGCGCACCCTTGGGGTACGTCACGACCAGGGGCTCGCGGCCCTGCGCCACCAGTTCCTGGTTCTTCTCGATGACCAGGTCCTCGTACGTGAAGAGGGTCCGGCAGGCGTCCGGCCGGGCCACGCAGTCGTTCATCAGGGTCCCGCTCGACGGCGGCGTGGCGTCCATCGCGCGGATGAACCGGGTGATGCCCTCGTCGACGGCCTTCGCGTCGAGCTGCTCGCGGGTCAGGGCCTGGCCGGGGCCGTTGCCCGCGAAGTGGTTCAGGAAGCCGAAGAGGACGGTCGCGCCGGAGTTCGACTGCGTGGGGTTGGTCACCCAGACGCTGGTGTCGCCGGACTCGACGGCGGTGAGGATCCGCTCGATCGGCACGTCGGACTCGCCGGCGAAACCGAGCCGCTCCATCTCGGACCGCCAGCCGGCGAACACGATCGGCGTCAGGAACATCGGCTCGACGTCCTGGAGCACGTTGGCCGCGTCGCCGACCTGGAGGAAGACGCTGCTCGCGAACCAGTAGGCGTCGTAGTCCCGGCTGCCGCCGGCCAGCAGGCGGGCCTGGTCGACCGAGCCCTTGAGGGTGAAGGCGCAGGTCAGGCCGCGCTGCGCGCACCACGGCTCGACGACGGCCTCGATGACCTTCTCCTGTTCGGATCCGGCGACGAAGGACAGCGTCCGCGCGTCGTCGACGTAGCCCTCGGCGGCCTCCTTCTCCGGCCTGGTGCAGGCGGTCACCAGCAGGAGGGCGGCGGCCAGGAGGACGGCGGCCGCGTGCCGGCGGCGCGGGTTGCGTGTGGTCACGGCCCGTTGGTAGCAGCGCTCGGGTGCGGTTCCGGTGGCCGGCGGATGAACGGCTCGCGGCGGGGAGACCGCCATGCGGCGGTGGCGCGTCGTGGCGTGCGCGCGACCGTGGCGCGTGGGACGGTGGGCGGGGATCGGGCGGAGGGTGCTGATGGACCGGGGGTTGCGGCAGCTGGCGGCGGCGCACGGCGTGGCCACGGCGTACGACGCGGCGGACGGGAGCCGGGCGACGGTCGCGCCGGAGACCGTGATCCGCGTGCTCGGCCTGCTGGGGGTCGACGCCGGCAGCCCCGCGGCGGTGCGCGACGCGCTCGCCGCCGCGCGGGCGGCGGACCGGCTGCCGCCGACGGTCGTCCTCCGCGACGGCGACCGCCGGGTGCTGCCGGCGCCGGGCGAGGTCGTGCTGGAGGACGGCACCACCCGCGACGTGGGCACCACGCTCGCCGGCCTGCCGCTCGGCTGGCACCGCCTGCGCTGCGCCGGGCAGGAGGCCACGCTGGTCGTCGTGCCGCGCCGGCTGCGGCCGCCGCCGGCCGCCTGGGGCTGGATGGTCCAGCTGTACGCGCTGCGGTCGCGCGACTCGTGGGGCATGGGCGACCTGCACGACCTGGCCGCGTTCGCCCGGTGGGCCGACCGGGAGACGGGTGCCGGGCTGGTGCTGCTCAACCCGTTGCACGCGATCGGCCCGACGCATCCCGTGCCGGCCTCGCCTTACTCGCCGTCGAGCCGGCGCTTCGCCAACCCGCTCTACCTGCGGATCGCCGACACGCCGGAGTACCGCGCCGCCGACGCCCGGCTGCGGGCCCGGGTCGACGCGCTGCGGCCGCCCGCGGCGGAGCTGATCGACTACGACGCCGTCTGGCGGGCCAAGCGGCAGGCGTTGGAGCTGCTCCGCCCGCTGGCCCGCGACGAGCCGGCGGGTCCCGACCTGGCGGCCTTCGCCACCTACTGCGCGCTGGCCGAGCGGCACGGCTCCGACTGGCGCCGGTGGCCCGCCGGCCTGCGGCGGCCCGACGCGCCGGCGGTCGCCGCCGCCCGGCGCGAGCTCGCCGACCGGGTGACGTTCCACGCCTGGACGCAGCGGCTCTGCGACGCGCAGCTCGCGGCCGCGGCCGACGCCGCCGCGGCCATGCCGGTCGGGGTCATCCACGACCTCGCCGTCGGCGTCGACCCCGGCGGCGCCGACGGCTGGCTGCTCGGCGACGTCCTCGCCGAGGGTGCCCGGGTCGGCGCGCCGCCCGACGCGTTCAACCAGCTCGGGCAGGACTGGGGGCTCGGCGCGTGGCGGCCCGACCGGCTCGCGGAGACGGGCTACGCGGCCTACCGGGACATGCTGCGCGCGCTGCTGCGCCACGGCGGCGGCCTGCGGGTGGACCACGTCGCCGGGCTGTCCCGGCTGTGGTGGATCCCACCCGGCGCGGGTGCCGCCGAGGGCACCTACGTCCGCTACGACGCCGACGCGATGTTCGGCATCCTCGCCCTCGAAGCGCACCGGGCCGGCGCCGTCGTCGTCGGCGAGGACCTCGGCACGGTGCAGCCGGCGGTGACCCGCGCGCTGCGCGGGCGGAACATGCTCGGCTCGACCGTGCTCTGGTTCACCCGCGACGGCGAGGCGTTCGTCCCGCCGCGGCGCTGGCCGCGCACCGCCCTGGCCTCCGTGTCGACCCACGACCTGCCCACCGCCAAGGGGTTCCTCACCGGGGAGCACGTGCGCGTCCGCGGGGAGCTCGGCCTGCTCGCGGCCGGGGTCGACGAGGAGCGGCGGCGGGCCCGCGACGACCGGCGGCACCTCGTCGCGATGCTCCGGTCGGCGGGTTTACTGTCCGATGAGGACGATGACGCGGCGGTGGTCAGGGCGTTGCACGCCGCGTTGGCCGCCAGCCCCGCCCGGCTCGTCGCGGTCTCGCTCTACGATGTCCTCGGCGAGACCCGCCAGCCCAACCTGCCCGGCACCACCGACCAGTACCCCAACTGGCGCCTACCCCTTCCCGTCACCCGGGAGGAGATCGAGACCCATCCGGAGGTCCGCGCGACCGCGCGCCTGCTGGCCGCGAGCCGCCCCCGGAAGCCGGAGACGTAAACGTGCCGCACCGCGGCACGGCGGAGAGGTTAAATGTGCCGCGCCGCGGCACGGCGGCGCGGATCGGCGCGCCGGGACATGCCATCGGGGCGCCGTCCCCCGACCGGCGGCACCGTGGCCGCCGCACGACGGCATCCGCGGGCAGCGTCGCCCGGGCCGACCGGACCGGCCCCCACCTCCAGGGAGAGGGCGGGATTCGGCTGGTTTGCGGACGGAACCGCCGAAAAGGTTTGCGACGACGCCGGAGGGGCACCCGCGTCATCACAGGCGGCGCACCGGTCGGTGATGATGAGCAAGGTTCGCGCCGGCGTCCGGCGTGACGAACGAGCACGGAGGGGTAGATGAGCACGGAAGCTCGCGAGGGCCGCGCCGAGATCGGCGTGACCGGCCTGTCGGTGATGGGCCGCAACCTCGCCCGCAACCTGGCCCGCAACGGGTTCACCGTCGCGCTGCACAACCGCAGCGTGGCCCGGACCCGCAGCCTGGTGGCGGACCACGGCGACGAGGGCGACTTCGTCCCGAGCGAGTCGATGGCCGACTTCGTCGCGTCGCTGCGGCGGCCGCGCGCGGTCATCATCATGGTCAAGGCCGGCGCCGCGACCGACGCGGTGATCGACGAGCTCGTGCCGCTGCTCGACCAGGACGACATCATCATCGACGCGGGCAACGCCCACTTCGCCGACACCGCCCGGCGCGAGCACGACCTGACCGCCAAGGGGCTGCACTTCGTCGGCACCGGCGTCTCCGGCGGCGAGGAAGGTGCGCTGCGGGGGCCGAGCATCATGCCGGGCGGCTCCGTCGAGGCGTACCGGAAGCTGGGGCCGATCTTCGAGAAGATCGCGGCGCAGGTCGACGGGGTGCCGTGCTGCACGCACGTGGGTCCCGGCGCGGCGGGACACTTCGTCAAGATGGTGCACAACGGCATCGAGTACGCGGACATGCAGCTGATCGCCGAGGCGTACGACCTGCTCCGGTCGGGGCTGGGTGCGTCGCCCGCGGAGATCGCGGAGATCTTCCAGGAGTGGAACACCGGCGACCTCGACTCGTTCCTGATCCAGATCACCGCGGAGGTGCTGGCCCACGTCGACGGCGCGACCGGCAAGCCGTTCGTCGACGTCGTGGCCGACCGCGCCGAGCAGAAGGGCACCGGTCGCTGGACGGTGCAGAGCGCGCTCGACCTCGGCATCCCGATCACCGGGATCGCCGAGGCGACGTTCGCCCGGTCGCTGTCCGGCAACGTCGCGCAGCGCGAGGCCGCGCGGGAGGCGTTCGCGGGCCGGGCGGCCGACGTCGACGTCGCGGGCCTCGTCGAGGACCGCAAGCAGTTCGTCGAGGACGTCCGCAACGCGCTGTACGCGTCCAAGATCGTGGCGTAAGCGCAGGGCTTCGACCACATCATCGCCGGCAGCCGGGACAACGACTGGGGCATCGACCCCGGCGCGATGGCGACGATCTGGCGGGGCGGCTGCATCATCCGCGCGAAGTTCCTGGACCGGATCCGCGAGGCGTACGCGGACAACCCGGGGCTGGAGAGCCTTCTGGTGGCGCCGTACTTCGCGGAGGCGGTCGTGAACGGCTTCGAGAGCTGGCGCCGGGTCCTCGTGACGGCGATCCGGGGCGGCGTGCCGACCCCGACGTTCTCGTCCTCGCTCGCGTACGTGGACGCGCTGCGCCGCCCCCGGCTCCCCGCCGCCCTGATCCAGGGCCAGCGGGACAACTTCGGCGCGCACACCTACCAGCGCGTCGACCGCGAGGGCTCGTTCCACACGATGTGGGCCGACGACAAGCGGGAGGTCGAGGCCTAGCGGGGGGCCGCCTCCCGGCCGCGGCCTCGCTACCTGGTGCGGGGCCGCGGCGGCAGGAAAGGGTGCGAGGTCATGAGTGAGCAAGCGGTAGCGGTGGTGAGCCGCCCGGTCCGGCGGTTCGTGATCGACACGCGGCGGCCCTACGACGCGTTCCGCAAGGAGTGGGAGCGCGCGATCCCGTCGGTGTCCTGGGGCACGGCCATCGCGGAGGCGAAGGGCGGCGGCGGCTGGCGGGCCATCCAGGACCTGTCGGCCCGCACCGCGGTCAACGGCCTGGTCAGCATCGGCACCTTCGACCCGAGCCCCGTGATGCGACTCGCGGGCGACCGACTCCGCGCGGTGACCTACCTGACCGGCAGCGTGGTCCTCTGCGAGGAGCTGTACCACCACGACCCGGCCGCGATCGAGTACGTCCCCCTCCGCGTGACGATCTCGGAACGACCGGCCGACACCTCGACGATCACCTTCGACAAGCCGGGCGACCTCTTCGCCGCCTACGCGCCGCCCGAGATCGCCGACGCCGCCCGCGACGTCGAACGGGCCCTGGCCGCCGCTCTCCGCAGCGTCAACGTCCCGGTCCCCCGCGACCTGGAGGCCGGCTGAAGCCGGCCCCCGGCGCCACGCCGCGGGCGGGCACCCGGCGGCGACGGGTGGTCAGGCCGGGAGGGCCGCGGTCAGCAGGGTGCGGAGGGCGGCGACGGGGCGAGCGCCGACGCTGGTGTTCACGAGGGTCCCGTCGCGGAAGATCAGCAGGGTGGGGAGGGACCGGACCTCGTACGCGCGGACCGTCTCCGGGTTCGCGTCGGCGTCCAGGGTCGCCACGGTCATCCGGCCGGCCAGCTCCTCGGCCAGGACGGCCAGGCTGCGGGAAATCGCGTGGCACGGCGGGCACCATTCGGCCCACACGTCGACGACGACCGGGGTCGGTGCGGACAGGACCGCGGCCGCGAAGGTCTCGTCGGTGACGGTCACGAGCAGGTCGGACTGCTGGAGCATGCGGACTCCCGGCTCTCGATGGCGATGGTCAACTGGGTACGGAGGCGGTCGCGGACCGCGGTCATCCGGTCGATCGCGGCGTCGACCTCCGCGAGCTTGCGGCGCAGCGTCGCCACCGAGTCCGGGCAGACGTCCCCGGACGGGTGTCCGGCCCGCAGGCACGCGACGAACGGCCGGATGTCCTCGATCCCGAAACCCACCGAGAGCAGCGCGCGGATCTCGCGGACGACCCGCAGCTCCGTGTCGTCGTACACCCGGTAGCCGTTCGCGGACCGCCCGGCGCGCAGCAGACCCTGCGTCTCGTAGTAGCGCAGCGCGCGGGTGCTCGTCCCGGCCCGCTCGGCCAGCTCCCCGATCAGCATGGCGTCGACGCTAGACCTTGCCACCGGTGTCAAGGCAACAGCCGGGGTTTAACCGCGACGATTACGGTAAGTCGGCGGTTGTTGGACAACCTCACGAAATCGGGATGTTCTGATGACCCAGACGGCCAGCACCACCGACCAGCGCAGCGCCGCCGAGACCGGACGCGAGTCCGGGCATCTGCGGGGCGGCGGCGCGGACGGTGGGAAGATCACCGTCGCGGACGGTGTCGTACAGAAGATCGCCGGGATGGCCTGCCGCGAGGTCTCCGGCGTCTACGCGATGGGCTCCGGCGCCACCCGGGCGGTTGGCGCGATAAGGGAGCGGATTCCCGGCAGCACGGGGCCGAGCGTCTCGCAGGGCGTCGGCGTCGAGGTCGGTGAGAACGAAGCGGCGGTCGACCTCGACATCGTCGTCGAGTACGGCGTCTCCGCCAGCGAGCTCGGCAAGGGCATCCAGCGGAACGTGAAGTCGTCGATCGAGCGCATGACCGGGCTCGAGGTCGTCGAGGTCAACGTCAACATCAACGACGTGCACCTGCCCGACGACGGCGACGGTTCGAGCGGCGGCACCGGGAGCTCGTCGAGCACCGGCGAGGCACGGGTGTCATGACCGACCACGCCGTCGTCGACGGGGTCGACGTCGACGCGCTCGCCCGGGCCGCGGCCCGCTGCCGCGACGTGGACGCGCTCGTCGAGGGCCCCCCGGCGATGGCCGCCACCTACCTGCCGGGCCGCCGGGTGCCGGGCGTCACGGTCGACGGTGACACCGTGACCCTCCAGGTGCGGCTGCGCTACGGCGCCACGGTGGACCGGCTCGACCGCGAGCTGCGCTCCGCCGTGGCCCGGCTCGTACCCGACCGCGACGTCGAGATCGTGGTCGCGGACGTCGCGGATCCGCTCGCGGCGGCACCACCCACGGGGATGTGAGGACATATGACCAGGACAATCTTCGGTACGGCCGTCGGGCTGGCCTTGGGCTTCGCCGTCGCGTTCGGCAGCTTCGGCCAGATGTGCCTGGTCGGCCTCTTCGCCCTCATCGGGTACGGGGTCGCCAAGGTGCTCGCCGGCGAGGTCGACCTCAGCCCGGTCGTACGGGGTCGGCGGAGCCAGCAGTGACCTCCGGCCCCCGGGCCGGCGAGGAGCGCGCCGTGGAGCCGCCGGTCGGCCTCGGCCGGCCCACGATCCCACCGTCGGCGGCGGAGCACCTGCCGGGCCGCGACCGGGAGGCGCCACCGCGTGACGGCGGCCCGGCCGCGGAGGAGGACGACGACCTCGGCCGCATCGTCATCGCCGAGCAGGTCGTCGCCAAGCTCGCCGCCCAGGCGGTGGTGGAGTCGCCGCACGCCGGCGCCGCCGCCGCGCGCGTGCTCGGCCAGGTCATGCCCGGTGCCGGACACCTGGGCATCCGCGGCTCCGACCTCACCGCCCGGCCCAAGGTGACGGCGCAGATCGACGGCACGGCCGTCTACCTGGACCTGTCGATCAGCGTTCGCTGGGCCGAGTCGCTCGGCGACGTCACGAGCCGCATCCGGGA
>Ga0164243_10003657_pt1 | contig 24550 bp, 26 predicted proteins | sample OricompcompostOP_FD_108781 | JGI IMG/M metagenome (GOLD analysis project Ga0164243, IMG submission 108781) | Organic Plus compost microbial communities from Emeryville, California, USA - Original compost - Organic plus compost (OP) | ecosystem: Engineered > Solid waste > Mixed feedstock >...
GATCGTGCAGCACGCCGACCGTCGATCTCTTTCCGTCGACGAAGACGGTGGACCAGGGCTGCCAGGGCGAGACGTGCGGCGCCCAAGCTGTGGCGACCGGCGGAAAGTTCGCCTACATCCCTCTCCCGAATCTGCCCGCCGAATCCGTGCAGGTTACACTGGAGATGCTCGACGCCTCTGGGAAGGCGCTCTCCACGCAAAACATCAGCGCGGTTCCGACTCTGGTTTATCCGAATGGCCCTGAGTGCGGCGGCGAGGCTCCACAGCTGAACCTCGTGGTTGCTGCCGACGGAAGCCTGCACGTTCGCTGACGCACGACTCGCCGTCGCGGAGCCTCATGGCGACGGCCCGTCGAGATCCGCGGGCTTCCGCTTCCGAAGCGCGCGCCGCTTTGCAGGTGTTCGGTGTAGCGCTTCACGTGACCGGCGCATTTTCGCTGATCCTCCAGCTTCTCCTCACTCGGTCTCATCACGGCGTGGCTCGTCGCATATGGAGAGCTGGCGCCATCGATCGATGACGCTCCCGGGGCATCCGCCGACGCGGCCGGCGACCCGCCCCGGCGAGCACACGACGGATGCAGGCGGACAGCCCGACGGAACCCGTCGATCTCGAAACCGACGAGTGGCCTCGATGCGTCGCTCGAGCTCACGCGCGTGGACGAAGTAGCGTGAGCGAGGCACGCCACCTCAGCGTGCCTCGCATGCCCGTGCTCTCGGCGACGCTCAGGGCTTCGTCAGATCGCCGTACGCTGCAGGGCTGCGATCGCGGAAGAACGGCCACGTCCTCCGGACCTCTTCGATCATGGCGGTCTGCTACGATGCGAAGAACGGAAGCGATCGATCTCCGAAGGATAGTCTCGAAGACGACATCGCGTTCGATCGCGCCACGGACGATCGCTAGGAGTACGTCGACGGCGAAGCCTTCATCGCGAAGGCTGCCAGTCCCCAGCACGACATCGTCAAACGCAACCTCTTCTCGACGCCCTCACGTCCGCTCTTTAGGGGCGCCCGTGCCTCGCGATGCCGGACGGCCAGAAGGTCTCGACGAGGCGCACGCGTGGGTACGATTACCCGGACGCTCTCGTCGTCTGCGAGGCCCCGCGGTACGATCCGAACGACCGTCACGCGCTCGACAATCCGACCTTTCTCGTCGAAGTGTCGTCACCGTAAAGCGCCGACTACGATCGCGGCGGGAAGTTCGAAGTTCGTCCATTGCCGATCTCTCGAGTCACTCCGCGAGTACCTCATCGTGTCGCTCGAGCCCAGGCTCGTCGAGGATCATCGGAGGCTCGACCAAGGCAAGTGGCGGCGAGCGCCGCGGGATCGGAGGTCTTCGTCTTTCGATACGTGCGCAGCGCCGGATCGTCGAGATCGATGCCGGCGGATCGAGCTCATGTCGCCGACGTCCGGCTCGCCTAAGACGATCCGTCGCGGGATCGCGACCGGCTCTGATTCTGAGTCCTGACGAACCGCCCACGAAACGCCTACCTCGCGCACCACGACGCGCGCGTCGTCGCGCTCGCGACGCAGGCGGAGGCCGTCTTCGCGAGCATCGACAATCCACGAGCGCGCGAGGTTCCGGATCGCCCGCCGTCGTCGCGCCGCAGCCGCTCGCCCCGGGCGCGCCGGAGATTCCAATTCGTCGAGCCGAGGAGGAGATCGAGCTCCCGTCGGGCAGGAGCGGCAGCGCCTTCTGGACCGTGAAGACGGCAGTCGCAGGCACGTGACGACCACTCGCGTCGTCGTTCGCGTCACCGGCTGCGAATGCCCGCGGGCAGTTCCATCTCCTTCCTCGTCGCGACCCCGCGGTCCGACCCTTCGAGGGGCGAGGCGACCCCACGCTTCGCGCGTGGAGCTCAGCCAGTCGCGGCGCTCTCTGGCGGCGAGACGCAGATCCGGCGAAAACGTCGAACCCATCGGAGCGCGATTGCGTGTAGTCTTGAATGCCGTGCCTCTCTTGGCGGCTCGCGGAGGACGCGATCGGCGGGGAACGAGGCCCCTTCGGAGCGTCTCCGGGGAGTGTCCGGGTGTCGAACCAGCCGTCGCCGAACTTCGCCTACCTCGCGCACCACGACGCGCGGCTCGATCGCGCTCCCGACGCAGGCCGTGGCGGTCTTCGCGAGCGATCCGCCGACGAGCATCGCGAAGCTGCGCCTGTTCGCGGAGGTGCTCGCGAAGCGCGCGGCGGCGAAGGTGGGGCTCCTGCCGCTGCCGAACGAGACCCAGCAGACGCTCGTCGACCGCCTCTTCGACAGGAGCGTGATCGGCGCGACGCAGCGCACGATCTTCCATCAGCTCCGGCGCGCCGGGAATGCTGCCGTCCACGAGAACCGCGGCGACGCGAACGAGGCCCTTCATCAGCTCCGCATGGCGCGCGACTCATGAGGAGAGCGATTCAGCGCGCTTGCGGCGGCGGGGCCGTCGCGCGTCGCAACGGCCCACCGCGTCCGACGGCGAGAGCGATCACCGAACATCATGAGACCTTCGAGCGCGAGGAAGGCGCCGATGAAGTTGAAGTCCGTCGAGGTCGAGAACCGGAGGCACAACCATGAGAGCCATCTCCGTCCGTCAACCCTGGGCCGAGCTCATCGCCGCAGGGAAGAAGAAGATCGAATACCGAACGTGGCAGGTCTCGTTCCGTGGCGATCTCCTGATCGTCGCCAGCGCGTCGCGCCACGACGACGACTGCGCGGACGAGGGGGTCGATCCAGACCGGCTCGTGTACGGTGCGGCCGTGTGCGTCGTCGATCTGTGGAAGGTTAGCGGCGATCTCTACGACTACAAATGGCACCTCCGAAACCCGCGGCGCGTCGAGCCGGTGCGCGTGAAAGGCTACGCCGCCATCTACAACGTCGACGACGCGCTCGTTCGCTTCGCGTCGCCCATGCCGTCCGTCGCGTTACCCGTATCGACGAAACGTCCAGCGATCGTGAGGGGCGCCGGTCATCCGCGCGTGGTCATCGCCACGCCGGACCAACGGCTGCGCGCTCGCTGGAAGAAGGCGCTCGAGGCGGCCGGATACGACGTCATCGCGTTCCGCGACGGGTACGGCGCCTGGCTCGACCTTGCCGTCAACCCCGCGGCGTGTACCGTCCTCGACGCTGATGTGCAAGGCTATCCGGTCGCCGAGGTGCTCGAGCGCCTTCGGACGAGCGGTCGACGCGCCGCCATGCCCGTCGTCGTCGCCGGCGCGGCGCCACGGGACGAGGACCCGCTCATGGTACGCGTCAAGCGCGGAGCTTCTGCGGACGACATCGTCCAAGCGGTCACCAGAAGCCTCGGCGCGCATGACGGAGTGCTCCCCTGAGATCGCCGAGGCGCGTTCACATGAAGCGAGTGCACGTCGAGCTCCACCGCGTTCAGACGTGGCTCTTCGCGTGCCGAGGCTGCGGGCGATAATTGGCGCGAACACGCTTTTGGGTACGGTGCTGCGTGTCGTTCTTCCGGAGCTGGCGCGACAGCGTGGTCGGTGGGAGCTCGCTCGCTTGGAGCAGCGTCCCGCCGTGAACCCTTGTCCGATCGAACAGCATACGACAAATTCGGTAATTCGGTGGACTCCATCTCTACCGACACGACGTCTTCGTCGGTGGTCCCGCCGATCGTCCTTGTGATCACCGGGTTGAATCCACCTTAGACTTCGAGCGTAATGCCCGGCACGATCTCGACTCGCGGCTTAATCGCCGGGTAGACGGCCGGGGCGTCGCTAGAGCGACAAACGGTTTGCTCCCGTCGGCTTTTCGCCGATTTCCGTCGCATCGCTTCGTCGCTCCTCCTCCAGATACGCCAGTATCTTTCGTCGTCGCTCCTCGCGCTGCTCGGAGCTCGGCGGAAATCCTCGGTCCGCAAGCCGTTCGTCGCTCTAGGCCTTTTCGCCGAACGCCTTCCGGATGCGGTGAAAGACCCCCTCGGAGCTCGTTCTCGTCGCGGCTTCGGCCGAATCCTGGAACCTCTCGACGTAGAAGCGGTACCCCTCGAGCTCGTCGTCGTGCACCTCCTCGTGCGCAACGGTCACGCAGGTCGCGGGGTCGAGCGCGCCGAGCTCGAGAGGGACATGCCCGATCGTCCACGTGAGGCCGTTCGCGTTGCGCGCTGCGAGGACGGCCTCCGCGTCGGCGAAGTCGCCATCGTAGAGACGTACGTGGACGATGCCGTTGGCCTCGTCGATGACGAGGACCTTCAGCGCCTGGCGCTCGTTGTCGAGGACGATGTCTCCTGCTCGGAATGAGTTTGCCATGGCCCCTCGTCGACCCCCCGCCGCGCCCCCGGGCGCGCAGCGCGATCGTGCCACGAGACCACGCGACCCAAGCAAGATTTCGCGACGGGCACGTCGATGCGCCGCCCATGACGCTCCTTCACGGCGGCGGCCCGGCCGGGGCTACCTGAGGGCCGACCGCAGCTCCGCGTCCAGTCGCCGCCGACCGCAGGAAGCAGGAAGCCCGACACGACGAGAGCTCGTCCGGGGTAGGCGTGTGGGCGATGCTCGGCGGATCGAAAAGATCCGGTAGCGATCGCCGTCACGCGCGTCGCGCGGCAGCTCGAGATGCACCGTGACCAGCGAGCGCGAATGTCGCGACGGCGATGGCAAATGGCTTCGACATGAATCCCTTCTTGCGCGCTCGTCATAGGGACGGGCGAGCTCATCGAGCCCGCGGTCGCGATCGTTCGTGACGTAGACGTGGACGGAGCAATCGAGCTCGTACCTGTCGCGTCTGACGCCGGAACTCGCCTCGCGCATCAGGAGATCGCGGAGCGGGGTCGGGTAGAGAACGCATGCGTCGTAGATGACGACGAACGCCGGCTCAGTAGCCGAGCCCGTGTGCGTCTGCGCCTCCGCGGCGAGCTCGTCGAGGGCGGCTTCTCGCTCGCGGTCGTCTGCCTGCTTGTACGCAAGCAGGTCTGCGACGCGCACCCGCCGATGCGTCCCGACGAGGCGAAACGGGATCTTGCCGTCGTCGAGGAGCCTGACGAGCAATGGCCTGGACACGTTGAGCATGCCGGCCGCCTGCTGGGTGGTCAGCTCGGCGTGGACCGGCAAGATCGTCACCGCGTTGCCGTTCGCCATCTGCCCGAGGATCTCGAAAAAGAGGTCGAACCCCTCCTTCGGCACACGAACCGAGACGCTCTGGCCTCCGCCTTCTGGCCGAATTGAAAGCGTGCGCGCCCCCTTGCGACGTGGCAGTCGGTCGAGCTCGCGCCGCGCGACCTGGGCCTCCTCGGAGACCTTGGGGCTGGGGAGCTTCAGGGCGGCGGCGTTCATGACTGCCACGGTAGTCATCCACCGAAGCATCGCGTCGAAACATCCGAAACGGGCTCGCTTGCCTTGCGGCGGCACGTCGACCCTCCCCACCTGCGACGCTCTCTCCAGCGCGGCCAGCTCGTCACGCGCGGTCTCCGTGCGGGCAAGTTTCACCTGCTGCGTGAACGCGTCGAGCGAGCCGGAGCGAGCCCCTGGCGCACGGGCCGGCACGATCTGGCCCGGGCCACCCTGGCGAGGGAGCAACTCGACGGAATGTCATCGCCGCGCAGGCGGCACGTTGGGTGCTCAGCAGCGCCGCGTGGCGGCACGATCCTCTCGCGCTATGCTCCCGGCCGTGACCTCGCTGCGTGCTCGCTCACTCCAGCATGTCCGCCCCGTCGTGCCGCTCCACTTCCCGTCGAGCGAGCCGGAGTCCGAACGCATGGGCCAGAGCGGGCGTCACTACCGCATGTGCAAGGCGCTCTACGAGATCTTGCGCGCCGCCGCCGGCGACGAGCACACGGTCTCGTGCGACGCCTTCGTCTACTTCGACGCCGGAAATCCCGACCGCAAGCTCGCGCCCGACGGCGCGGTCAAGCTCGGGATCCGTCAGCACGACTTCGACTCGTGGAAGACCTGGGAGCACGGAGCTCCCGAGCTCGCGTTCGAGATCCTCTCGCCGAGCGACTCGCACGAGCGCTGGACGTTCGAGGAGAAGCTCCAGCGCTACCGCGCGCTCGGCGTGACGGAGCTCGTCGTCTTCCACGTCGATGGAGAGCCCGGCTCGCGTCTTCGCGTGTGGGACCGCATCGACGGCGACCTCGTCGAACGCACCGTCAGCGGCGAAACGACGCCCTGTCTGACGCTCGATGCCCATCTCGTCGTCGCCCCCGTCGACGATCTCCCGGCATGCGTCCGCCTCGCCGCCGATCTCGAAGGGCGCGATCTCTTCCCGACCGAGGTCGAGGCTCGCCGCGAGGCCGAAGCTCGGCTCCGAGACGCCGAGAAGCGAATCGCGGAGCTCGAGAGCGCGACGGCAGGCTCACGCAGATCTCGCGATGGCTAGGCTCGCGCACGCCCGTTCACCTGTTGCGGAAGTGCGTCGGCAGCAATGCCGCAGGGCCGTCAGTCGGTCGGCCGGGAGGCGCTCGGGGTTTGCCCTCGGAGGAGAGGTGCCGCGTAATCGGCCATCGGTCAGCTCCTGGTCGATACGTTCGTCCGTTCGTCCGCTTCGACTCCTCGATCGCCTAAACGGCATCACGCTCGGAGATCTCTTCGCGATCATCAGGGGCCATCGTGCGGACGGCATCGTCACAGGCAAGGCACGCGCGACGTCCGCGAAGCTCCAGCCCTCGGCGTGCGCCAGGTCCTCTCGAGGCCAGCGCTACCAGGTGCGCGAGGAATGGAGCGACGAGCTCAATCGGGGGCTCATCCTACTTCACGTCCGCGCGGTCTCGCCTGACCACGATGCCGAGCGGTTTGCTTTTGCGTCGCCGGGCGCGTTGGAGCCCGCCGAAGACCGATTCGGCGAAGGCTTTTTCGACTCGGTCTCATCGACGAGCTTCGTGAGGGGCCGTTCGCTGGAGGACTCCATCAGGTGCTCGCCAGTGTTCACGTCTTTGCGGGCGAGCCGCTCCCGGCCGCAGTACAGGGAGTGCCGAGAGCTCATCGTGAGCGCCATCAAGGGACGCGCGCAGGAGCTGATGCGCCAATCCGCTACCCGCAGCCCGAGGCAGAAAGAATCCTCAGCTCGCCTTCGCTACGTACCTGGACGATCGATTCTCGATCTCGGATCGCCGGTTCTCGGCTTCGGATAGAGCATCACGTCGCTGACGTGGGGAGGCGCGGGTCTGCGGTGCGAGCATCCTTGATGCGCGTCTTTCGCGCACGGATGAAGCAGCTTGCCGGCGAGCGAGCTCCCTCGTGCATCACCGTCGGGGAAGATGCGTCTGCAAACGCGATGGATGTCCGCGTCGGCGATCCTGTCGCCGGCTCTTGCATTCTCCCCGAGGCGCCGTCGCACGCTGCCGATGCTTCCCGCGAAAGCGCCTGCTCGACCGTTTTGCGCCGAGCGCCTACGCAGCCGCTCCATCGGGCTGCGTAGAAGGGCGGCTTGGTCTCACGTACGAGGCGGAGCGCTGGACCCGGCTCATCGACTGCGCGGGGGAGGGCGCGGTACGAAGGGACCGGGCTGCTGCTGCGGGAGCATCTGCATCGGGGGAGGCTGCGGAGCAGGCGCGAGGCGTCCGGGCGAGTCCCGGCCTACGACCTCACTCCGCGGACGCGGCAGCAGGCCCTGAGCGTCGATGCCGCGGGCGATCGGAGCCTCGTTCGGACGGGGTGGACCGCCTCGTGCGAGGAGCACCTCGACGCGGTGGGCCCGCACTCCCCAGCGCTCGCGAGGGCGCTGGAGCTCGCCGGCGGAGGCGACGACGATGCGCCCCGGTGAAACACCAGCATCGATGAGGTGCTTCATGACGGTCGTCGCGCGCTCGAGCCCGAGCACGAGGTTCGCGGGCGCGGTGCCGACCACGTCGGTGTGGCCGATGAGGACGATGCTCGTCGTCTCGTACGGTGCGGCCGTCAGACAGTCCGCCAGTCGCTTCAATTGGAGCTTCTCCGGTTCCCCGAGCTCTCTCGACGTGAACTCGATCATCGGGAGCTCGTCCATTCCGCACGGGCCGCCGCTCTGGCCTGTGAGGTACCGCTCGACGTCGTCCGGAGAGCCCGTAGAAGCGTTGGGCGTCGCAGCGTGCGCGCCGCGGCTGGGCGCAGATGCGACCATCGTTTGCCCAACGGGTTGGCGGAGCTCGGGGCCGCGCTCGGCGCACGCAGGGGTAAAGATTGCGCTCATCAACAACAGCACGTGCAGGGTGCGCATGGGAGCGGCTCGTCGTGCATCCACCGTTCCTTACGAGCCCGTCGTCGTCGCCGCCCTCCACACGCGACGCAGTCCGTCCGCGCGAAGCGATCGCCGTCCTCCGGGCAGCGTTCCGCGCGCTCCGCGAATCGCGATGCCGCCGTCCGCCGCGGCGTGGTCAGGCGCCGCCGCCGAACGCCCTCCAGCGCCGGTGAACGATCTTCCCGGACTCCGCGACGAACGCCTTCCGCCGACGCAGCACGGGCACGTCGGCAGAGGCAAGACGGTCGGCGCCGCGTCCATCGGATGGCGACCGTCGGCGCGTCCTCGCACGTCAGGCTGGGCGAGCCCTCCGTCGGCGAAGAGCTCCGCGCCGGTGACTTGTCACACTTGGCCTCGAGGACCAATGGTATTCGTGCATTTTGGATTTGGCGCGTCGTCGGTCCAAGCTTCGGCAACGAAAAACGCGTTGCTGCAAACGCCGAGAATCGCACTCACGGTAGTCGCGCGACCGTCGATCCGCGATTGGCGCACGACCAAGTTTGGCATTCGTATGCGGACCCAGATAGCGACGGCGGTTCGCCCATCGCGGTCGACCGAGACCCCTCGATCGGACGGGATCGTCGACGGGAGTCGTCAGTCGTCACCCGGCGGCGCCACGACGTCGCCCGCGACGGGGGACCCGCACCGCTGTGCAGCCAACTCGAACGCTTCCTCGCAGCTCGGGCAAGTGTCGTAGGCGGACTTCGCCGACCAGCGCGGCGTTCTTGCGGCAGGTGCAGGTGGCGTCCGGGCAGTGGCAGTCGATGCCGTAGAAGTCGGCCCCGTACCGGTAGAGCTGATACGTGCTGCACGTGAGATCGTCCCCGCTTTTACCCGTCTTGTCGACGATGCAGGGCATGCTCCCCACGTCCGCATCGGTCGACGTTGCGTCGACCTCTCCACCATCCTTCGACGGCGGATTTCCGCCGGTTGCCGCGTCGGGGCCGAGGGGAGGCGAGGGCGTGTCATCGGCGCACGCTCCAACGATTGAGCCCGCGACGATCGCCACAATGAACCACCTGCACATGTCTTTCCTCCCCGCGCGACGTCGCTCGCGCGCCGGCGACGGATAAGTCGTCGCGCTCGTGCGATCGTCGCCGAGTCGCCTCCACGATCACTGCGTCGACTCTCTTTCTCTTTTTGTCGTTCGAAGCGGATCCCGGCTCGACGCGGCGCGGCCGACGAGCTCACGATCTCGAGAGCGAGGGTGAATGGATCCGAAGAATGGCGCGCGACCTGCTTTGTGCTCGGCGTCACTGAGCTTCGCCGCGACGGCGTACACCTTGTCGTTCATCCACCGGTTGGAACGAGCCATTACGCGAGCGTACCCGGGGGTCATGCGACCGCATGAAACTAGCGCCGTTCAATCCGGATTGCCTCTCCAAAAGGGAATCGAAGGCCGCCCGCGGTGCCCTCGTCGTTGCGACCATTCGGCGTGCGGCACGATGAGCGCCCTTCGGCGAGCTATGGCGCGAGGGCGTTCGAGCCGTGGTCAGGGCGTCGCTGACCAGAGCTCGACTTGTTCCGTGCGCGCGGGGGCACTACATCCGACGCATGCGCGTTCGGAACGTCCACGCTCGCACGCTTCGTCCGGCATCTCTCGAACAGGTCGGCGCATTGATCGACGGCTTGGGGTCCGAGACTGACGCGCTATGGCCGCGTGACCGATGGCCGCCCATGCGGTTCGACCGGCCGCTCGCGATTGGTGCTTCCGGCGGCCACGGGCCAATCCGGTACGTCGTCGAAGCATACGAGCCTGGCCGATCGATCACGTTCCGCTTCACGGGACCCCGTGGTTTCGATGGAACCCACGCCTTTTACACGCATCTGGATGGCGGGGCGGTGCATCTCGAGCACGTGCTGGAGATGCACGCGCGCGGGCGGGCCATTCCTGGCTGGACGTTCGTGTTCCGACCGCTGCATGACGCGCTCATCGAGGACGCTCTCGATCGCGCCGAGCTCGCGGCGACGGGCGCGATCCGATCGCCCGCGCAATGGCCGCTCACGGTTCACCTGCTGCGTTCCGTGTTCAAACGCCGCCGCCGTCGCCCCTGAGATCCGCCGTTGCGTTCGAGCGCAGCGTCCAGTCGCTCCGTACGCTCGGAGGCATGAACCGTCATGTCCCGACAGCGTCGGCCGATCAGCCCCTCGCGTCGACGCCCGTTCAATTGCTCGAAACTCACACGGCGTGAGCCAATCGGCAGCTCTTCGCCGCCCTTCGGTCCGTCGATTCGTTTGCATCGCAGAAGGGGCCGACTTGATCCTGCGAGCGCTCGGTCACATCCACGTCGTCAGGTGCATCTTTCAGGCTCATCTCCAGGGCGGCGCGCATGGATACGAGGCAACGGAGCGCGCGGTCCGTCCCTCGCTCGAGCAGCTCGATGGTGAGTTCGAGGCCATCGACGGGTGATACGTGGATGCCCCCGCGTCGCTCGGACCGGAGGAGCTCGCACGGCCTCGCGACGTGCGTTTCACCGACGAGAAGATCGTGACGATGACGCCGGCCACGATGATCCTCCACGTGCTCACCCTCACGATCCATCATCGCGGGTACGTGGACGCCATCATGCTGCAAGCGGGGAGCCCGCGCCGGAGGGGACAACTTCCCCGAGTTCCTCGTCAGTCGAGGAGCCGCCACGTGACCGAGCTCAGCCCCTGACTCGGCGTCATCCCGAACTGCCCCCGGAAGACGCGGCTCAGGTGGGCGCTGTCCGCGAACCCCGCGGCCGCCGCGGCGGCACTCAGGGTTGCTCGCTGCTCCACGGCGGCGACGGCGCGAACCAAGCGCTTCGACCGCAGATGCGCGCGCATCGAGAGCCCGACGTCGCGGGCGAAGATGTGACGCATCTTTCGGGGCGAGAGCCCGGCGGCGTGCGAAAGCCGCGCGAGGTCGACGTGGGCTCCTTCATCGAGGTACGCGCACATTCGACGCGCCGCGGGGTGTCGAGGCTTCGGTGGCTCATGCACGTCGAGGGCGGAGAGGAGCGACGCGATGAGAGCGCGCTCTCTCTCCGGCGTAGGCTCGCGCGGGACGCTCTCGTCGAGGGCGTCGCCCCCACGTTTCGCACCGAGGCGCGGCATTACGAGAGAGCTCTCGGCTCGCCACGTCGTCCCCGTCGAGGAACAAGAGGGCCGCATGTACGCACGCGCCGTGTCCATGGGGCATGCGTGGCGGAATCACGGCCGCGCACGTGGGAATGCGTCCATTGGCACGGTCCTCGACGAAGACCCCGGACGGCGCGATGACGATCTGGGCGGCGTGGTGTGCGTGCCGCTTCGTGGCAACGAGGGGGCCCACGTAGAGCGTCCGCGTCGCCGAAACGAAGATCGCATCGTCCAGCCGCGCCGGCGCGCTCAACGGTCCGTCGTTTCTTGGCGGCTATCGATATTGGCAAGTTTCGTCGCCGTCGGTCATAGAGCAAAGCGCAACTCGGATACGACGATCTCGAAAGTGAGCAGTCGTCGGCTCGTGGCCGAGGTCGGGCCGCATGGCTCATCTGCAAGCTGGTGATCACGCGTCCGCGTGCGGCCGAGCCTTGAAGAGGTCGACGTCCCGGCGCCCGCCGTCGATGCGAACGTCCGTGCCGTCGATGAAATCGGCCCTCGGGCTGGCGAGGAACGCGACGAGATCCGCGACTTCCTCGGGGCGGCCGAAACGGCCGACATAGGTCGCGGACGCCTCGAGCCCGTCGCGATCCGCCCGCTGCCGGAAGGCCTGCTCGAGGAGCGGCGTCACGATCGGTCCGGGCGATACGCTGTTGACCGTGATCCCTGTCCCGGCGAGCTCTTTGGCGAGGCTGATCGTCATGTTGACCATCGCCGCTTTGGCAGCGCCGTAGGCCGGATTGCTTGCGTGCGGTTGGCTCGCCGCGACGCTGGCGATCTGGATGACGCGCCCCCAGCGCCGCTCCTTCATTCCGGGGACCAGCGCGCGGATCATCCTCACGGCCGAGAACAGGTTGGCCTCGAAGAGCTGCTCCCATTCTTCGACAGCGCGCTCGAGCCAGCCGGCTCGACGTACGCCACCTCCCGCGTTGTCGACGAGGATGTCGATCCCGCCGAGCGCCTCGAGCGCGGTCTGCACGACGCGGTCGGCCTCTCGCTGGGATGACAGATCACCGAGCGCGACGACCGCATGGCCTCGGCCCGCGCGATTGATGTCGTCCGCCACCCGCTGGGCGCGCTCGGCGTTTCGCCCGTGCACGACCACGGCCGTGCCCTGCTCGGCGAGCGTCCGGGCGATCGCCTCACCGATGCCGCTGCTGCTGCCCGTCACGAGCGCGCGTTTTTCCTCGAGCTTCAGATCCAGCACGATCGACTCCGCAGCCGAGGAGATGCACGGCACGCGCCGCGGTTCGTCGTGGCAAGCGGAGGCCGCGTGCAGGCCCGCTTCAGCCGTGCGCGAGCCCCATCGCCCCTCGTACCCAAGCGCGCAGAACCAGCACGGCCGCGGGTAGGATCCGCCGCTCGGGGTACACGAAATCGTATCGATACCCGTCGAGCTCGGGGCCGAAGGGCTGCACGAGCGCGCCGGATGCGAGCTCGTCTGCGACGAGGGTGGTGCTCAAGAGCGCCGCTCCTTGGCCGGCGAGCGTGGCCTGGATCGCTTGTGCCTCGTCCGAGAAGGTGAGCCCGGCGTCCGTGTCGAGCCACGCGATGCCCGCTCGCTGCGCCCAGAGCGACCACGTTGGCCGCCGAGGATCCGCGTCTCGTGTCCAGTCGAAGTGAATGAGCGTCGTCGAGCGCAGCTGCTCCACGGTACGGATTTGTAGCCCTGGGCTCGCGACAGGAGCGAAGCCATCGGAGAGGAGCGGCTCGACGACCAGCCCAGGATAGTCGCCGCGACCGTAACGTACGGCTGCGTCCGCCTCACCCGACGCGAGATCGACCACGTCATTGGAAGCGTGGAGCCTGAGGTCCCAGCCGGGATAGGTGTCGCGGAAGGTTGCAGCGTGAGGAACCAGCCGGCGCGCCGCGAACGCCACGGCGCTCGACAGCACCGCGATGCGGCGCGGCCTTCGTTGTTTCACCACGTCGAGCGCGTGCGCCATGCTCTCGAAAGCGTCGCGGATCGCAGGATAGAGCGCGTGACCTTCGGGAGTGAGCAAGACCTGACGAGTGCGCCGCTCGAAGAGCTGGACGCCGAGCGCCTCTTCGAGCGCGCGCACCCGGTGGCTGATGGCCGTCGGCGTGACCCTCAGCTCCGTTGCTGCCGCTTTGAAGCTCGAGTGTCGTGCCGCGCACTCGAACGCGCGGAGAGTGGCGAGCGACGGAAGCGTGCTCATCGAACGCATGCATCTTGGGCAAGTCTCGGAGCAAGTCCAGCGGTGAGCGCAGCGGAACGAGGTTGCACACCCGGAGACGGCTGACTTCCGCTCATCGATGAGATGACGAAATCGTCCGTTGTCGGCAGGGCGAGCCCGTCCGCATCGTGTGATGCACACACACACACCGACGCCCGCGAGGCAAGGAGGAAACGTCGAATGGCGACTCTGCTTCACATCGATGCCAGCGCTCGGACGACACGATCGCTCTCTCGTCGTCTGTCACGATTGTTCATCGACGAATGGCTCGGACACCGCCCAGACGATCGGGTCGTCCGCCGTGATCTTGGTCTCTCTCCACCGCCGCATCTTTCCGAGGCTTGGATCGCCGCGGCATTCACCCCTTTCGCGAAGCGCACCTCCGCGATGCAACACATCCTCGCTCTCTCGGATGCTCTCGTCGCCGAGGTCAAGGCAGCCGCCATCATCGTGATGGGCGTTCCGATGTACAACTACGGCTTGCCGAGCTCTTTGAAGGCTTGGATTGATCACGTGGCTCGTGTCGGCGAGACGTTCACGTTCGATCTCGCACGAGGGGACTTCCCGATCGAGCAAGTGCTCTCAGGAAAGAGACTCGTCATCCTCAGCGCACGTGGCGAATTCGGATTTCAGGCCGGCGGCGTTCGCGAAACGTGGAATCACCTCGATCCGCATCTTGCAGTGTGCGCTCACTACTTCGGCGTGGCGCGACGCGACATCCATCTGATCGACATCGAATACCAAGAGTTCGGCGACGAGCGGTTCGCCCGATCGCTGTCGAACGCGGAGCACCGAGCGCGAGCGCTTGCGCGCGAGCTCGCCGCTGCCCACTGACGGCGAATCGGCATGCCGCTGCTGGCGTTGCGGGCGCCGCGCGCGTGCAAACGCCACGGCGAGGAGCGCAGGGGCAGCCGTCATGCACCCTCACGGCCAATTCTCCCAGGTGGTGGCGCGTGACGTCCCCGAGCGCGTTCGCCGTCTGCTCCAGCGAATACGTGCGACTCACCTCTACGTGGAAGGGGCCCGTCTCGATCGATTGTTTAGCCGCTCGAGCGCGTCGCGTTCGTGATGCCCGTCAATACGACATTACCGTGATCCCTTGTCGCTCCGCTGGTCGCGGCTCGACCCCGTTCGGGTAATTGTCGGGCGAAAGCAGGCCGAGGGGCTCGTCGACGTGGTACGCGACGCCTGCGGGGAGCTCTTCGCCGGAAAGCGTCGTCTCGCAGAGGTGCCAGAGACCTTGCGTCATGACGCCGTACTTCTCGAAGTAGGCCGCCTCTTCCTCCTTCTGCACCTCGACGCAGCTCTGTTTCTGGCCGTCCTCGCGGACGCAGTAGTAGCCGTCGGGGCCCTTGTGGATGACGATCCACTCTCCCAGCCCGACGTAGTAACGACGCTGCTCGTAGACAGGGTTGTACGGTGACTGCTGGCTGTCGTGACCCGAGGCGTCCTCGACCGTCGGGGCGTCAACACGCGGATACGAGGAGAAGCGCGGTCGCTGCGAGCCCGATAACCGAGCGAGAACGGCCAACGAGCCGTTTCCCTGCGCTTCGCGCGTGCATTCCGAACGAACCTTCCCCTCGAGTCATCCAGCTTCTGTATTCGACGAGCCCGCCTAACGAGCCCAGCCCCTCGATCACGCCATCGCCGCAGACCCGCACGAAGATCACTGCTTCGGCGGTTTTGGAGAAATGGGGTAGGATAATGTCGGGCGCGCCGACGGTGGCTCGGGATCCGTGGCAGCCCGACCGCCATGAGATGGGCCACGATCGCGCCGCCACCGTCGGGGAGGGTTTCCCGTCGACCGAACCTGCGGCGCGGCGGCGACGCGTCACGCTAGGACGTAGGCGGCGCGTCGCCGCTCTAGGTCAGGTCAGGTCGTGCCGTACAGCGACTCGGCGATCTTGAACGTCAGCGCCTCGAGCTCCTGGTACTGCGAGCGGATGCTCGTCCGATCGCTCTGCTGATCGATGAGCGTGCGCAGCCTCTTGCAGCTGTCGCGGGTGCGCTCGCTCATCTCACCGTCGACGAGCTCCTGGTAGCCCTCGAGCGCCGCCCCCGTCGTGTAGAGGAGCGTCTCGGCCTTCCGCAGCTTCGTTGAGGCGCTGGAGGGCCATGCGATCCTTCTTCAGATCGACCGCGTGCTCCTTGTGGAAGGCTTCGGCAATCGCGTCGACGATATCGAGGTCGAAGTCCTCGCCGCCGAGATACCTGTCGCCGTTCGTCGCGCGGACGCTGAAGACGCCGTCCTGGATCTCGAGGATCGAGATGTCGAACGTGCCTCCACCGATGCGATGCGACGCGTGCGCGGAGACGCGCCTGGTGGCCTTCAGCTGTAAGGGCCGCGGATGTTGCCCATCGTGTCTGGGTAGGAAGATGAGCGCGACGGCCTCGAACCTCGTGGACTACGTCCTGCCGAATCTTCTCGCTCCTCGCGCTTGCAGATGGTCGCGTCCCGGCGTTGCAGGGCGCGCCGTCCTGCGCATCACGGCTGGCCGCTGATGCTTCGCGAGGCGATCGTACGCACGCGCACGCTGCACCATCCGCGCGATGGTCCTACGCTCACGCCGCCAGGATGTTGACTGGCTCGACGAGCGCGAGCCCGCTAGTTTATATTCAGCGGCCACGATGTCCAAGAAGGCCAATCACATCGATTTCGTCGAGTTCCCGGCCCAATCCGTCGCCGGCGTCTCCAAGGTCAAAACCTTCTACTCGGAGGCCTTCGGCTGGTCGTTCAAGGACTGGGGCGACGATTACGCAGATACGTCCAGCAGCGGCGTGGGCAGCGGCTTCAATGCCGATCCTGCGCACCGCCCGACGAAGCCGCTCGTCGTCATTTACACACCCGACCTCGACGCTGCGCGGAGCAAGGTGCTCGCCGCCGGTGGGAGGATCACGAAGGAGATCTTCTCGTTCCCGGGCGGCAAGCGCTTCCACTTCACCGACCCATGCGGCAACGAGCTCGCCGCGTGGTCGGATCGCTGAGTGCCCTCCTTGCGCGCCCTCCGCGATGGCGGTCGAAGGCTTGCTCCACGCACGAAGCCGACGGCCGCCCGCCTCGCGTCCAGGTGAAGGGCCAGACCTAAGGTAGAGCCCCATCACGGCATCGACGGCGCTTGGAGCGGCGGGATCCCGTAGCGTGAGCGGAGCTCCTCGAGCGGCTCGTGCATCACGGGCCAGTAATCCCACCCGTCCATCGGATCGATCTTGCACGCGGACCCGCGCTCGATGGCGGTGAAGAGGAGGGCGAGATCGAGCTTGCCGCGCGAGCCGGTGGCGACGGGGCTCATCGCCAGGCCGAGGTGGAACTCGGCGATACCGAACATCAAGAACGAGAACGGATCCTTCTCCTCGCGTCGGCACCCGGCGCTGAAGCCGAGGACCTGGAGCTCTCCCTCCGGGTCCGTCCCGTAGCCGGAGAGGACGTGCGTGAGGTCGTGGACAACGATCGTCTCCGGCGGGCTGCCTTTCTCGCCCGGGAGGCTGAAGCCGTTCGTCTTGACGAAGTCGAAGTATGCGCGCCCGAGCGAGCCGGCAGGCGCACCCTCGAGCTCGCGGTACCGCCTCGCGATCACCTCGTCCTCGCGCAGGCCCGCCATCGCGGCGAGCGACCGCACGAGCCAGCCCAGACCCTTTTCACGCACGAGCTCCCTCGTCTTGTCCACGGCGAAGAAGCGCCGCGCGATGTCGAAGCGTGCTCGCGTCAGGTGCTTGTCCGCGAGGTGGCGAAGCGCGACGAGGTCCTTGCTCTCGATCTCGAGCGCGCGCGCGAACTGCTCGACGAGCGTCGCCTCGGCCGGGCTCGCCTCGCCGTCGACGAGCGAGACGACCACCATCGCGCGCACGAGCTGCCGCCGCAGCGCGTGATCCGTCACCCGGCGCGCGAGCTCCTCGGGCCCGATCGGGGGCAGCCCGTCGATGTCGACGTCCGTTCCAAAGATGCTCTGCGCGGTCGCGATGAAATGGCGCTCGGTCTCGTCCATGCTCCCGTCGGCGCAGGCGATCGTCTTGACCGCACGCAGACCGAACTGCATGAGGTCGGGCGGAGGGCGGAGGATCTGCATCGCGCCATGATACCGCACCATGAAATGAGACCATGCCGAATGGAGCGGAGATGACCGACGGAGCCCGGGTGCGGCGGGGCGCGGAGCTCGTCGAGTGGCTGCGCGCCCTCTCCGACGACGCGGCGGATCGCGAGGTCGAGCGCATGCTCGGCATCGCCGAGCGCACGCCCTCACCGCCGCTCGGTCCGCACCTCGTCGGTGCCTTCGCGAGCCCTGCGAAGGCGGTCCTCCAGGCGATCGACCATGTCCCGATCCGAGACTCCGATGTCGTCGTCGATCTCGGGTCGGGCTACGGCAAGGTGCTCCTCTTGATTCACCTCGCGACGGGCGCGCGGTGCATCGGCATCGAGCTTCAGCGGGATGTCGTCGTGCGCGCTCGGGAGGCCGCGATGCGCCTCGCCATCGACGAGCGTGACGTGCGCTTCGAAGAGGCGGACGTCCGCGACGTCGACGAGGCGCTCCTCCGCCAGGGGACCATCTTCTACCTCTACACTCCGTTTCGTGGCCCGGTGCTCGATGCCGTCCTCGATCGGCTCGAACGCATCACCCGAGGGCGACACATCAGCGTCTGCGCGCTCGGCAGCGACATCGAGCGCGGCCCCACAGGCAAGCGCGCGTGGTTGAAGCGCCGCCCGCTTGAGGCCATTTGGCTTGCCATCTACGAGCGCGCGTAGCGCGGCGCGCCCGAAGGGGCTCGGGGAGCATGTCATGAGTGAAGCAGCTTCGGCATCGACATCGGCAGCGGAGCGTTGGCCGTCGTCGAGCTGACCGCTCCGCGAGCCGAGGGGCGCGTTCGGTTGGCGGCGTCGTGCGTAGCCTTCGACTCGATCCTCGAACTTCCGCGCGCCCTTGTCCACGTCGCGACTGCCGTCAATGCGAAGGCGAAGGGCCCCTCGATGATCTCGAAGCGCTCGTCTTGCTTCGGATGACAGCTGTAAGGCGGCATCGGCGACCGAGGTACGTACCGGGCCTCCTCGACGTGTCGCTCGCCACCGGTCTCGGCGGCGGTCTGCGTGAAACTCACCAGAACGCCACCGGTGTCGAGCTCGATCCCGATCAGACTCCGCCTCGGAACGCCTTGCTCGTTTGCCATACGTGACCGATGAGTATCGCAAACGGGAGGTGATCGGTCCTCGAGCTCGACGACGTTCCTGCCTTCGAGAGGGCGACCTCGATGAGCTTTTTCGGGGCGATGATCTTCGGCGCCGTCATGATCGGGGCGAGTCTTCCTGTACGAGGCTCGAGCCAGACAACGAGACCGCCGTCAGGCCTTGCGCGGGCGACGGCTCTGGACGCGGTGCGGCCACATTCGCTACAGACACCATCGGTGACGCCGCGGCGCCTGGATGTTCGTCTGCGTCTCGTCAGGCGTCGGTCAGGTGATCGCCATGCCCAGTCTCTCGAGCGACATCTTCGTCCGCATGGTCGCCGGCCGACGCCGCACGGCCCGGCGGCCGCTGACGAGCACTTCTTCGCGGCCGGATGCAGCGACGTGCCGGACGAGGCGATAGGTCGTGTTGCCATGCGCGCGACCTCCGGCGCGGCGACCAAGAGCTGCAGATCCAGCGCGACAGAGATCGAACAGGACTGCGAGGTTGTCCGGCGAGAGCCGGTTGGCTTCGTCGAGGAACAGGAAGCGCAACGTCCCGGTAGGACGGTCCGAGCGGAGCAAACTCTGCGGCCCGCCCATGCGCCTCGGCGCCTGCCCAAGCCGCGCTTCGCGTTACCGGGCGAAGATCCCCAAGGGCGTGCCTCCGTCGAAGACCGACGTCACGAACGACTCCGGATCTCCCGCGTCGTTCAAGAACACGTGGGACAGCAAGGCGTTGTTGGTGTCGATGAGGAACAGGCTCGACTGCGCGACGTCGAGCGCGCAGTCGAACGGGCCGGCGTCGACTCCGAACGACGTGGGAGAGCCGACGACGTCGCCGGAGTCCTTGTCGAGCGTATAGACTTCGATCCTCTTGTTGGAGAGGTCACCGACGTACAGCCGCGTGCCGGCGGCGTTCATCGTGATCGCGTACGACAGATTCGGTCCGGGGAGGGGCGAGTAGGCGGTCTGGCCGGTGATGTCGCCGTTCGCGTCGAGGGCGTAGACGATGACGTCGGCGCGTTGATCGGTGACATACAGGCGCCTGTCCTTCGTGTGGACCACAGAGCGGAGAGGTATGCTGTCCGCCACGCCCGTGCCGAAGGGCGAGCCGGGGCGCAGGCCCGTGATGTCGCCGTTCGCGTCGAGGCCGAAGACGAAGACCGCTCGCGCTTCTTGCGAGGTGACGTAGAGGCGCGTGCCGGCGTGGTTGACCGAAGCGGAGGCCGTGCCAGTGCCCGTCCCGAATGGCGAGCCCGAGCGCAGCGCGCCGATGTTCCCCGCGGCGTCGAGCGCGAACACCGCGATCGACGGCGTCACGCCCTGGTGGGCGACGTACAGGCGCGTGCCCGCCGGGTTGACGGCCATGCGCGTCGGCATCGCGCGCACGTTCGTCGCGAACGGAGACCCGGCCTGCAAGGACGCGATGTCTCCGCCTGCGTCGAGCACGAACGACGTGACGCCGGCGTTGCCGTCGTTCGTGAAGATCCCCGTGTACAGGCGCGTGCCTGCGGCGTTGCCGAGCAAGCCGCGCGCCTTCACCCCGCCCGTAGCGGCGGGCGACCCTGGCTGGGGGACGAGCGCGCCAGACCCGTCGGCGGCGAAGACGAAGACCTTGCCAGCTGCGGTGACGTAGACGAGCGACGGGGGCGGAGTCGCCGCGTCGGACGCGTCGAGCGTCGCGTCGCTCGCATCGGCGCCGGCGTCCGAGGGAGCGCCGTCCGGCTCGGCGCGATCGGCGTCGGGCTCGGCGCGCTCGCCGTCGAACGTGAGAGCGTCTGCGCCGGCGTCAGCCGAAGACGACGCCAAGTCGTCCCCGCACGCAGCGGCGACCACGAGCGCACCTGCCACGAAGACCCCTGCGATGAGACGCACGCCGCGCAACGCCATGCAACCTGATCTAACACTCTCGCGCGCGAGAACCAACGACCCGGAGGGAGCGTGGAAAAAAGCTGCTTGCGAGGCTGCTCGACGGCGACGCGCTGGTAGACACAGGGCCGTCCAGCATCGACCCTGGCCGCGACACGCTCGTTCGCGGCGGTGCGCTGCTCGAGAAGGACGGTGCGCCGCTCCGCACACGATCGTTCGACCGCGGCTCGCCGCGTCGCTCTTCTGGCTGACGGCGAGCGGCGACCAGCGCGTCCGCGAACGCCTCGCGGCCATCGCGTCGCGGTTGGGCGCGCGCCGTGTGCCCAACCGCACGCTCGAGGGAGTGACTCGTCGTGCTGCTCGGACCGAACGTGCCGAGGGCACGTGCACGGAGGGCGCGCTCGGACCAATTGACGCCGCCGAGCTTCGCCGACGCGGACGTGCTCGGTGCTGTTCGATTCTCGATTTGCCCGCGCGCGCGATCGGGCTCCCGGATCATCTCTGGCAGTTCGTCCACGTCGCCTTTGAAAACCAGGGGCGCGGAACTCAAGTTGCGCGACGGATGCCTCCCTTCGAGAGCCTCGTGAAGCAGGTCGGTGGCGTCGTCGCGAAGGTCATGGCCGATCGCGACTCACCGACTGCTCTCGAACACGTCCGGGCGGCGAACGCCGAGGCGGCTCGCTTCCACGCGAACGCGACGCCCGCGTTCTTCCTCGTGGGCCCGGATCAGCGCCCGCGCGAGCTCGATCCTCGCTCGCTCGCGGCGTTCGCGCACGGTCGTGCCGCTTGGGTGGAGCTCCGAGGTCGCGGCGTAGCCGTCCATGACGGGCATTTGCATGTCCATGAGGATGACGTCGTACGGACGACCGGCGAGCATGGCCGCCATTGCCTTCTCCGTCGCCAAAAGCCCGTTTTCGACGACGATCGGCGCTCTCGTCGGCCGTCTCTTCGGCCTCGGCTTTCCGTCTCTTCGGGCGACGTCTCGGCGTCGAGGACGCGTCCGGACGCGCTCGTGGCGGAGTGCGTCGCGCACGCGGTTGCGCATCACGGCGAAGAGCCACCCCGCGGAGTCGCGCGGCAGCTCCGTGTGCCACGCCTGCAGCGCGGCGAGGAGCGTCTCCTGGACGAGCCGCGTGCGGCTCGCGGTGATTCCGCTCGAGGACGACGCAATGAGCGCGCGTCTCGAGAAAGATGCTCGACCGCTCGCTGCGAAGCTCGCCCGTCTTGCCGGGCTTGCGTTCGGTCGCGCGTACATGGACACGCAGATCGTGCTTGCCCAGCAGGTGCTGTCGATCATCGACGAGGTATCGATGCCGGCCGCGCACGATCCCGACGTCAGGTCGCTGCTCGCAGACATGCGGGACACGGTGGCCGGCCACCTCGCGCTCGCGCGGCGGATCCGCGCGCAGCTCGGGTGAACGGCAGAAGGGCCGTCGGCTCAATGGCGGGCGGATGCGGCGAGCTGGTCGCGAAACCAACGATGCGCCGGGTCACGATGCGAACGCTCGTGCCAAAGCATCGCCATCTCGAAGCCCGGGACGTCGATTGGCGCAGGTACCACGCTCAGCTCTGACCGGTTCGCCACCAGCCGCGAAGGCAACATCGCCACGAGATCGGTGCTCGCGACGACCGCGAGCGCCGACAGGAAATGCGGCACGGAGAGTACGACCCTGCGCGAGAGTCCCGACTGCGCGAGAACGCGGTCGGTGGGCCCCAAGAAGCCGCCGCCGTCGGGCGATACGACCACGTGCTCGAGCGCACGGAACTGCGCCAGCGACGGACGGCGCCGAAACTTGGGATGCCCCGCACGCCCAACGAGGACGTAGCGTTCGCGGAAGAGCGCACGGCTGCGGAGCCCCGGCGGCGAGTCGTCCATCGTGTGCAGGCACAAATCGACCTCACCGCTCTCCGTCGACTTCGCGATCCGCGACGGCTGCATTTGGAGCACCGCCACGCGTGCTCCGGGCGCCGCTGCACGGACGCGGGCGAGGGCGGGCGTCACGATGGCGAGCTCGCCGTAGTCCGCCGCCGCGATCCGCCAGGTGACCTCCGCGCGCGCCGGGTCGAACGGCTGCGCGGGCGCCACCGCGCTCTCGAGCTCCAGCAGCGCCGCACGTAGCGGCTCGCGCAGCGCCTCTGCACGCGCGGTCGGGCTCATGCCGCGCGCCCCGGGCAAAAGGAGCGGGTCGTCGAAGAAGGCCCGGAGCTTCGCGAGCTGCACGCTCACCGACGGCTGCGAGAGGCCGAGCCGGCGCGCGGCGCGAGTCACGTTTCGCTCGGCGAGCAGCACATCCAAGGTGACCAGCAAGTTCAGGTCGAGCCGGCGCAGATTGTTCATCGCAATACCTGCCATTGCAGCCATTCATTAGAACGATAGCCGACGCGCATCTAGCTTGAGCGGCGTCATGAACGTCTTCATCGTCTACGCTCATCCGGAGCCGCGGTCGCTGAACGGGGCGCTCAAATCCTTCATGGTGGAGCACCTCCGACGGGCCGGCCACGACGTCCGCGTCTCCGATCTCTATGCAATGAAGTGGAAGCCGCAGCTCGACGCCGACGACTTTCCGGGTCGCCCTGCGGACGCCCGCTTCGACCCGCAGCGCGACTCCCAGTATGCCTACGAGCACGGAACGCAGAGCCCGGATATCGCCGAAGAGCAGCGTAAGCTCCTCTGGGCGGACGCGGTCATCCTGCAGTTCCCCCTCTGGTGGTTCTCGATGCCGGCGATCCTCAAAGGATGGGTCGAGCGAGTCTACGCGCATGGATTCGCTTACGGGGTCGGCGAGCACTCGGACAGGCGCTGGGGCGATCGCTATGGCGAGGGCGTGATGGCGGGCAAGCGCGCGATGGTCGTCGTCACGACGGGGGGATGGGAATCTCATTACGGCCCGCGTGGGATCAACGGTCCGATGGAGGACCTCTTGTTTTCGATCCATCACGGCATCCTCTACTACCCAGGCTTCGACGTGCTGCCGCCGTTCGTCGTTCATCGAACCGGCAAGATCGACGCGACGACGTTCGAGCGCCTCACCGACGCGCTCGGGAAGCGGCTGGACACGCTCGCGACGACGCCACCGATTGCATATCGGCGGCAGAACGGCGGCGATTACGAGATCCCGGCGATGACCCTGCGCGCGGACCTCGCGCCCGGCCGCGAGGGCTTCGGCGTCCACACGAGGCGCGCCGGCGAGCGCTGACGACGGCTCCTCTCGAACGTCGATGCGCATCGCCGAACGATGCGCATTCGACCATGGCCGTGCTCGCTCGACGTGAGCCTACGTTTCGGGGCCGTTTGGGCGAGCACCCGAAACTACGGCTCACAGGCAAGCTCTCATTACGGCAACATCTTTCAGGATCGGCGCAGGTGAATTGCGCCTCAAGCATTTACACTCGATTCGCGGGATTTGGCATGCCGTATTTGTGGACGTAGGTGCCTTCGATGCATGGCTTGCGAACCGCACGTTCGTCGCGACGGAGGAGTTCACGGTCGCCGACATCTTGATGACGCACGTGCTGAGCGCAGGCAGCACCGATCAGGCCCTATTGCAACCGCACACGCACGTTCGCAGCTACCTGACGCGCTGTCTGGATCGCCCCGCGTGGAAGCGCACGTTCGACGCCTACTGCAAACGCGTCGAAGCGGCTTGATGCGAAGCTTCGCGTTTTTGCACGGCGTCGCACGATCACCGCTCCTCGACTCTGGCGGCGTCTGGTAGGAACGGCGGAGCTCGATCGATCACGGGGTCGTACGATTTTCCGGTGGCACGCAAGAGCGTGGCCGGCGCCGAGCGGACGCAAATCGCGACCGGGGCCACGCGTGAGGTGGTACGACCCGCCCATGCGCCTCGGCGCCTGCCCGAGCCGCGCTTCGCGTCACCGGGCGAAGATCCCCACGGGCGTGCCTCCGTCGAAGACCGACGTCACGAACGACTCCGGATCACCCGCGTCGTTCAGGAACACCTGGGACAGCATGGAATTGGTGGGCGACGTACAGGCGCGTGCCCGCCGGGTTGACGGCCATGCGCGTCGGCATCGCGCGCACGTTCGTCGCGAACGGAGACCCGGCCTGCAAGGACGCGATGTCTCC
>Ga0164243_10003658_pt1 | contig 24548 bp, 29 predicted proteins | sample OricompcompostOP_FD_108781 | JGI IMG/M metagenome (GOLD analysis project Ga0164243, IMG submission 108781) | Organic Plus compost microbial communities from Emeryville, California, USA - Original compost - Organic plus compost (OP) | ecosystem: Engineered > Solid waste > Mixed feedstock >...
ACTTAAAATCCCTCGGAGGGCGACCTCCATCCCGGTTCGAGTCCGGGAGCGGGCACCACCATGGCCCTGCATAGGCTGCGGGGGATCACCCCTTCCCCAGGATACTGCGGATCAGCTCGTCATCGGCCTTGGTGGCGCTGCCGTTGATGGTGGCCGCCATGGTGTTGGCCAGGGCCTGCATGGCGCGGGCGAAGACGGCGCAGCGTTCGCGCAGGTCGTCCTCCCGCCCCTCGGCGATACAGCCGGTCAGGGTCCGGATGGCGAAGAGGACCAGTTCGTCCAGCTTTTCGCGGGTGTCGTCGAACGCCACCCGAAACGGCTCCGGGGCACGTTCATAGGCTTCGATGGCGAGCTCGGCATAGGAGAAGCCGCAATCGCGGAAATGGTCGGCATAGCTGCGCGGCTTCCAGCCCTCGATGTCTTCCAGCATCTCGGGCATGTCGGGCAGCATTTCCACGATCATGATGACTTCATTGTAGTGGTTGAGATAGTCGGTGGCCAGCAGGGTGGCCTGCGAGATATTGGTGCCGGCCAGGCGCTCCGCCCACTCTCCGCCGGCCGCGCCACGGGCCGCCGCTGAACCATGTACTGATGCCGTCAAATCCGTAACCCCATAACATACTGCGCGGCATCATAGGGCCCAATTGTAACCAGCGGGTAAAGTCCGCCGAAAGGTTGTATCTGTTGCTTCAGGCAGTTACGGCGCAACATTGTCCCTGACGTCCTGCAGCGCCTTCAGGAAGGCGCGGCGCCAGCTGTGCACATCCTCGTCGCAGACATTGCGGATCATGGAATCCCAGCGCGCCTTGCGCTCGGGCTTGGACATGTCGAGCGCCGAGACCAGCGCGTCGGCCAGCGCATCCAGATCGAAGGGGTTGACGATGAGCGCCCCGTCGAGCTGGGCGGCGGCGCCGGCGAACTTGGACAGGATGAGCACGCCGGGGTCCTCGGGGTCCTGGGCGGCCACATATTCCTTGGCCACCAGGTTCATGCCGTCGCGCAGGGGCGTGACGAACCCCACGCGGCTGGCACGCAGGAGGCCGGCCAGCGCCTGCCGGCTGAAGCCCTTGGTGATGTATCGCAACGGTACCCAGTCGAATTCTCCGTAAAGGCCGTTGACGCGCCCGCAGGTGGCGTCCAGCTCGTTGCGCAGCTCCACATATTCCGGCACGTCGGCGCGCGAGGGCGGCGCCACCTGGAGCATGGAGACGCGGCCCCGCATTTCCGGATGGTGCTCCAGCAGCAGCTCGAACCCGTGCATGCGCGCCAGCAGCCCCTTGGTGTAATCCAGCCGGTCGATGCCGACGATGAGCTTGCGGCCCTGCAGCGACTGGCGCATGCGTTCCGTCTGGTCGCGCGCGACAGGCGCGTCGGCGAACGTCATGAAATTGGCGGCGTCGATGCCGATGGGATAGGTGCCGATGCGCACCAGGCGGTCCCCGGCCCTGATGAGCCCTTCGTCGACCTGTTCGGCCTCCGCCAGCAGCGTGGCGTTGCGGGCGAAGGCCCAGCTGTCCCCCGCCGTCTGGAAACCGATGACGTCGTAATGGAACATGGTGTCCAGGAGCGTGCGGTAGCACGGCAGAATGGCCAGCACCTCGGGTACCGGGAAGGGAATGTGCAGGAAGAAGCCGATCGGGTTCTTGCAGCCGAGCGCCCGGAGCTCCGCCGCCAGGGGAATGAGGTGATAATCATGCACCCAGATGAGGTCGCCCGGCTGCAGCAGCGGGCGCAGCTTCCGGGCGAACTGCCGGTTGACGCGCATATAGCCGGCCAGGGCCTCGCGGTCGAAGGTGGTCAGGTCGCCGCGATAGTGGAACAGGGGCCAGAGTGCGCGGTTGGCGAAGCCGAAATAATACTCGCTATAGTCCTCTTCGGTGAGGTCGACCGTGACATAGGTCACATTGCCCTGGTCACGGAACTGGGGCGTTTCGGGAGGGTCCGGGCTGCGCCTGCCGCTCCAGCCGAACCACACGCCGCCGGACTTCTCCAGTGCCGCCTTGAGGCCCACGGCGAGGCCGCCGGCGCTTGCAGTCTGTTCGGGATCCGGCACCCGGTTGGATACAACGATCAGTCGAGTCATAAGTCACCGCTTTGACCATAGCATAGGCCGTGCGTGTGCAATGCAAAAAGAACGCAAAAAAGGGGTGGCGGATATCTCCGCCACCCCTTTCAATCGTCGGTCTGCACGGAGGTTCCGCGCAGCGCCCGGCTCACTTCAGCAGGGCCTGCCGCTCTTCCTCCGACTGCAGATAGGTCAGCCACTGCGCGGCCGACTGCTTGGTCTGCTCGTGGTCGCGGGCCTCGCGGAAGGCCTCGCGCGCATCGTCGAACTCGTTGGCATTGAAGTAGGACATGCCGAGATAGAGTGCCGCTTCACCCTCGTTGGTGAGTCCGCCCTTCTTCCGTGCCGCCTGGAACGCGCTGGCCGCTTCCTTCCACTTGGCGAGATCCATGTAGGACTGACCAAGGCGGACATAGAGCTTGCCGTCATCCGAGAGCTCCGCCGCCTTGGTGAGCGGTTCGATGGACTTCTCCATCTCCTGCGCGTTGTAGTAGGCGTTGGCAAGGGTCTCCCAGGCCTTGGCGTCGTCCTTCTTGATCTTGCCGTCCTTCAGGGCGTCGTCGATGACCCAGGCACCCTTGATCGGGATGTTGTGATACATATAGAGCTGCGCCAGGTTGGTCAGCTCCGTATCACGGATCAGGAGATCCTGGCGGTAGGCGGCTTCCATGGCGCCGAGCTGGTCCATCTCCTTGCCCAGTTCGCTGGAGACGCTGGAGAGGTAGAGCCAATAGTCCCGCTTCGGGAATTTCTGGAGCAGGACGTCGATGAGCTCCCGCGCCCGCTGGTAATCCTGGGTCTGCAGGGCCGTGGACAGCACGATCACATACCAGTTTTCGCGCACGGGCTCCGGCTCCGGCGCTTCCGGATCGCTGTTCCGGGCCGCCACCATGCGCTGGTACTGTTCTTCACCCAGCTTCAGGCCGGTCTCGGCCGGCTCCTTGGCCGCCTTGAAATTGTCCTGCGCCATGTAGGCGCTGGCCAGCAGCATATAGGCCGAGGGCGATGGGTTTTCCGCCACCTTGAACCAGTTCTGCAGCGTCGAGATGGCCTTGTTGTAGTCTTCCGTGGCCATGTAGAGCTGCGCCATGGTGTAGAGCGTCTGGTTGCGCAGCTCCGGGGGGCAGTCTTCCTCGCTGGTCATCTTCTCGAAATAGGAGATGGCCTGCGGATACTGATCCTCCTGGGCATAGATATAGCCCAGCATCTGGAAGATCTGCACGCGGTCGTAGGATTTGTACTTGTCCGCCTTGGACTCCAGCTCCTTCATGGTGGCGAGAGCGTTGGCCGTGTCTTCCATTTCCAGGAAGTTCTGGGCGTCCGTGATCTTGTTGTAGACGGCGGGCGTGACGGACTGCACCTGGCGCGTCTTGCGGCCGCTGCCTTCCTCCTCCTGGGCGTGAGCCACGGTGGAGATCATCGGCAGGCCGATGGCCATGACCGAGGCCAGCATCACGGCACCCATGATTGTTTTACGATTTCTCATCACTGTTCCGATCCGGTTCATCACTAGCAAGAGTTCACTTCGAGGTCGGCGCACGCATCAGCGGGCGTTGTCTTCCAGGTCGAAGGTGAACTGGAACTGCACTCCGTAGCGGTACGCCGGCTGGCCGTTGACGATCCGCGGCTTGTACTTGAACTTCTCCACCGCACGGATGGCCTCACGGTCGAAGACGTTGGGCGGCATGGCTTCCACCACGCGCACATTCTCCACAGTGCCTTCCTTGTTGATGTCGAACTCGAGGATCACATACCCCTCGATGCCACGGGACAGCGCGTTACGCGGATACTGGGCCGGCACACGCACCAGCGGCATGATATCGCCGTCAGCCGGAGCATCGCCGATGTCGATGTCCGTATCCAGATTGGCCTGAAGCTGCGGCGTACCCAGGTTGAGGGCATTGGCGTTGTTTGCCTGCGCCATCTGCATCTCCGGCACCTCAGGTTCTTTTTCGACCTGCGGCTTTTCGGGGAGATCCCGGTCGATGGTCTCCGGCTTTTCGTTCCGTTCCTGACGATGCAGGACGATACGCGTTTCAGTCGGATTTTCCACGATGGCTTGACGGCCGGTGGCGATCAGCGCCTGCATGATAAAGAACAGGCCGAAGGTCACCGCAATGGCCAGAAGCGCGGAACCTGCATAACGGGCTATCATCATCTGGTCTCCGTTGAAACGGCGATGTTGGTCACTCCAGCAGCCTTGATCTGGTCCACAACCTGCAGGACCGTGCCGGACTTGGAGGCCTCATCGGCCTGGATAACTACCGTACCCTGGGGGTTTTCCGCCCTGAGGCGCTCGATGATCGGCCGAACGCTCGAGACGTCGACCTTCCGCTTCTGAATCCAGACCTCGTTGATCGGGGAAACGGCCACCAGGATACTGGCGTGCGGCCTGCGCTCCCCGCTGTCTGCGAGCGGTCGAACGACGTCGATACCGGCTTCCTTAACAAAGGAGGCCGTGACGATGAAGAAGATCAGCATGATGAACACGATGTCCAGCATCGGGGTCATGTTGATGTCGTCGTCACCGCCTGAAGCTTGTTGATGGTCTCTTCTCATGACTTCCTCAACATGAGGCCCTTAGGCCCCAACCATAATATGATTATAGGGCATGTCCGCGGCTCCGCCAAGGTGGCCGGCCCCGACCGGACGGTCGGAACCGGCACCTGGATCATTGTGGCGGCGAAACCGTGACCGGCCCCAGATTGGCCTGGTTGGCCTGGTCCATCACCCGAACCATGACATCGGTCTGGGCATCGGGATCCGGCCGGACAACAATCGCAGCCTTGGGACGTTCCGCCTTCATGCGCACGATGTTGGCGCGAACCGCGTCCACGTCGATCTGGCGATCGTCGATGCTGATGCGTCCGCGGGCATCAATGTTGATCACGATGGCACGGTCGTCCTCACTGGAGGGCGGCGCCTGGTTGGACGTATTGTCCGGCTTGTTGATGTCCAGACCCTTTTCATTCAGGAACGTCGACGTCACGATGAAAAAGATCAGCATGATGAAGACGATGTCGAGGAGAGGAGTCAGATCGACTTCGGCTTCCACCTGCGGTCTATGTTTTCTACGCACTGTGCATCACTCCTCAGTGCTGGACGAGCGAATCGTCGATCCGCTCGGTCTCGCGCTTTGCGTAGGTTTCGAGTCGATACATGAAGAACATGCCCGAGAGCGCCGCCACCATGCCCGCCATTGTCGGGATGGTGGCCTTGGAAACGCCCGCCGCCATGGCGCGGGCGTTGCCGCTTCCGGTCAGCGCCAGCACGTCGAACACCTCGATCATGCCGGTCACCGTACCGAGAAGGCCCATCAGCGGGCACAGCGCCACCAGGGTGCGGATCATCAGCAGACCATTGGTCAGATCCATATGCACCTTGGACACCATGCCGGCCCGGATTTGCTTCGCGTACCAGGACGAAGTGTCCGCACGCGCGTTCCATGTCTCGATCACCTGCCGCCTGACTTTCGGGTGACGGAAATTGTAGTAGAAAATCCGCTCGAAAATCAGGGTCCACATAAAGAGCAGCAGGATCATGACGCCGTAGAGGACATTGCCGCCGGATTCAACGAACCGCTGAACCGCCTGCAATGTTTCTGACAAGCCACCCATGATCTCACCGCTTCTTTTCGGCGTGAACGGCGACGATACCGGCAGCCTGTTCCTCCAGCGTATTGATGATCGAGCGCGAGCGTCCGGCCACCAAGGCATGGAGGAAGGTGAGCGGAATGGCGACCCAGAGGCCTTCCATGGTGGTCACCAGAGCCTGGGAGATACCGTTGGCCATCAGCTTCGGATCGCCGGTACCAAAGAGGGTGATCGCCTGGAAGGTGTTGATCATGCCTGTCACCGTACCCAAGAGACCCAGCAGCGGGGCAACGACGGCCAGAACCTTGATCATGGTCAGGAACCGCTCCAGCGAACCCGTGTTCTTGAGGATCGCCTCGTCGAGCTTCAGCTCCAGGGTCTCCACGTCCACGTTCGGGTTGTCCTCATAGACCTTCATGACGCGGCCCAGCGGGTTGTTCGTGCTGGCGGCGCTCCGCTTCATCTGCGCGCGCACCTTGGCGCCGACGATGAGCAGATAGATGAACTGCACCACGGCCAGGATACCGCCGATGACACCGAGAGCCAGGGTCAGGTAACCGATCACGCCACCATAGTCGATTCGCTCCTGCCAGCTGGGCGTCTGCACCAGCAGCGAAATGATCGAACCGCGGGACGGGTCGATGCCGAACCTGTGGAAGCCCTCCTGGGCATTCTCGAAGTCCGCGGCCATGCTGAGGTAGCGGCCGGCCGGCTGGCGGGCGAGCTCCTTCAGCTTGCCGGTATCGGGATCGAAGTCGAGATACTGGCCGTCGGCAATGGCGTTGAACACGCCGATACGGGTCACGTCCATCTCGGTCTGCTGACCATCGGCGGTCACCACCGTGGCCGGGAATTTCACGACCTCGCTGGTCGCGATCATCTCCTGCAGCAGGGCCGCCCAGAGCTTGCGGATGTCCTCGATCTTCGGCAGGTCCTGGTTGGCGGCGAATTGAGCGAGGAACTCGTCGCGGTTCGGATACTGCGCGCTGGAGATCGAGCCGTCCACGATGCCGCGCAGGTCGCCGGCGACCTGACGGGTCACGCCGAACAGTTCGCCGAATTCACCCAGGCGCTCGTCACGCTGGCGGGTGAGGTTGGTGATCTGCAGGTCGTTGTCGCTGTGCTGCTTTTCCAGCTGGTCGGAGCGGGCTTCCTCGTTGGCCAGGTCCTGACGGGCCTGCTCCAGGATCTGCTGCTGGCGCGCCTGGTCCTGCTGGAATTCCCGGACTCGCTGGTCCATCTGCTGGCGCTCTTCCAGCGTGCCCTCGCGGACATCCTGCAAAAGCTGGTCGAGCTGTTCTGCGCGCGGAGCCTCCTGGGCCTGGGCCGGGGCGACCGCGCCAAATCCGATAACGCCGGCCGTCAGCGCAACGGCGAAGGCGGAAACGAAAGCTTTCATGGAACTCATTGTGCGTTCTCCGGAGCCTTGATAGGCAGGGTAATCAGGTCAGGCGTCGTCTGGTCGAGGGCGATGGAGATGCCCTGACGGATGGACGAGATCATGCTGTCGTCGACAGGCACCCATGCCCCATCCGCACCCGCACTGTTATCCCAGACACCGGCTTCGCTGTCGTCGCCCGTGACATAGAGGAACGCGACACGGCCAATCTGCAGGAAATCGACCTGCAGGGTCTGGCCTTCCTTCTCCAGCGTACCGGAGTAGGCTTCCACGGTACGGCCATATTCGTTTTCGATCTGGTAGGCTTCGAGCACCCGGCGGAACTTCTCGGCGGTGGACACGTCGGCGCGGTCCATCATCTCGCGCAGGTTCTGGACGCGCTGGAGGCGCTCCTGCTTGCGGAACGGAACGTCCGCCTTCACGAACCTCTCCAGACCGTCGAGCATTTCCAGCATCAGCGGCGTGATCTCGCGGTTGATCGAGGTCACGCGAGCGATGTCGTCGTTGAGGCTCTGGATCTTTTCATTCTGACGGTCGATCAGCCGCTGAATCTGAGCGTTGTAGATCTGGGTGCTCTCGATCTGACGCAGCACCTGGCGATATTCGGCAACGATCTGCCGGGTGTCGTCGGTGATGTCGTCAATCTTCTCCTGGCTCTGCTGAGCGTACTTGTTGGCGCTTTCCTGGACATCAAGAATGTCCTGAAGCGTATCCGCGCCTGCGGTGGAGCCAAGGCCGATCATGCCACTGACACACACCGTCAAAGCGAGGGCATTCAGTTTTGTGTAAATGTTCATACCAATTCCCACGGGATTGAACGTCAGAAATTCAGGCGTAAGGTTGTAGCGGCAAAATCAGACGATTGCAAAGACTTCATTGTTACACTCCCCAAACCGTTGGACGCTTAGGAAATCCAGCGTTCCATGTCGCAAATGCAACATCGATTTCACCGCACCCTTCCCCAACATTGCGGCAAGGAAAGGACAACGGGACGCCTGTTCCTGAGCTTGGCAACAAGTGCCCAAGCGGGAACCGGAAATCCAAATTCAAACGGCTAAAGTCGTGCCCCTGACATACGCCTACTATCAACCTCGCAGACGTCAGGCGACGCCTACTGGTGGCCCTTATATCAGGTTAGAATAGGGTTGGCCATGGCCTGATATGCCCAATTCAGGGGGAAACCACCCAAACCCCTTCATCTGGCAGGCATTTCAGAAAGCGAGCCCATATATTGGGACAACCGGATCATCCGCAGGCAAGCCCCGGACGAGGGATGAAGCGCATTGTGAGTCGCGCCGGCTGACGCCCTTTCGCGGAGCGAGTCAACCGCCCATTGCATGCCTGCGGCACGAGGGCGGGGACGGCTCAGGACTGGGTCGTGGAGCGGGCCTGCGCTTCGACGGCCAGCAGGACGCCGTCCCAATGGTTTTCGCGGCAGGTGCGGGTGGCCCCGGCAATGCCGAGATGGCGGATGAGTTGACGGGCGAGCCGATCCGAGCTGTGCAACTGAGTGGTTGCGATGGCGGCCGGATCCGAAACATTACGGTCTTGCATCGTTACCTCTTTGGCAGCTCCGCTGTCCCGCGAACGGGACCGGTGGCTTTGCGTCCCGCCGTTACCGACGGTTTGCCCTTTTTCAAAAGGATTCGTGGCTCTTTCGAGGCAACCAGTAGACAATATTTGGATAAACAGCAGGTTAATCTTTTCTGGCGCGGGAAGTGCCCATGCAGCAACGGCTTAGGCGCGCAGCCGTGCCGGCTGCAGCCCCACCAGGGCATTGCTGACATAGACCTTCTCGGCCGCCAGGAGGTCTTCGCGGCGGAGCACCTGCTCCTGGAGTCGCCCCTGCCGGATGAGCTCGGACCGCGCCACGCCGGGCAGCAGCCCGCTCGCCACCGGTGGGGTGAGCAGACGGCCATCCCGCTCGATGACGATATTGCTGCGCGCCCCTTCCGTGACCTCGCCCTCCTCATTGGTGAAGATGAGGTCGTACAGCCCTTGGCCTGCGGCCTTTTCGAGAGCGGCGATGTAGCGCCGCCGCGCCGTCGTCTTGTGGTAGAGGAAGGGGTTGGCGCGGTCCACCGTCTCGCCGGCGAAGCCGATGTCCAGCGGCACATCCGCCCCGGGAGGCAGATAGGGCGCGGCCAGGAGGGAGGTCCGCCCCGTGCGGTCAAGGAGCAGCCGGACCCGGCGCGCCCCCTCCGCCGGCAACGCTTTGAGGATATCCTCGATCTCGGCGCGCACGTCGCTCATCGCCACCGGGAAGCCGAAATAGGCCGCCGAGCTCTCCAGCCGGGCCATATGCGCGTCCAGCAGGGCAATGCGCCCGCCCTCCGCCCGCATGGTCTCGATGAGCGCGAAATCCTCCTGCGGCTGGGCGAAGAAGGACGCCTTGAGCCTGCACTCGCGATATTCCGCCGCCGGGTCGGAATCCGCCACGATGCCGCTGCCCACGCCCAGCACGCCCGTGCCGTCGGAGCCGATTCGCAAGGTGCGGATGGGCACGCTGAAGGTGAAATCCCGCTCCGGGGTGACGAACCCGATGGCGCCCGTATAGACACCGCGCGGCTGCGCCTCCAGTTCGGCGATGATCTCCATGGCGCGGATCTTGGGCGCCCCGGTGATGGAGCCGCAGGGAAAGAGGCTCCTGACCGTCGTGGCGAGCGAAAGGTCCGCATCCACCTCGCCGTTTACGGTAGACGTCATCTGCAGCACGGTGCGGTAGGCTTCGACATTGTAGGGGTTGGTTACGTTGACGCTGCCCACCCGGGCCAGCCGGCCGAGATCGTTGCGCAGCAGATCGACGATCATCAGCAGTTCCGCCCGCTGCTTCACGTCGGAACGCAGCTCCTGCCGCAGCACCTCGTCGCCTTGGGCCGTGAAGCCGCGCGCCGAGGTGCCCTTCATCGGCCGGGCGCTCAGCCGCGTGCCCCGCTTCTCCACGAAGAGCTCCGGCGAATAGGAGAGGATGGTCTCCTCGCCCATGGCCAGCACGGCACCATACGGCACGCGCTGGCTCTGGCGGATCTGCCGGTGCAGCGCTTCCAGATTGCCGTCCACCCGGAAATGGCAGGGCAGCGTGAAATTGGCCTCGTAGATGTCGCCGGCGGCGAGATAGTCCTTCACCGCCTCTATGCGCTTGACATAGTCCGCCTCGTCGAGGGCGAGGCGGATGTCGCTCACCTCGAACTCCTGCGTTCCTTCGTTGCGGGAGAACCAGAAGGCTTCCAGCTCGCGCGGGTCGAAGACCTGCGGCGCATCGAAGATGCCGAACCTGAGGAGCGACGCGCCTTCCGGGTGCAGGCGGCGCAGCGGCGCCAGCTTGGGCTCCAGCCAGTAGCCGGCCTCGTAGGCGATCCAGCCCGCCGCGTGGAACCCCTCCGCCACCGCGGCGTCGATCTCGCGGAAGGCACCCTCAAGCGCCGCGCCGTCCGTGCAGGTGATCCATTTCTTCGGTTTCGTGAAGAGATAGGAGCGCGCGTCGTCGCCAGTATCCAGACTGTTTTCCAAGAGGATATAGGGCGCGGTGGGTGAGACGAGCGGCATGGGGAATGCCCTTGCCCGGTTCCCCGCCAAAAGTCAACGCCGCTGAACGGGGCTCTGGGCGCTCAAAGCGCGGGGATGGCGAGCCACAGGCCCCAGACGACCTCCACCAGGCAGACCAGCAGGGTCAGGCCGGCGCCCACGCCGCGCGCCGCATTGATGGTCCCGCCGCGCGAAAGCCCCCAGGCGTGCAGGATGCGGCCGACGAGCAAGAGGATGCCCAGCACATGCAGCCCGTAACGCGAGGCGGAAACGCTCTCCAGGAGCGCCAGGAGCAGGAGCGCGAAAGGCACATATTCCACGAAATTGGCCTGCACCCGCATGCGGACTTCCATTTCGTGGTCCTGGGCGGTGCCGAAGGCGATCCTGGCCTTGGCCCGGTAGCGGCCGACACGGCCGGCGATCACCAGATAGAGGAGCCCGAGCAGGCTGGCGTAGAACAATGTGACGGTCATCTGTCCCTTCCCTATTATCTTGCCGCACTGCGCAGGATAAGCCGAATCGGCTCTGGATTTCATGCGCTTGCCCTATACTATGGCGCGCATCATTCATCAAAAGGTCCATTCTCATGTCGCCCACGTTCCGCCGCCTGCCCGTCCTGATGCTCGCCGCCCTGCTGGCGGCCTTGCCGCTGGCGCGGGCGCAGGCATCCGAGGGCATCAAGGATGCGGGGGTCGCGGTCACGGCCGCCCTGCCGGTCATTGCCGGCGGCTTCTCGCTGATCGAGGGGGATGAGGATGGCGTGGTGCAGCTCGTCAAGTCGCTGGTGGTGGGCTCGGCGCTGACCTTCGGCCTGAGCAAGGCTTTCGAGACCGAGAGGCCCGACGGCACCAAGAACGACACCTTTCCGTCCAACCATACGGCGGTGGCCTTCAGCGCCGCCAGCTACATGGACCACCGCTACGGCTGGAAGCTCGGCCTGCCGAGCTATCTGGCGGCCAGCTTCGTGGGCTACAGCCGTATCGAAGCCGACAAGCACAATCTGATCGACGTGGTGGGCGCCGCCTTCCTGAGCTGGAGCGTCAGCCACCTGTTCGTGGATCCCCTGCCGGTCGATGCCGGCGTGGACCTTTCGACGGATCATGCGCTCCTGCGTCTCAGCGCCCGCTGGTAAGGCCCGCTGTCAGAAGAACCAGGTGGCCGGATTGGGGATCGCCCGTTCCTTGGCCAGCGCCGACCAGCCGATGGCGATGCGCACCGCCCACCAGACCCACAGGAGGGCCAGGATGACGATGCCCACCACCAGCCATATGGTGGCAACGCCGATGACGATCCACGCAATGCTGATCCAGAAGGTGCGGATTTCCCAGCGGAAATGCGATTCCAGCCAGGTCCCCTCCGCCTCCCCGCGGTTGAGGTAGGCGAGCACCACGCCAATAAGGCCGAACGGCCCCGGAATGGCCAGATTGAGGGCGTAGACGGCGTAGACGATCATCGCCATCTTGGCGGTTTCCCGGCTGGCGGGCCGGCTTGCCGTTCCATATGTCCCGTCTCTGAGATGCTCCGACATGTCTTGCCCTTTCCCCCCGGATATCCCATCTGCAGTCTACGCCAATCCGCATTTGGAATCAGGCATTATTGTTTTACACTCCCGCCGAGGAGACCTCAGATGACCGCAGACAAGATCGAGAAATCCGAAGACGAATGGCGCCGGGAGCTCAGCGAAGACGAGTTCCGCATCACGCGCCGCAAGGGCACCGAACCCGCCTTCACCGGCGAATACTGGAACACCAAGGCGCCGGGGCAATATGTCTGCCGCTGCTGCGGCGAACCGCTCTTCGATTCGGACACCAAATACGATTCCGGCTCGGGCTGGCCGAGCTTCTACAAGCCGGTCGCCCCCGGCGCCGTGGCGGAGGAGCGCGACCTCTCCCACGGCATGGTGCGCACCGAAGTGCTGTGCGCCAAGTGCGACGCCCATCTGGGCCACGTTTTCCCCGACGGGCCGGACCCCACGGGACTGAGATACTGCATCAACTCGGCATCGCTTTCGCTGAAGGAAAAGTGACGGCCGCCTGACGACCAAGGCCCGGCCCCGGAACGTCCCGTTCGGGGCCGGCCGATAGAAGGACCTCCATGCGCCATATCTCCATCGGCAAGATCATCTCCCTCCTCCTGCTCTGCCTCGTGGTGGGATGGCTGCTGTCCGTCTTCGGCATCACGCCCGACAATTTCTGGAACGGCATGGTGAGCCTGGTGCGCGCGCTTGCCCGATGGAGCCTCTCGGTGCTGGAAAACGGATGGGGCTACCTGCTCGCCGGCGCCGCCGTGGTGCTGCCCATCTATTTCGCCGTGCTGATCTACCGCCGGCTGAAGCGGCGGTAGAGCGCCGCCCCCTGGTGGAACGCCCCCCACGTTCGTCCTGAGCGTGTCGAAGGACGGCGGGCGCTCAGGCTGTGGCCGCGCTTCGACAAGCTCAGCCCGAACGGCTGTCGCGGCACGTTGCCATGCTGAATCAACGCCGTCAGTGGCGGTTCATTGCCGCGATCTTCTTGTCCGTGTTGTACTGGCTCAGGGCGTAGATCGCCCAGAGGGCGGCCGGAATCCACCCGATGAGCGTGATCTGCAGGATGAGGCAGATGATCCCCGCCAGCGGCCGGCCGATGGTGAAAAACAGCAGGAAGGGCAGGAAGATGGCAATCAGGAGGCGCATGCTGGCTCCATAAGGCAAAGAGTGAATCTACCGTCTATATTCCGCATCCCGGGCTAGCTTTCAAGTTCCTGCCGCACGGCATCCAGGAATTGCTGCACCCGCCTGGCGTTGCTGCCCGCATCCACCTTGCTGATGCGGGACTGTGAGCGCATGTCCACGCGGCTGCCGCCGCCCTGGGGCGTGACGCGGATAATCACATCGTCTCGAAAGCCGAACCAGAAGGTGCGGTCCGTCGCCTCGACCTCCCGCGTTTCGGTGTCGATGGAGGCGATCTCCCAATTGGTGTCGCCCAGCACCTTCATCACCGCGGTGAAGACCTCGTCCGGCTCCTTTTCCGAAATCAGCGGGCCGATCTCGGGATAGGCTTCCTCCTGCAGCCGCGCCACCTCCTCGCCGCCATAGGCGATATCGTTCTCCTGCGGCAGGCGCAGGCCGGCCAGCGCGTGGAAGGCCGGCGGGTGGTCGAGGTCGGTCGTGATGTCGTGCAGAGGGGCGGACTGCACCGCCAGGGTCCGCCAATAGAAGGGGACATAGGCCACCACCAGGGCAACGGTGACGCCGACCAGCGCGAAATTGCGGCCGCGCACGGACCCGGCCTGCCAGGACACGAGGAGCGCAATCACCCCGAGGCTGAGCGCCGCCAACCCGGCCAGCAGCCCATAGGAGAGAAAGCCGTAAGCCAGGGAAAGCGGCCACCAGCCGAGGCGGTAGCCCGGACCGGACAGCAGCAGCACGATCCCGGCGAGCACTGCAACAGTCAGCGCGAGAATGGCCATCGTGCGGGCGACGGCCCTTGAGGTTTTCACGTTTGCCCCTGCTTTCAGCCGCTTACGGTGCAATTATGCCGAGACAGTAGCAGGAATCCGGAGCCCTGGCACCCCCGCCGTTGCGCACCGGCGCACCGACACCCCTTGGAGCCTGACCCAAAATGAACGTGAATCCATGAGCTCTTTGGATTGCCGCGTCAGCTTCGCCTCCTAGCAACAACCAGGGTATGGAGATATCAGAGCACCAATTTTGAGTCTGACGCTCAGGGATGGCCGGTGGGATATTCCACGAAGACGTAATGGAACGACTTCAGCGGCCCGGCGGCCTGCCAGCGGAAGAGCTGCTTGTAGGGCGTGTAGTAGATGCCCATGAAATTGCCGCCATACATTTTGCCGGGGTTCATGCAGTTCACGTCGGTGCGATGCCAGCTCTCCAGGTCCCAGGCGTTGAACTCCTGCTCGTCCAGGGGCTTGCCGTCTATCCAGAAGGCGCGCATTGCCTGGCACAGCACCCGCGCGCCGATCCAGACGGGAGCGTCCACGCGAAAGGTCTTCAAGAGGAAGAAATGCGTGTCATAGTCGCGGATGACGGCCAGCTGTCCGGTCACCCCCTTGAAGTTCTGCTCCTCCGCATGGCGTTTCGCATCGTTCCAGCGCACAAAGCCGTTGCCGGTCCATTTGTGCAGCTCAAAATAGCTCTTGCTCGCCGGATCGTAGACGGGCCCGTAAGCGCTCCAATGGCCGTCGTCGCCCGGAATGGGACGCCATGTTACGGTTTCGGCGCGTGCCGCAATGGCCGGTACCAGGACGAAAGCCGCAAGCGCGACCAGCACCGCTGTGATTTGCCTGATTCTCATGACCATCCTATAGTGCGAAGAGGTTGCCATTATACTAAACCACATCGTCTCTGTCATGAGGCTTACGCGTAAGCTGCTAGCCGTTATGCGTCGCCGTCACTCTAGCTGGGATCATCATGGCCGGAAAGATTCTCGTTGTCATTGGCCTCGCGGCGGTGCTCGCCGTGCTCTTCTTCGGCATCGCCACCATGCTGCGCGGCGGAGAGTTCAACCGGAAATACGGCAACAAGCTGATGCAGCTTCGGGTGCTGCTGCAGTTCGGGGTCATCCTGCTGCTCGGCCTGCTGCTCTGGCTGTCGCAGAAATAGCGGCGGCGTGCGGGGATGGCGGGGCGAGTCGAACGCGGTTGCGATTGACAGGGTTTGCGCCGTAAAATATGTTGCGGTGCAATAGAGTGGTCGCAGTCCCTGCGCCTGCCCTGTCCCTCCGGCTCCCGCATCCGGGCGCCCCGCAGCCACACTGTGATGAGAAAATCTGAATGAAACTGAGGGTCTGTCATTGAAAATCCTGGTTCCGGTCAAACGCGTGGTGGATTACAACGTCAAGATTCGCGTGAAAGCCGACAAGACGGGCGTCGAGCTCGCCAACGTCAAGATGTCCATGAATCCGTTCGACGAGATCGCCGTCGAGGAAGCCGTGCGCAAGAAGGAAGAGGGCACGGCAACAGAGGTGGTGGCGGTTTCCATCGGCACCGCCCAGTCACAGGAGACCCTGCGCACCGCCATGGCCGTCGGCGCCGACCGCGGCATCCTCATCGAGACTTCCGAGCCGACCGAGCCGCTGGCCGTGGCCAAGCTGCTCAAGGGCGTGGTCGAGGCCGAGCAGCCGGACCTGGTGCTGATGGGCAAGCAGGCCATCGACGATGACTGCAACCAGACGGGCCAGATGCTGGCGGCCCTCCTCGGCTGGCCGCAGGGCACCTTCGCCTCGAAGCTGGAGATCGCCGACGGCAAGGCGACCGTGACACGGGAAATCGACGGCGGGCTGGAGACGGTGGCCCTCACCCTGCCGGCGGTGGTGACCACCGACCTGCGCCTCAACGAGCCGCGCTACGCCTCTCTGCCCAATATCATGAAGGCCAAGCGCAAGCCGATTGATACCAAAACGCCCGCCGATTTCGGCGTGGATGTGACGCCGCGCGTCAGGATTCTGGAAGTGGCCGAGCCGCCCAAGCGCAAGGGCGGCGCCAAGGTGGCCAGCGTCCAGGAACTGGTGGAAAAGCTCAAGAACGAAGCGGGGGTGCTCTGATGACCGTCCTGGTGATCGCCGAACATGACAATGCGGCGCTGAAGGAGGTGACGCTCCACGCCGTGACCGCCGCCCGGGCGCTGGGTGAAACGGTGGACGTGCTGGTGGCCGGCAAGGGCTGCCGCGCCGTGGCCGATGCCGCCGCCGCGGTGGACGGGGTGAACGCCGTGCTGCTGGCCGACGATGCCGCCTACGAGCATGCCCTGCCCGAGAATGTGGCGCCGCTCGCCGTCCAGCTGGCCGAGGGCTATGACCATATCCTGGCTGCCGCCTCCACCACGGGCAAGAACCTGATGCCCCGCGTCGCCGCGCTCCTCGACGTGGCCCAGGTCTCCGACGTCATCGAGATCAAGTCCGGCGACACGTTCGTGCGGCCCATCTATGCGGGCAACGCGCTGGCCACGGTGCAGAGCACTGACAGGCAGAAGGTGCTGACCATCCGCGCCACGGCATTCCCGGCGGCGACGGCCGAGGGCGGCTCCGCCACCGTGCAGACCATCGAGGCGCTGCCGGCCCTGGATACCGCCAGCTTCCTTTCCCAGGAACTCAGCCGGTCGGAACGGCCGGAACTGGGCGCCGCGCGGGTGGTCATCTCCGGCGGCCGGGGGCTGGGCTCGAAGGAGAATTTCCAGATGCTGGAGCGCATCGCCGACCGGCTGGGGGCCGCCATCGGCGCCAGCCGCGCCGCGGTGGACGCGGGCTACGCCCCCAACGACCTGCAGGTCGGCCAGACCGGCAAGATCGTCGCTCCCGATCTCTATATCGCCGTCGGCATCTCGGGCGCCATCCAGCACCTGGCCGGCATGAAGGACAGCAAGGTGATCGTCGCCATCAACAAGGACGAGGAGGCCCCCATCTTCGGGGTGGCCGACTATGGCCTGGTGGCCGATCTCTTCCAGGCCCTGCCGGAACTCGAAGAGGAGCTTGCGAAAGCTTGAGCGACACGACCGCATAATCTGGTGACCTGTAATGGAGAGGACACGGCCATGATCAAGACAGTCGGCGTTATTGGGGCGGGGCAGATGGGCAGCGGCATTTCTCATGTCTGCGCCCTCTCCGGATGCGAGGTCCTCATCCAGGACATCAACGAAGCGGCGCTCGATCAGGCCAAGGAGGTCATCTCCCGCAACATGGACCGGCAGGTCAGCCGCGACCTCATCAGCGCCGACGACAAATCCCAGGCCCTCAAGCGCATCCGGACCACCCGCGCGGTGGAAGAGCTGGGCCAGTGCGACCTCATCATCGAGGCGGCGACGGGAGACGAGGAGATCAAGAAGAGCATCTTCCGCAATCTCTGCCCGCATGTGAAGCCGGAGGCGCTGCTTGCCAGCAACACCTCGTCCATCTCCATCACCCGCCTCGCCACCGCCACCGACCGGCCGGACCGTTTCATCGGCATGCATTTCATGAATCCGGCCCCGGTGATGAAGCTGGTGGAGCTCATCCGCGGCATCGCCACCGACGACGCCACCTTCCAGACGGTCAGGGATTTCACGCTCGGCCTCGGCAAGACGGTGGCGACGGCCGAGGACTTCCCGGCCTTCATCGTCAACCGTATCCTCATCCCCATGATCAACGAGGCCATCTATACGCTCTATGAGGGCGTGGGCACGGTGGAAGCCATCGACACCGCCATGCGCCTTGGCGCCAACCACCCCATGGGCCCGCTGCAACTGGGCGATTTCGTGGGGCTGGATACCTGTCTGGCCATCATGCAGGTGCTCTACGAGGGCCTGGCCGACAGCAAGTACCGCCCCTGCCCCCTCCTCGTGAAATATGTCGAAGCCGGCTGGCTGGGCCGCAAATCCGGACGGGGTTTCTATGACTACCGGGGGGAAAATCCGGTGCCGACGCGGTAACAGCTTTCAGTGGCGAGATGACCGGATGCCCGCCTGCGCGGGCATGACGAGGACATGGACAAGGTTTTCTACGTCTATATCCTGGCAAGGGGGCGCAACAGCACCTTTTATGTTGGCGTGACAGCCGATCTCATAAAACGGGTCTGGGAGCACAAGTCAGGCGCTGTTCCCGGCTTCACTGCGAGATATGGCGTCAAGACGCTGGTCTATTACGAAGTCCACCAGAATGCGGAAAGCGCAATCCTCCGGGAAAAGCGTCTCAAGAAATGGAACCGCGTCTGGAAGATGAGAATCATCGAAGAGATGAATCCCGACTGGCGTGACCTGTACGATGATCTAACCTGAGCCGTCACCCCCGCGAAGGCGGGGGTCTGGTCCACAAACCAAGACTCTACATCGCCGCCCGTATGATCTCCTTTGCCTCGTCGCTGGCCCAGTCGGCGGGGCCGACGATCTGGCGGACGACCTTGCCGTCTTTCACCAGGAAGCTCACCGGCAGGCCCAGGGCGCCCATGGCGCGGGAGAAGTCGCCGGAGGCGTCGATATAGGGGGTGAGTGCGGTGATGTTCTCCTTCTCAAAGAAGGGGCCCACCTTGTCCATGCCCTGGCCCATGGAGACGGTGACCACCTCGAAATCATCGCTGCCCATGTCCGCCTGTAGCTTGTCCAGGGACGGCATCTCCTCGACGCAAGGGGCGCACCATGTGGCCCAGACATTGACGAGGATCAGCCCTGGCGCATCCCTGGTCAGCACCACCTCGCCGCCATCCGCCGTTTGCAGCGGAATGTCGGAGAGCATGATCGGCTCGTCCGGCGCCTTGAAATCGCGCGCCAGATTGTCTGTCGGTTGCAGGCCCGCCGAAAACGCGCTATGGCCACCGGCGACGACTGCCGCCAGCGCAATCGACATGACGGCCCAAATACCGGCAATGGCTCCGAATTTCTGATATATGGGTCTTCTGTCCAACTGACGGCTCCCTTTTGAGGCGGTAACGATAAGACCGATGACCAAAGACAGCAACAACCCGAGCAATGCCCAAGGTCCCGCGAACGCGCTGTGGGGCGGCCGCTTTTCCGCCGGCCCCTCGGCGATCATGCAGGAAATTAATGCATCCATCGGTTTCGACAAGAGACTTTACGTCCAGGATATCCGGGCCTCCCGGGCGCACGCCGCCATGCTGGTGGACGCCGGCATCATCTCGCCGGAGGACGGTGAGCGGATCGACCAGGGCCTGAAGCAGATCCTGCAGGAATTCGCCGAGGGCAGGATCAGGATCGACCCCGCCCTGGAGGACATCCACATGCATGTGGAAAGCCGCCTGAAGGAGCTGATCGGCGATGCGGCCGGCCGGCTGCACACGGCGCGCTCGCGCAACGACCAGGTGGCCACCGATTTCAAGCTCTGGGTGCGCGATACGCTGGACCAGGTGGACGTGGCGCTCAAGGACCTGCAGGAGGCGCTGCTGGACAAGGCGCAGGCGCATGCCGACACCATCATGCCGGGCTTCACCCATCTGCAGACGGCGCAGCCGGTCACCTTCGGCCATCACATGATGGCCTATTTCGAGATGGTGGCGCGCGACCGCTCGCGCCTCGCCGACTGCCGCAAACGCTTGAACGAATGCCCGCTGGGCGCCGCGGCACTGGCCGGCACCGCCTTCCCCATCGACCGGCACCGCACGGCCCAGGCGCTGGATTTCGACCGGCCCACCGCCAATTCGCTGGATTCGGTCTCCGACCGGGATTTCGCGCTGGAGTTCCTGAGCGTCCTCTCCATCCTGGCCGTGCACCTGTCGCGCCTGGGCGAGGAGATGGTGGTCTATTCCTCCGCGCCCTATCACTTCCTCAAGATGTCGGACAGTTTCTCCACCGGCTCCTCCATCATGCCGCAGAAACGCAACCCGGACGCGGCGGAGCTGGTGCGCGCCAAGGCCGGGCGCATCATCGGCGATCTCAATACGCTGCTCATCGTCATGAAGGGCCTGCCGCTGGCCTATTCCAAGGACATGCAGGAGGACAAGGAGCCGGTGTTCGACGCGGCGGACAGCATTTTCCTGTGCGTCATGGCGATGGCCGGCATGGTGCGCGAAATGTCGGTGGATAGAGAGGCCATGCGGGCGGCGGCCGGCGGCGGCTATTCCACGGCGACGGACCTGGCGGACTGGCTGGTGCGCGAGCTGGGCCTGCCCTTCCGCGACGCCCATCACGTCACCGGCCGGGTGGTCAAGCTGGCGGAGGAAAAGGGCTGCGATATCTCAGGCCTCAGCCTGGCCGACATGCAATCGGTGGAGCCGCGCATCACCGATGCCGTGTTCTCGGTGCTGACCGTGGAAAGCTCGGTCGCCAGCCGGGTGAGCTATGGCGGCACGGCACCCGCCAATGTGAAGGCCGCGGTCAAGGCCGCGCGGGAGTCGCTGAGATGAAAACCCTCTTTGGCATGATGATCCTGGCTCTGGCCCTCTCGCTCGGCCTTTCCGCCTGCGGCCGCAAGAACCCGCCCAAGCCGCCCATGAGCTATCAGCCCCATGAGGAGCAGCCAGGTGTCGAGCCGCCGGCGGGCAACCGCCCCGTGGAGGACCCCGCCCAGAAGGACCCGCACTGATGCACCATTTCGCCTATCAGAATGGCGTGCTGCATGCTGAGAACGTGTCCATCGCCGATATCGCCCGCGAGGTCGGCACGCCGTTCTATTGCTATTCCTCGGCCACCATCGAGCGCCATTACCGGGTGTTCACCGAGTCCTTCCCCGGCCTGCCCATCAAGCTCTGCTATTCGGTGAAGGCCAATTCCAGCCTGGCGGTGCTGCGCACCCTCGCCCTTGCGGGCGCCGGGGCGGACGTGGTCTCGGGCGGCGAGATCCGCCGCGCCCTGACGGCCGGCTTCAAGGGGCCGGACCTGGTGTTCTCCGGCGTCGGCAAGACGGCGGAGGAGATCGCCCTGGCGCTGGATGCCGGCATCTACCAGTTCAACGTCGAGTCGGAGCCCGAGCTGGAGCATATCTCGGCCATCGCCGACGAGAAGGGGGCCACCGCCAGCATCACCATCCGCGTCAATCCGGACGTGGACGCCGTGACTCATGCCAAGATCACCACCGGCAAGGCGGAGAACAAGTTCGGCATTCCCTGGAGCCGGGCGCGGGAGGTCTATGCCCGCGCCGCAAAGCTGCCCGGCATCCGCATCGTGGGCGTGGACGTGCATATCGGCTCGCAACTGACCGACCTGGAGCCCTTCGAGGCGGCGTTCCGCCGGGTGGCCGACGTGGTGGCGACCCTGCGCGCCGACGGCCATTCCATCGAGCGGGTGGACCTGGGCGGCGGCCTCGGCATCCCCTACGGCGCGCCGGAGAGCACGGTGCCGCCGCTGCCCAGCGATTACGGCCATATGGTGAAAAAGGTCCTCGGCAATATCGGCGCCGAGCTGATGTTCGAGCCGGGGCGGCTGATCGCCGGCAATGCGGGCATCCTGGTCTCCCGCGTCATCTACATGAAGGAAGGCGAGAACCGCACCTTCGCCATCGTGGACGCGGCGATGAACGACCTCATCCGCCCCAGCCTCTATGACGCCTATCACGATATATTGCCCGTGAAGCAGCCCGGACCGGGCACCGGCACCCGCAAGATCGACGTGGTGGGGCCGGTCTGCGAAACCGGGGACACCTTCGCCAGGGCACGGCCCCTGCCGCCTCTGGAGCCGGAAGACATGGTGGCCTTCATGTCCGCCGGGGCCTACGGCGCGGTGATGGCCTCCACCTACAATTCCCGTCCCCTGGTGCCGGAAGTGCTGGTGAAGGGCTCGGAATATGCGGTGACGCGCCGCCGCCCCAGCTTCGAGGAGATGGTGGCGCTGGAGGCCATGCCCCCCTGGCTTTGAGCCGGCGATACGCCTTCGCTTGACCCGGGACGGTTTCCCACCAGATACTTGGGGGTGAACCTAGCTGGGACAAAGTCGGCCTTGCGCTATCGCCTGATCAAATATGCCGCCTGGGCGGCCCTTTTCTGGGAAAGGCTCTGGCGGGCCATATGGCCTGCCGTGGCCTTCTTCGTCGGGCTGATGGCGCTCACCCTTCTCAATGTCTGGGAACTGCTGCCGCCGCTCATCGGCGGGCTGGCGCTGGCGCTTTATCTCGCCGTCATGATCGTCGCGCTGGGTGCGGGCCTCTGGGCGCTGCGCCTGCCCGCGCGGGCGGACGTGCTGCGCTGGCTGGAGAAGCGGCACGGCATGGCGCACCGCCCGCTGGCGCTGGCCGAAGACCGTCAGGCCACGCCGGACACCGCGTCTTCGCGCATCCTCTGGGACGAACAGAAGAGACGCGCCGCCGAGAACACGCGGCACATGGGGGTCAGGATGCCCCGCCCCGGCGTCGCGGCGCACGATCCCTGGGCCCTGCGGGTGCTGGTCACCCTCCTCCTCTTCGTCGCCATTCTGGCAGGCGGGCACCACTGGAAGGAGTCGCTGGGCTTCCTGGCGGCGCCCTTCGGCTATCCCGAGGAGAAGGCGACGGTCACCGCCTGGCTGGACCCGCCGCAATATACCGGCAGGCCGCCGCGCAGCCTCTCCGCTCCCGGCAACCAGGGAGAGGGCGTCACCATCATGGAGGTGCCGGCCGGCACCACCCTCAACGTCCGTGTCAGCGGCCCGAGACGCACACCCATCCTCACCGCCATCGACGAGCGCCGCGCCATGGAAGAGGAAGAGCCGCGCTCCTATACCCTGGCCTACAAGGTCGGCGAATCGGGCGAATACCGGCTCGCCGCCGGCGGCCGCGAGCTGGGCGTCTGGCGCTTCGACGTGACGCCGGACGCCCCGCCCAGGATCGAATTCTCCGCCGCGCCTACCGTCACCGCCCGCGACAGCCTGCACATCACCTACGACGTGGAGGACGATTACGGCGTCACCGACGGCAAGCTGCACATCACCCGCGGCGGGACGGACGAGGATTTGGCGCTCCCCCTCACCCTGCCCCCCACCGCGCCGGGCAAGCAGTCCGGCTCGGCCTATGAGAACCTGGTCTCCCACCCCTGGGCGGGCACGCAGGTGCTGGCCACCCTGGAAGCGAAGGACAGCGCCGGCCAGACCGGCCGCAGCGAGACCATCGCCTTCACTCTGCCCGAACGTCACTTCACCCACCCCGTGGCCAAGGAGCTGGTGAAGCTGAGAAAGCTCCTGGCCACCGGCCAGCAGACGGCGGATTACGTCTCGCGCCAGCTTGGCCTGCTGACCCTGCATCCGGAGACGTTCGACAACGATCTGGTGGCCTATATGGCCATCCGCACCGCGGCCTACCGGGTGACCGACCCGGAGCAGGAGACGGTGGACGACATGATCGAGCTCATGTGGGACACGGCGGTGAGAATCGAGGACGGCGCCACCGGCATCGCCGAGGCCAACATGCGCGACGCCATGCAGGCGATGATGGACGCGCTCTCGAAGGAGGGCACGTCGTCCGAGGAGATGCAGAAGCTGATGCAGGACCTGCAGCAGGCCATGAACGACTATATGCAGGCCCTGGCCGAGCAGCAGAAGAAGTCCGGCGGCAACAATGCCCAGGGCCAGCAGCAGGCCGGTGCCCAGAGCACGTCGCCGCAGACCCTGCAGCAGATGCTCAATCAGGTGCAGAACCTCGCCGAGCTGGGCTCCAAGGAAGACGCCCGCAAGATGCTCTCGGAACTGCAGTCGATGCTGGAGAACATGTCCGTCGCCAACCAGGCCCAGCAGAAGGCGGCGGAACAGTCCGAGGCGCTGCGCCAGCAGCTTGGCGAAATGCGCCAGCAGCAGCAGAAGCTGATGGACGAGACCTATTATCAGGCGAGCCAGCAGGATGCGGCCTCGCGCTCCCCCGGCTCGTCCTCCGCCCAGAGCCTCAAGAACCGGCAGGAAGACCTGAAGTCCGGCCTGATGGCCGCCAGCAAGCAGATGAATTCGCCCGGCTCGCCCAGCGCCCAGGCGGTGCAGGATGCCGTCGATTCCATGGCCCGCGCCGAGCAGGAGCTGAACGGCGGCAAGCTGGAAGACGCGGTGATTTCGCAGGCGCAGGCCATCCAGTCCCTGGCCGAGGCCGAGAACGCCATGTCCCAGCAGGGCGAAAAGGCTCAGAACCGGGGTACCGGCGAAGGCGGCAACCAGGGCCTCGGCCAGTCGGACCCGTCCAAGAGCGTGGTGCCCGCCCAGGGCGACCTGGGCCGGGCGCGTGAGATCCTCGACGAAATCCGCCGCCGCGCCGGCGACTGGCAGCGCCCCGAAATCGAGCGCAAATATCTCGACCGCCTGCTGGAGCGGTTTTAGCTCAACCTCCTCCACCGTTCGCCGAACCTGTCGAAGGGCGACCACATCCCGAGCGCCTGCACTTCAGGACTAGAGCAGTTTCATGATAATCGGAATCACCTTCTCGTTTTGTCATTCGCCGATAGAGGAAAGCGTGACCATGATTAAGCTGAAGATGCTCTAGGTTGTGTGGACAGTTGGCTGTTCTAGCACTCCCTTTGTTCCAGCGTCATGCTGAACTTGATTCAGCATCCACTCCTGAGACTGGTCGTCCGGACCAATGGTGCCGGCACCGCTCAGGAA
>Ga0164243_10003660_pt1 | contig 24543 bp, 17 predicted proteins | sample OricompcompostOP_FD_108781 | JGI IMG/M metagenome (GOLD analysis project Ga0164243, IMG submission 108781) | Organic Plus compost microbial communities from Emeryville, California, USA - Original compost - Organic plus compost (OP) | ecosystem: Engineered > Solid waste > Mixed feedstock >...
CGACATTCTCCACCTTGACATCGATGCCGAAGTTCTTCAGGTAGCCGGCGATGATCAACCCGTCCTCGTCGAAGTAGGGAATACCGGCGGCCTCGGAGATGGTGAAGGCGAAGGGCGTGCCCTTCGGTGTCATCCATTTGCCGTTCTTCTTGGTGAAACCGACACTTTCCAGCAGGGACGCGGCCTTGTCGGTGTCCTTCGGGTAGTGGTTGAGCTTGGCGAACTGATCGGGTGTCAGGTACTTCTTGGCCTCGAAGTAGTTGATTCCGTCCGGGGTTTCCTCGGCCGGGTTCTGCACCAGGTCGCCGCCCATGTCCCGCTTGACCAGGTCGTGGCGGTCGATCACGTACTCCAGCGCCTGCCGGACTTCACGGATGTTGAACGGGTAGTGGTTGAAGTTGACCACCAGTCCGACCTGCTGCACCGGCGAGGGGATGAACACGTAGTGGGTGTTGGCTCCCTTCCGGTTCAAGGCCTCAGCCTGCGGATCGGAGAACTGATTGTCGGTCTCGAGTTCGATGCTGCCGGAGCTCAGTGCGCCGTACTCCGTCGAGGTGTTCATCGGATACACCTGGACGAAGGGTGCAGTGATCTTCTTGGCGTCCCAGAAGCCGTTCCACTTCTCGTACAGAACGCCGCTGACGTTGGCGCTCTTCAGCTTGTACGGGCCGTTCCCGATCATGGGCTTGGGGTTGTACTTGACCAGATTGGCGCTGTTCTCGGCCATCACCTTTCCCGCGGCGCCGCTGCTGGCCTTGCTGATGCTGTCCGCCGTCGGATGCAGGATGTTGTACGTCTTCCAGTAGTCGATCAACGTCTTGTCGACATCGGACGGAACGAACTGTCCGTACTGGCTGTCCGGCACGATGACGATCTGCAGCAGGTGCAGCAGTGCATTCTCCGGCACCGCCCAGGACTGCAGGTCGACGGTGACCGTGTGATCATCGGGTGCATCGACCTTGCTGATCGCAGCCCAGACAGAGTTGTAGTCGATACCGGCGACCCGGAACGCCGTGAGCACGTCCTTGCTGGTCAACGGTTTGTCGTCCTGCCACTTGGCGTCGGTGCGCAGGTGGAACGTGATCGAGTGCTTGCCGACGTCCCAGCTCTCGGCGATCTCGGGGTAGTAGGGATTGTCGCCGGGGCGGTCCCAGTCCGAGACCACTGCGAGGCTCAGCAGGGAGAGGTTGTACTGCGGCGTCGGGGTCGGGGAGTAAGGGTTGTTGACGATCGACGCCGCCCACGCCCTGGTGCCCCACCGGAACGCGGTGGTCTGGGGGTTGGCGTTCTGGGCGTTGATGTTGCCGCTCCCTCCGCCACCGTTGCCGCCGCCGTTGTCGGCGCTCGGCGAGCCGCCGGTGCAGGCGGCTGCTGTGATCAACAGCACTGAGCACAGTGCTGCCAGCAGAACCCGGAGTCTGCGGCCCGCAGCGTCGGCGTCGCTGCGCTGATCATGGACTTTCCACTTCATCGTGTGTCCTCGTCTGTCGTCCGTCTGCTCGGCGGGTTAGCCGAGCTTGAGGTATCCGTTCTGCATCCACACGACCGTTTCATCGGCACCCGACAGCACCGTCCACAGCCATTTCTCCGACTGCGGCGGGAACTTGGTGTACCGGTTGGTCTGGTAGATCGTGTGGAAAGCGTTGTTGTAGAGCGGCAGGATGGGCAGTTCCTGATTGACCCACTGCGCCCATGCCCAGGTGTATTTCGCCCACGTCTGCGGTGGCGCCTGGTTGACCTCGCGATTGAGTTCGGAGGCGATGTTCACATGACCCAGACCGGGCACATCGGCTTCCGGTCCGATGCCGATCGCACACTTGCACGGCCCTTTGCCGCTGTAGGAGATCGGGTAGTTCCACGACGGTGCGGACGGTTGGCCGAAGGTCGCGGCGAAGTCGGCCATCGGCGGGCCCTGTCCCCAGTCCATGTACCACTCCGAGACGGCGAAGTCGCCGGCCTGCTGTTTGGTGGTGTACGTCGCCGCGTCGACGTCCTCGACCTTGGCGTCGATGCCGAAGGATTTGAGATAGCCGGCGATGATCAGGCCGTCCTGCACGAACTGGGAGAGACCGTTCGGTTCGGAGATAGTGAAGCTGAACGGCGTGCCTTTGGGGGTGAACCATCTGCCGTCCCGCTTACTGAACCCGGCCCGTTGCAGGACCGCTGCAGCCTTGGCGAGGTCGTGCGGATAGTGGTTGAGTGTGGCGAACTGATCTTGGGAGAGGTACTGCTTGGCCAGGAAGTAGTTGATCCCGTCGGGCGTCTCCTCGGCCGGATCCTGGACCAGGTCACCGCCCATGTCACGTTTCACAAGATCATGGCGGTCGATGACGTAGGCCAGGGCCTGTCGGGCGGCACGCAGGTTGAACGGGTAGTGGTTGAAGTTGAAGACCAGGCTCTCCTGCTGCACCGGTGACGGAATGACGCCGTAGTGGGCAACTCCGGTCGCGTTCATCCGGGTGACTTGCGGATCACTGAACTGCGAATCGAGTTCCTGCTCGATGGTTCCGCCGATGATTGCACCGTACTCGGTCGAGGAGTCCATCGGATACAGCTGGACCGCCGGCGCGGTGATCTTCTTCGCGTCCCAGAAGCCGTCCCACTTCTGGTAGAGGACGCCGCTGACGTTGGCGCTCTTCAGCCGGTATGGTCCGGTGCCGATCATCGGGTCCGGGTTGAACTTGACCAGCTTGGCGGCCGCAGCGGCAATCGACTTGCCCTCGGGGCTGTTTCCCGCCTTGCTGATGCTCGCCGCGGTGGGATGCAGGATGTTGTAGGTCCGCCAGTAGCTGATCAAGGTCTGGTCGAAACCCGACGACGGGATCAGGCTGCCGTACTGGCTGTCGGGAACGATGACGATCTGCAACAGGTGCAGCAACGCGTTCTGCGGCACTGCCCAGCGCTGCAGGTCGACCGTCACCGAGTGGTCATCCGGCGCGCTGATCTTGGTGATGGCGGCCCAGACCGAGTTGTAGTCGGCACCGGCGGCACGGATCGCGGTGAGCACGTCCTTGCTGGTGAAGGGCTTGCCGTCCTGCCACTGGGCGTCGGTGCGCAGGTCGAAGCTGATCGAGTGCTTGCCGAGCGTCCAACTCTTGGCGAGTTCGGGGTAGTAGGGGTTGCTGCCCGGGCGGTTCCAGTCCGAGACCACGCCGAGGCTGAGCAGGGACAGGTTGTAGTGCGGAGTCGGCGTCGGAGCGTACGGGTTGTTGGCGATCGAACTGCCCCAGGCCCGGGCGCCGATCCGATACGCGGTGGCAGCGGTGTTGCCCGCGCCGCCGAGTTTGCTTCCGCCAGGACCGTTCGAGTCCGAGCCGCCTGCGGTGCATGCCTGGGCGGCCGCTCCGACGAGCAGCAGCGTGACCATCAGCGCGAGGCCCGAGCGCAGTCCGGTGGCGGGAGAGATGTGGGCATGGCTCTGGCCGCCGCGTCCGCCCCGAGGGCGTGGGCGCGCGCGGTCCTGACGACTCCTACCTGTCCACATCGTTGTGGTCCTTCCGGGCTCGGATCCTTGTCCGAAACGCGGATCCGCGGGGTGAGCTACGGAGTGGTGAGTCTGCGTTCGCGCCGCGTGCCGGACGAAGCGAACGCATCGTTGTGCGCACGGTTCAGAGCAGCCTGCGCGGGCTCTCGCGGTGGGTTCGTCCCGGCCCGACGCACGTCGACTGAATCGTTGCAATGAGTGTAGGGAGGGGCGCCCCGACCGGCAACCCTCACACGCCGATCGGTGCCGGTTTGGGCCCTGCGCCGGCCTGGCGTTGGGGCCGAAAGTCCTAAATGTACGGCGATTTCGGGAATCGCGAATCTGCCGGGTGAGGCTGCGCGACGACGGGCAATTGCGGAATGGGAACGGCGACGGGCCGAGAAACCGGTCCGAGCGGTGCTCGGTCGAATCCTCGATGTGCACACCGATGAACGCGCCTGGCGGGTCGGCGCCGAGGGTGAGGAACTGGTCGGCCGCGAACTTGCCGCCACCACACGACGCGATCCGCGATGGCAATTCCTGCACTCGATCCCGATCGGCACCCGCGGGTCGGACATTGATCACATCGCGATCGGCCCAGGCGGGGTGTTCACCATCAATACCAAGCACCACCCGGGCGCCCGGCTGTGGGTCGGCGGCGGAACGTTCATCGTCAACGGCCAACGGCAGCCGTACGTGCGGAACGCCCGGTACGAGGCTCAGCGGGTTTCCCGACTGCTCAGTACGGCTCTCGGGGCTCCGCTCACCGTCGCCGGGATGATCGTTCCGGTGCGTTGTCGAGCGCTTGTGGTCAAGACGCCGCCGCTGGGGGTCCTGGTCATCCGCCATCGAGATCTGCGCCGATGGCTGTGCCGTCTTCCGCCCGTTCTGACCGAGCCACAGATGCAAACGGTCTTCGACGTCGCCAGGAATCCTCGCACCTGGTCCCGCTGACGCTGCGGCGGGGGGATCAACCCGCAACCACGGTCGCCCTGTTGAAGAAGTCGGTCGGCATCGGCTGGTCGAGTTTCCAGGTGATGGCGATCGGTCGATCACCGCTGTGCGAGACGTACTGAGCCGGCCCCAGAAATAGGTACGGGGCCGTGCCGAATTCGTTCGTCTGCTGCTCGCGAACGAACAGCAACGGCGTGCTACCGCCCGTGATGTAACGCTGGCCCGTCGGCGAACTGACGCTGGTTGTCGACTGGGATTCCCAATGAAACAGGGTCGGACTGATCGGCAGGTCGCGATACATAGTCGTCGGTGAGTAGTCGGCCGCGGACTTCTTCAGAGTGACGAACAGAGCGTCGACCCCGAGCTCAGGGAAATAGCGCACTCCCTCACGGAACGAACTGGGCACGCGTTGGAGGGAGGCGTAACCTAACGCCGCAAGTATCTCCTCCCGTTGGTAGTGGGCATGGATTCGAAGTGGGATTGCGCTCAATCTTTCGGTGAGTTCCACTGGCTTGTGTCGGGCGGACTCATACGCGAGGTCGACAACGAGCCCCAGTTCCTCGCGTGCAGCCGGTTCGCGCCTGAGCGCGGCGAATCCCTCGTCGAAGGATCGGTAGCCTCCTCCGTCAGGCCACAGTGAGAAGAAGATCATTCTGGCGAGTTGTTGTTCATGCTCTACGAGACCGTTGTAGCGAACCGGGTCATCGCCGAGTAGTCGACGGTAGTTCTGTAGCCGTAGCTGATCATCGACATGGCTGAACGCTCGGATGCGCCGCAGCAACCTTGACTCCTCGACCGACCCTTTGCGTGTCGGAAGGCCGGCTGCCCGACGCAATTCGGTCCACGAATGGTTGTTGCGCAGTATGTCGGAAAGGTCCAGGCCCGACTCGTCAAGGAACGCGGGAAGATCGGAATCCGGTCCCGACCGTCGGAGCTCGGCGATTATTTGTGTCCAGCGGTTTGCAACCTGGGATCTGATGTTCTCCAAGATGTTGGCCTGCGACTGCTTGTCCATGACGATCTGACATCCCGACGGCAGGAACGGAAACCCTCGTTCCACGTCGCGGACGAGACCTCGACGGGTGTGGCCTGTCAAGGCGCGTAATTTCAGGTCGAATCGGAATTCCTTGCGGTGGTGGCCAACGAAATCCAGAGCAGTCAGCACGGGCTTGTCGGGAGTCCGCCGAAGTCCGCGCCCCAGTTGTTGGAGGAACACGGTCGCACTTTCTGTCGGACGGAGGAAGAGGATGGTGTCGACCTCCGGTAGGTCGAGCCCCTCGTTGAATAGATCAGCGACGAACAGGACGTTGACCCGGCGCGTTCTGAGATCTGTCAGCGCCGCGGTCCGCACTTGCGCACTGCTGTCCCCGCTGACCGCCCGGGCGGGAATACCAGCCTCATTGAAAACAGTTGCCATGAACTTGGCGTGCGGTACACCTACGCAGAATCCGAGCGCGCGAATGGCGCTAACGTCGATTACCTTGTCCCGCAACTGTGTGATGATGATGCGGGCGCGTTCGCGGTTGCCGGTGTACAGACCGGACAGTTCGGTGTCGTCGTACCGCCCGCGGGCCCACGTGATCTGATCCAGCGTCGTGTTGTCCGCAACCGCGAAATAGTGGAAGGGACACAGAAGCTCTGCGCCAAGAGCATCCCAGAGGCGCAATTCGGTCGCGACCCGACCTCCGAAGAACTCTCGGACGTCGAGGCCGTCGGCCCGCTCAGGCGTCGCGGTGAGACCGAGCAACTCAACCGGCTGGAGATGATCGAGCAGTCGACGATAGGTCCCGGCTGCCGCGTGATGGAACTCATCGACGACAACGATCGAGAAGTGATCGGGCGGGATTCTCTCCGGTCCGTACGAGGTCAGGGACTGCACGCTGGCAAAGACGTGTTCCCAGCGCTCCGGGCGGCTACCGGCGACGTAGAGTTCTCCGAAGTTTCCGTCGGCGAGGACCTCTCGGTAGGTGCGCAGCGACTGTTCCAAGATTTCCTTCCGGTGAGCGACGAACAGCAATGCTGGGCGGCTTCCTGCTGCGTCGCTGAGCCGGCGATAATCCAGGGCCGCGATCACCGTTTTTCCAGTGCCGGTTGCGGCCACAACCAGATTGCGGTGTCGGTCGTGGACAGCCCGTTCAGCCTCGATGGCATCAAGCATTTCCTGCTGGTACGGGTAGGGACGCACCTCGAGGCCGGAAAGGGAGATGGTGACGCGATCTTTCGACAGTCGCCCAGCGGCCTCTGCCAGCGCGTCATCGAGGCGATCGCGATCACGATCGGGGACGTAGGGTTCGAACGTCGGGTCGTTCCAGTAGGTCTCGAAGGTGGCGTTGAACTTCTGCAGCAAGGATTCGCTGCCGACTCGGGACAACCGGACATTCCACTCGACGCCTTCCAGGAGCGCCGACCTGGACAGGTTGGACGAACCGACATAGGCGGTGTCGTACTCCGTTTTGCGGCGAAACATCCACGCTTTGGCATGCAACCTCGTGCGTAACGCGTCGTACTGGATCTTCACCTCCGCACCGAACTCTTCGACGAGATGATCCAACGCCTTCCGGTCGGTCGCGCCCAGATATGTCGTGGTAATCACCCGGAGGGGAGCGCCCCGCCGGTGGAGTCGACGAAGCTCTGGTTCGACGAGTCGGAGTCCGTACCACTTCACGAACGCGCACAACAGGTCCACCTCGTCGGCTGTGCCGATCTCGGCGCGCAGTTCCGCGGCGAGTGAGGGCTCGTCCTGGCTGTTGGTCAGAAGTGCGGATTCGCCCAGCGGAATGGCAGGTCGAACCGGATCGTAGGTCGGCACTCCTGGCGCCGGTTCGCTGGAGATTCGGTATAGCGCCTGAGGCGGTGCCGTGATGCGGTCTGCTTCGGTGTCCAATATCGTCAGCAGCTTGTTGGCAAGTCTGACCTTGGCGGTACGGTCCGACACAGCGCTGAGCCGGCGGAGAGCCTCCTGGTAAACATGGCGTGCCAGAACGTGGGCCTGATCGGCTTCGTCGATGCCTTGCCGTTCCGTGTCGTCGCGATCCCGCAATTTGCCGCTGAGGCGTTCGGTGATCAGCGTTTCGTACAGTCCGGGAATGAGGTCATCATTGAACACGGTCCTACTCTGCTGTACAAAGCCGGCACATAGGACGGAAATACGGCGATTTCGACGACCAGATGATTCTTCGCCGATCAGTCTGCTCAGCGCTGACCATATGTACCTGCGTCTCCGGTGTGCGGCGACAGTCGGCGGGCCCGCAGGGGCAGCCCCGGTAAACGTTGCGGCGCCGGTACGGAACAATGGCGCCGGACGGTTGGCGGCCCGGGTGAAGGAGTCAGGTGTGGGAGGAGTCCTGCAGGGCTTCCTCACGCTCGTGCTCGTCATCGGCGTCGGATTCCTGATCGCCCACCTCAAGATCGCCGGGGCCACCGCGCAAACGGTGCTGGCCCGGCTGGCGTTCTTCGTCGCCAGTCCCGCGCTGATGCTCAGCGAGATCGCGGCCACCGACGTCCGGCAGATCTTCTCCACCAACCTGGTCGCCTCCATCACCAGCACCGGGGTCAGCGCGATCCTGTATGTGCTGGCCGCCCGACTGGTCTTCAAGCGGACTGCCAGCGACACCGTGATCGGCACCTTCTGCGCGAGCTACGTCAACGCCGGCAATCTCGGCCTGCCGATGGCTGTGTACGCGCTGGGCAACGCCTCCTGGATCGTTCCGATGCTGCTCACCCAGCTGGTGCTGCTGCAGCCGATCGGGTTGGCCGTGCTCGACATGACCACTCACACCCATACCGGCGGCAACCGCATCGTCCGGCTGGCCACCCAGCCGTTCAAGAATCCGCTGATGATCGGATCGTTGCTCGGCCTGTTGCTCTCGATCTTCTCGATCCGGCTGCCGCAGTGGGTCGCCGACCCGGTGACCATGATCGGCAACATGGCGGTGCCGGCGATGCTGATCGCGTACGGCATCTCGTTGCGTCTCGGGCCTCTGCCGGGCAAGGGCGAACCGAAGGTCCAGATCGGCTACATCGTCGCACTCAAACTCCTCGTCCAGCCCATGGTGGGATTCGTGATGGCACGCTACGTACTGCATCTCGATCCGCATGCTGTGCTGGCCGTGACGGTGATCGCGGCGCTGCCCACCGCGCAGAACGTCTTCACCCACTCCGTACGCTACGACCGGGGCATCATTCTGGCTCGGGATTCGATCTTCGTGACAACTGTTCTCTCGCTGGTCGTGTTGGTCGCGATCGCCGCGTTACTCGCCCCGTCAGGCTGACACAGCTGTCGCGACGAGCGTCAAGAACGCGGCTTGACGTCCAGCCTCAGCCCGATCCAAGACTGTTCCTGTTGTCCGGTAAAGAACGGGTTACAAGCGTGGTGATGGGTTGACGAGCGGCCGCGATGGCCCAAAGATTCATCTATCTGGGAACTTTCCAGACTGTTGTTGGGCCTGCCGGCTGTCGGGTGCTGGGACAGGTTCCTTCCTGCTGACGTCGGTGTCGGGCGAGGGGGTTGGGTCAGAGTGCGGGTCGGTGGTCCACGTGCGCTGCGGGCGATGAACGATCGCGCCGCGCTCTATGCGCTCGCCGAACACGGTCCGCTGTCCCGCGTCGAATTGGAACATGTCATCGGCCTGTCCAAACCTGCTGCCGCCGAGCTGCTACGTCGGCTGGAGCAGGCGCGGCTGGTGCGCCAGGACGGCCACAAGGAGAGCGCCGGCCCCGGTCCCAACGCCCGCCTCTGGACGGTCAACGAGAAGGCCGGTCATGCCGTGGGCATCGACGTGGTGTCCTCGAGTGTCGACGTGGCCATCGCCGATCTGTCCGGTCAGGTGATCTCCGAGCGCAAGGTGCTCAGCCGGGGTAGTGGTCCGGATCCCCTGGTGCCGCTCCGTAAGGCCGTGGTCGATGCCGCCAAGGCACAGGGGCTGACACTTGGGGACATCCACCGGGCGGTGGTCGGTATCTCCGGATCGATCGATCCGGTCACCGGGTTCCTCGGTTACGCCGACCACATGCCACGTTGGCACGGCTTCAACGTGCCCAACCGGCTGGCTGATGCGCTCGGAATCCCTGTCACGGTGGAGAACGACGTGAACCTGGTGGCCACCGACGAGTTGCTGCACGGCCGGGCACGGGGTTACACCGACGTCCTGCTGCTGTGGATGAGCGCCGGCGTCGCTGCTGCGGTGGTCATCGACGGCCATCTGCACCGGGGCTGGCGTGGCGCCGCCGGGGAGATCGACTTCGCCCCGCTGGACTTCAACGGCCGGCGGGTCACCGAACTGATCGACAGCCGCGGCGTCCTTGACCTGGCCGAGGAACACGGGGTCCGTGCAGGCCGCGCGGGCACAGCGGTGCGCCGGGCGGTCGCGGCGGTCTCCGGGCGGCCCGAACGCGGCGGGGATCCTGAGGGGTTCCTTGCCGAGTTGGCCGCCCGGGTGGCACAGGCGGTGGTGATCCCGGTGTCGTTGCTCGACCCGCAGCTGGTGCTGTTGGGCGGAGAGATCGGGGTGGCCGGTGGGGACAGGCTTGCCGACCGGGTGGCAGATCGGCTGCACCGGTTGATCGCACATCGGCCGGAGGTCAGACCCGCCACCGGACGTGATCATGCAGTCAGGCACGGCGCTGTCGAGGCAGCCGTGCGACAACTTCAAGAGGCAGTTTTCGGATGAACAGTTCGGACGAGCAGTTCGATGATCGGGAGGATGATCATGAGATTGGCTAAACCGGCCAGAGCCCTCGGGGCACTGGTCTCGGTCGGCGTGCTGGCGCTTGCAGCGGCATGCGGTGGCGGAGGAGGGTCCGGGAACAACTCCGGATCGAACGGCTCGTCCTCGGCGTCACTGACCATCGCCAACGTCGGCGGTACCACCTGGACCTGCGGGTTCAACCCGTTCAACCCGTCGGTGAACGGCCAGAGCATCGGGTTCGTCTACGAGACGTTGGTGCATGTCAACCCGCTGCAGAACTCCAAGGAAACTCCGATGATCGCAGAATCGTCGCAGTGGAGTTCGGACAAGAAGACGTTGACCTTCAAGATCCGGGACGGGATCAAGTGGAACGACGGCAAGCCGTTGACCGCTGACGACGTCGCGTTCACCTTCAACCTGCTGAAGGACAACAAGGGTCTTGATCTGAATGCGTTGTGGTCGTCGGGCCTGGAGTCGGTCGAGGCCAGCGGCAGTACGGTGACGATGAAGTTCAAGACGCCGTCGGAGCCATACTTCTACTACGTTGCCGGGCAGACTCCGATCGTGCCGAAACACGTCTGGGAGACCGGTGATGCGGCGAAGGATCCGGTCCAGTTCACCGATCCCAAGCCGGTCGGCAGCGGACCGTACACGGTTTCGGACTGCAAGCCGCAGAACATCAGGTATCAGGCGAACCCGAACTTCTGGCAGAAGGGCAAGCCGGCGGTCAAGACGATCAACTACCCGGCCTACACCGACAACAGCCCCGCCAACCTCGACCTGGCGACCGGCAAGGCACAGTGGGGCGGCCAGTACATTCCCAACGTCGACCGCTACTACGTCGATCGGGACAAGGAGAACAACCACTACTGGTACCCACCGGTCGCCAATGTCGAGATCTTCGCCAACATGAAGCAGGGACCGACGGCCAACAAGGCGGTCCGGCAGGCTTTGGCGTACGCGATCGACAAGGAGCAGGTGTCCAAGATCGGCGTCGGCGGTCAGCTGCCGGCGTCCAACCAGGCAGGTATCGTGCTGCCGACGTTCCAGGACTGGTACGACCAGGCCGCGGCCGACCAGTACGGGTACAAGCAGGATCCCGCCAAGGTGAAGGAGCTGCTCGCCTCCGCCGGTTACTCCACCAGCAAGCCGCTGAAGCTGTCGATCATCAGCGTTTCGGGTTACACCGACTGGGAGGCAGAGCTGCAGGAGATCAAGCAGGAGCTGCAGCCGATGGGTATCGACCTGGACGTGCAGAACATCGCCGGTCAGACGTACAACAACAAGATCTACAAGGGTGACTTCCAGTTGGCGTACGGCTCCCAGAGCGGCGGTCCGGTGCCGTACTTCGAGATGCGGCAGAACCTGTACAGCGGCAACACCGCTCCGATCGGACAGAACGCGTCGTCCAACTTCGAGCGCTACTCGAACCCGAAGACCGACGCCCTGTTCAACGAGTACCCCGGTGCCGACAGCGCACGGCAGCATGAGATCGTCAAGGAGCTGCAGAAAGTGATGCTGGAGGATGTGCCGGTCATCCCGGTCCTGGAGAGTGTGAGCTGGTTCCAGTACAACACCAAGGACTTCACCGGGTGGCCGACCAAGGAGGACCCGTACGCACTGCCGGCACCGTACGCGACGCCGGACAACGAGCAGGTGCTGCTGCACCTCAAGCCGAAGGGCTGACCCGGTCCGGGCTTGTCGAGGGGTCGGACCACGGCCCGTCGACAAGCCCGGCCAGCACCTGACCAACAGCTCAATACGCAACCGATCACCAGGCGAGTGATCACCACCTAAATGATGACCAGGCAAATGATCAACACGGACAGCATCGGGAGAGGTTGATGCGCTTCATAGTGCGCAGACTGGGGTTCTTCGTCGTCACCCTCTGGGTGGCCCTGACGGTGAACTTCTTCGTCCCACGGCTGATGCCGGGTAACCCGGCGGAGGCGATGATGGCCCGCTACAAGGGCCGGATCAATCCGGAGGCGGTGAAGGCGCTCGAAGTCGCCTTCGGCCTGAACACCCAGAAACCCCTCCCGGTGCAGTACGTCGACTACCTCGGCAACACCCTGACCGGGCACTTCGGCATCTCGCTGACGTTCTTTCCCAAACCGGTCGGCGAGGTCGTCTCCCAGGCGTTGCCGTGGACCCTCGGTCTGGTCGGCATCACCACGATCATCGCCTTCGTGCTCGGCACGGTGATCGGCATGATCGGCGGCTGGCGACGCAACGGCATCGTGGACAGCGTGTTGCCGCCGGTCTTCGTGATCACCTCCGCCCTGCCGTACTTCTGGATCGGGCTGGTGCTGATCCTGGTGTTCTCGCTGGGCACGAACGGTCTGCTGCCCAATGACGGCGGCTACGACCCCACCCTCGATCCGGGATTCACCGCCATCTTCATCGGCGACGTGATCCGGCACGCGATCCTGCCGGCAGTCTCGATCCTGATCGTCTCCATCGGCGGCTGGATCCTGACCATGCGCAACAACGTGGTCACCACCGTTGCCGAGGACTACATCCGGATGGCCCGGGCCAAGGGCATCCCGAACCGCAAGATCATGATCGGCTATGCCGGGCGCAACGCGATCCTGCCCAACCTGTCAGGATTCGCGATGTCACTGGGGTTCGTGGTCAGCGGCTCGATCCTGGTGGAATTCACCTTCAATTATCCCGGAGTGGGCTACATGCTGCTCCAGGCGGTCAACAACCAGGACTATCCGCTGATGCAGGCGCTGTTCGTGATGATCACCGTCACGGTGCTGGTCGCCGTGTTGATCAGCGACTTCCTGACCGCCTGGCTCGACCCGCGAGTCCGGACAGCCGACTAGGAGAGGGAGGGATCGCCATGAGTGCCGTTACCGCAACAACAACAACGACCGCCGAGGCTGCCGCCCAGGGCCCCTCCCGGGCCCGTCCGGGACTCGCCGTCCTGCGGGCAGTCCTGGGCAACACCAAGGCGCTGATCGGCGCCATCATGCTGTTGATCTTCGTCGTCGCAGCAGCCGTCCCCCGGGTTTTCACCTCGGTGAGCGACCCCAACAAGAAGTTCGAGCTGATGCTGCCCCCGGGCGCCGGCCATATCCTGGGCACCAACGCCTTCGGGCAGGACATCTGGGCGCAACTGGTTTGGGGCACCCGGCCGTCCTTGCTCATCGCCGTGGTCGCGGGTGCGCTGGCCAGCGTGCTGTCGGTCATCATCGGGGTCTCATCGGCGTATCTGACCGGCATCGGCGACAACCTGCTGTCGCTGCTCACCGACGTGTTCCTGGTGATCCCGGCGTTCCCGTTGATCATCGTGATCGCGGCCTATGCCGGGGGCGGTGGGCAGACCGTGGTGGTCCTCATCCTGGTGATCACCGGCTGGGCCTACGGTGCAAGGCAACTCCGCGCCCAGGCGATGTCCCTGCGGAACCGGGACTTCCTGGAATCCGCCCGGGTGCGGGGCGAGCGGACGGCCTACATCATCGTCGCCGAGATCCTCCCGAACATGGTGTCGTTGATCGCCGCCACCTTCCTCGGCGCCGCCCTGTACGCGCTGCTCACCGCCGCCGGACTGCAGTTCATCGGCCTGGGCAACTCCTCGACGGTGAGCTGGGGCAGCATGCTGCACTGGGCGCAGACCAACGAGGCGCTGCAGACCGGTCAGCAGTGGTGGGTCATTGCGCCGGGCCTGTGCATCGGACTGCTGGGCGCATCGTTCGCCCTGCTCAACTACGCCTTCGACGAGATCAGCAATCCGGCGCTCCGACCGGTGCGCCGCAGGAAGGGACGGAAGTGACGAGTCTGCTCGAGGTCACCGATCTGTCGGTGGAATACGACACGTCGGACGGGCCGGTGACGGCTGTCGACCACGTCGATCTCGATGTGCAAAAGGGTGAGTTCGTCGGCATCGTCGGCGAATCCGGCTGTGGCAAGTCGACCCTGTTGTTCGCCATCGCCCAGCTGCTGACCGCCCCGGCTCGGGTGGCCAACGGACAGGTGTTGTTCCGCGGCCAGAACATGGTGGCGATGAACGAGGCCGAACTCGCCCCGATCCGCTGGCGGAACATGTCGGTGGTGATGCAGAGCGCGATGAACGCCCTCAACCCGGTGAAGAAGATCAGCGCCCAGTACGCAGACGCCATGCAGGCGCACGGAGTGCGGTCCAAGATCGAGATCCGGGAGCGGTCGGAGGCGGTGCTCGACCTGGTTGGCATCGACCCGACACATCTGAGCAGCTATCCCCACCAGCTGTCCGGCGGTATGCGGCAGCGGGCCATGATCGCGATGGCCCTGCTGTTCACCCCGGAACTGGTGATCATGGATGAACCCACCTCGGCCCTCGACGTGGTCGCCCAGCGGTCACTGATGCTGCAGATCAAGGAACTCCAGCAGCAGTTGGGGTTTGCCGTGATCTTCGTCACCCACGACATGAGTCTGGTCAGTCACTTCTCCGACCGCCTGATGGTGATGTACGCCGGGCAGGAGGTCGAGTTCGGAGCGACCCGGCAGGTCTTTGACTCACCGGCCCACCCGTACAGCCAAGGGCTGCTGGACGCCTTCCCGTCGATCAAGGGCGAGCGGGTCCCGTTGCAGGGGATCCCGGGCAGTCCGCCGAGTCTGGCGTCGATGCCGCCGGGCTGCCGGTTCGAGCCGCGCTGCCCGTTGCGGTTCGACCCGTGTCCGGTCGTGCAACCGGCTTTGTACGACGTGCAGGGCGTGCAGGCCCGCTGTTTGCTGCACGATCCGGCCTACCGTGATCAGGCCCGGGCGGGGGTGTGATCGTGACCGCGCTGAACCAGGCGTTGCCGAACGGCCGTCCGACACCGTTGCTTCAGGCCCGAGACCTGACCCGGGTGTTCCGGGTCGGCGGGCTGCGCAGCCGCAAGCACCTGCATGCGGTCGACGAGGCCAACTTCGTGATCAATCCGGGGGAGATCGTCGCCCTGGTCGGGGAGAGCGGCAGCGGCAAGAGCACGATCGCCCGACTGCTCGCCCAGGTGTATCCGCCGAGCAGCGGAGAGATCCTCTTCGAGGGCACGCCGCTGTCCTCGTTGAGGTCCCGTGAGGATGTGCTCGCCTACCGGGCGGCCGTGCCGATGGTCTTCCAGGACCCGTTCAGCTCGCTGAACCCGGCGTTCACGGTTGCGCACGGCATCATGCGCGGGCTCAAACTGCATCGGCACGACATCGCCCCGCAGGACCGGCCCGCCGAGGCCGAGCGGGTGCTCAACGCGGTCGGCCTGTCGCCGGCGTCGCAGGTGTTCGGGCGGTATCCGTACGAGCTCTCCGGCGGGCAGCGGCAACGGATCGGATTCGCCCAGGCGTTGGCCTATCGGCCGAAGGTGATCCTGGCCGACGAACCGGTGTCGATGCTGGACATCTCGATCCGGATCGGGCTGCTCAACGTGATGACCAGCCTGCGGGACGACCAGGGTGTGTCGCTGCTCTACATCACCCACGACATCGCCAGCGCCCGCTACGTCGCGGACCGGATGATGGTGATGTACGCGGGCCGGATCGTCGAATCCGGGCCGGTGGAGGACGTGCTGGGCAGCCCGCTGCATCCGTACACGCAGCTGCTGGTTGCTGCCGTACCCGATCCGCGGGCGGAGCTTGCGGTGACCGCGGAGATGGCCAAGGGCGAACCGCCCAAGGTGATCGATCCCGGCCCAGGATGCCGGTTCGCCGACCGCTGCCCGTTGGCCCGCGAGGTCTGCCGCACGACGACGCCGCCGCTGCTCGAACTCAAGCCGGGGATCCACACCGCCTGCCACGTCGCGGCCGATGATCACGGTCGGGGCGCGGAGTCCACCGGCGGCGCGGAGCTGGGCGCCAAGATCGCCAGGGTCGCCGCCTGACGAAGTCTGTCAGCGGTAGTCGTCGCGGTCCGGCCGGTATTCCGCGACGGCAAGGGTGGTGTCGCTCTGTCCGTAGTAGGCCAGCCAGCGGTCCCGGAACCAGACCAGGCCTTCGACGAAGGTGACGTTGGACACCAGCCCGTGCAGTTCCTCGGCCGTCTGTGGCCGCAGCCAGGGCACCGTCATCGCGGCGATCACCGTCGTCGGATCGTTCAGGGCGATGGAGAACTGCCCGCAGCGGTAGTCCACCCGGGTGGACTCGCCGGCCCGGGCGCCGTTGATCATGAAGATCAACAGCCCGTCATCGGTGACGACCGGCGGGGCGCCGATCTCGACCAGGCGCTCGTTCCAGGTACCGGGAGTCGGGACGTGGATCGGCTGATCCTGCGGGCACGGCGTCCAGTGGAGCAGATCCGGTGACGTGGCGTAGAAGATCGCCCCCTCACCGAAGTACAGGTAGTAGAGCCCGTCGATCGGCTGGGGATGGATGACGCCCGCCTTGCTCCAGGTCCGCCCGTGATCACCATCGACCGGTGCGAAGGTGTCGAAGCCGGTCGGCAGGATCGGGCCGTGCTTGGTCCAGTCGTGCAGATCGGTCGAGGTGGCCAGGCACAGCTGCGCGGTCGTTCCGTCATAGCCGGTGTAGGTCAGGTAATAGGTGCCGTTGATCTTGCTGACCCGGGGATCCTCGCAGCCGCGACTTTCCCACGGGTGTTCCGGTGACAGGATCGGCGCCGGCTCCCGTTCGAAGTGGTAACCGTCGCTGCTCCGGGCCAGTCCGACATGGGAGATGATGTCCTCGGCGTGGGCCCGGTAGAGCAGCAGTACCTGGTCGTCCTCGACGATGGCAGCCGGGTTGTAGAGATTGGCCGACTCCCAGCTGTTGCCGCGGGGCCGAAGGATCGGGTTGTCCGGGTACGGCCGGAACGGGCCGAGTGGAAACCGGGGGCTTGGTGCGGACATTGCCCTACCTCTCAGGATCGGCCTGGCTGGATCGGTGATACGCGGGATGGTCCCCGAAGTGATCAGTGTGCCGGTGCTTCGGTGCCGGCCAGGTATTCGATGCTGGGGATCGAGGCGACGCCGGTGCGGAAGCCGCGGATCGACTCCAGCCTGGGCTCCTGGCCCTGCACGGTGATGGTCAGCTCCGCGGTCTCGATCTCGTCGAAGACATGGATCCGCCTGGCGCCGACGGTCTGCCCGGAGGCGACCAGGCGATCACCGCTGGACACCCGGTGGGATCGGATCCGCTGCCCGGTGGTGAAATCCTCGGTCAGCTGGAGATGATCAAGGCGTACGGGCTGGTCGAAGGTCGCCCGCCAGACGCCCGGGGACAGTTCGCTCAACGCATCCGGTTCGACGGGGTTGCTGAACCTGCGGTCGAGTTCGGCGCGCCATTGCCGCATCCGGTCAACATCCTCGTCGGGGATCAGACCGCGATCGTCCGGCGGCAGGTTGAGCAACAGGTTTGCTCCCATGCCGACGGACCGGTAATGGATCGCCATCAGATGATCGAGCGACTTGGGGCGATCGTGGTCGGCCCAGAACCAGCCGCGGCGGATCGACACGTCGCACTCGGGCGGCAGATACAACGCCCGCTCCAGCCGCGTGGTCTGCACCGTGTACTGGCTGAAGTCGGTCTCGGCCACCACGTAGTCGACCGGATCCGATGCCAGCCCGTCCTCGTTGCCGACCCAGCGGATGGTCGGGTTGCCCATGTTGAAGATCATCGCCTGCGGCTGGGTCCGGCTGATCACTTCACCGATGCCGACCCAGTCGTATTCGCGGCCCTGGGACCCAGCCCCGTCGAACCACAGCTCCGACAGCGTCCCGTAGCGGGTGCACAGCTCGCGAAGCTGATCTTGGTAATAGCGGTCGTAGGCTGCCGGGTCCGGGTAGCACGGTGCGTGCCGGTCCCAGGGGGAGAGATACAGGCCGAGGTCCAGGCCGTACTTGTCGGCCGCCGCCCGCACCTCGGCCACCACGTCGCCCTTGCCGTCCTTCCACGGTGCCGACCGCACGGAATAGTCGGTGGTGTCGGTCGGCCACAGGCAGAAGCCGTCGTGGTGCTTGGCGGTCAGGATGACGTATCGGGCGCCGGCGTCGGCCGCCGTCGCCACCCATTGCTCGGCGTCCAGCAGGGTCGGGTTGAAGATCGAGGGGTCGAGGGTGCCGTCGCTCCACTCCAGTCCGGCGAAGGTGTTGACGCCGAAGTGAAAGAACACGCCGAGCTCCTGGCGCTGCCAGGCGAGCTGCCCGGGCGTCGGCGGGATCAGCGGGAGCGGATCGGTGGTCACGCAGAGAACCGTACAAGACATCGGATGTCTGGGTCAGGTGGCGGTCGGACCGCGTGCCGGTGATTCCGCACCGGAACCGGAGTGCCGGCGGCGAAGTAGGGTGCGGACATGGTGGACCTTCCCGACGTGTTCCCGCTGCCCGGCCTGCCGGACCAGGTGACGATCTACGAGGTCGGCCCGCGGGACGGTCTGCAGGCCGAGAAGCAGGTGGTCGACACCGCGACCAAGATCGAGTTCATCCGCCGGTTGCGGCAGACCGGGCTGACCGCGATCGAGGCGACAAGTTTCGTCTCGCCGCGCTGGGTGCCACAGCTCGCCGACGCAGCCGAGGTGCTGGCCGGCATCGGCTCGCCCGAAGGTTTCCGGCATCCCGTGCTGGTGCCCAACCAGAAGGGGATGGACCGGGCGCTCGAGGCGGGTGCGACGGAGGTCGCGGTCTTCGTCAGCGCCACCGAGCGGTTCGCCAAGGAGAATCTGGCGACCACGGTCGAGGGCGCGATCGAGCTGGCCACACCCGTCGTCCGGCAGGCGGCGGAGGCGGGCATCCCGGTCCGCGGCTACGTCTCGATGTGCTTCGGCGATCCGTGGGAGGGTCAGGTGCCGCTGGCCCAGGTGGTGTCGGTGGCCAGACGGCTGGCGGATCGGGGCGTACGGACCATCAGCCTGGGCGACACCATCGGCGTCGCCACGCCCGGACATGTTCGCGCGCTGCTGGAAGCGATCGGTGGGGCGGGGATCGGGATGGACCGGCTCGCGCTGCACTTCCACGACACCTACGGTGGCGCCCTGGCCAACGTGCTGTCCGGTCTGCAGTGCGGCGTCACCGAGTACGACGCGTCGGCCGGCGGCATCGGCGGGTGCCCGTTCGCCCGGTCGGCAACCGGCAACCTTGCCACCGAGGACCTGGTGTGGATGTTCACGGGGCTCGGCATCGACACCGGGGTCGACCTCGACCGGTTGGTGCAGATCAGTGGCTGGATGGCCGGCCGGCTCGGCAGACCGGCACCGTCCCGCGTGGTCACCGCGCTCTATCGCGACGACCCCGCCGAGCCGTTGTTCTGAGACCGCGGACGGCTGCGGCCGTGCCGCCGCCCGAGCGGCGGACCCGGCCACCCGGGTGCGATAGGTTCGGCAGCGTAGACCGCGGGGAAGGACGGGTGTTGGACGCGACTGATTACGAGGGCTTCGATATCGACCGGAGCACCGAACAGGCCTGGGCCGAGTTCCGGACCCGGCTGAGTGAGGTGATCTCGGTGATCGACGAGACTGCGGATCTGGTGATCGGCACCGAGTCCGAGCGCACCGAGAACGGCGGCCCGTTCGTCTCCTTCACCGCCCCCGCCCGGGACATGATCAGGTCCGAGGCGGCCAGCAATGCCGTGTTGGGCGGAGCGTTCCAGTTGGGTGATCGCCAGTTGGCGGCGATGGAGAAGGCGGGCTGGAACCCGCCGAGTGCCGACTCCTCGGCAAACTTCTGGATCGAGCTGTCGCAGGAGGAGTCCGACCGGTTGGCCGATCTTGCGGTCACGGCGTTGCGTGATGTGTACGGCGTGCAGCATCCGGTCTTCCTGGCCCCGGACCAACTCGCCGAGATCCTCACCCCGAAGGTGGAGGACCCGGCAGGGGAGAAGATCTTCGACGACGAAGACGTCACGGCCGTTCTACCGGGCAGCCGGGAACACCTGGATGATCTTGTCGCCGCGGAGCTCACCGAAATCTTCGGACACCGGCCGATTCGCGACGAGGAGGGCGACATCGCCATCCGGGTCGGTTCGACCATGCTCTTCCTGCGGACCACCGATGACGGCCAGGAGATCGTGATCTTCGCCGCCATCGTGCACGACGTGGAGGGTCGGTCCCGGGCCGTCGAGGTGCTCAACGACCTGAACGTCGAGGCACGGTGGGTCAAGTTCCAACTGATCCGGGACCGGGTCTTCGCGACCCTGTCGGTGATCGCGCAGCCGTTCGTCCCGGCTCACCTGGTGCACGCCGTCCAGATCATGTCGGACACCGCCGATGCGATCGACGACGAGCTCGCGGAGAAGCTGCGGGGCCGGACGACCTTCGGCAACGGTGACGAGTCGGCCTGAGCCCCCGACAACGGTGTCTGAAACGTAACAGATGCCGAAATCTCGCCTTCGGCTGTCATTCATCGTACATTTGGCCTCACCTATTCCGTTCCAGGAAGGCCCACCGATGATCAACAAGCCGGTCCCAGCGCAGGAGGAGTCCGTCGCGGCGCCCGGGAGCATCAAGCTCTGGGAGGTGCCCTCCGACGCCGACTTCGCGCTGGCCCTGCACGGCGGCGCCGGCGGACGGATCGCCGAACTCGCCGATGACCGGCGCCGCGACTTCGAGTCCGGACTCTCCCGCGCGTACTACGCGGGCGAGGAGATCCTGCGAACCGGCGGGTCGGCCCTGGACGCCGTCTGTGCAGCGGTGGCGGTGATGGAGGACGACCCGATGTTCAACGCGGGTCGGGGAGCGGCGCTGAACAGCGACGGGGACGCCGAGTTGGACGCCGCGGTGATGACGGGCGACGGCCATGCCGGGGCGGTCGCCGCTGCACGGTACGCCCGGAACCCGGTACGACTGGCCCGCGCGGTGATGGAACGCTCCGAACACGTCCTGCTGGTCTCACCGCCGGCCGATCTGGTCGAGTCGTGGGACCTGCCGGTGGTCACCCCGGACTACTTCGTGACCGAGGCGAGGCGGCAACAGCTCGCCCGGCTGCAGGATCGACTGGTCGCCGGTCCACGGCACGGCACGGTCGGGGCGGTGGCCCGCGACGACCGGGGCCGGATCGCTGCAGCGACCTCCACCGGTGGCATGTCCAACCAGTCGGCGGGTCGGGTCGGTGACACGCCGATCATCGGCGCCGGCACCTATGCCAGGGACGGACTGGCGGCCATCTCCTGCACCGGCCACGGCGAGGCGTTCATCCGCGGAGTGGTGTCCTACGACATCGCCGCGCGGATCCGGTATCTCGGGTCGAAGCTGGCCGAGGCCGTCGCGGCGACCTTCGAGAACGAATTGTCGGGCAAGGATTCCAGCGGCGGACTGGTGTGCGTCGACGCGTCCGGTCGTATTGTTGTGGCCCACAACTCACCAAGCATGTTCGCCGCCTACCCCAACCATGGAAAGTTGATCATCCATACTTGATCACCAGACCTGATCTTCGAGGTATCGATGCCGATCACCGCCATGCCGAGCGACCCAGTGTCGGGCAGCACCGTCTCGAGCGACACCGTGTCGGACGACGGCGCCGTCACCAACGGCGCGTCGACCAACGGCGCGTCGACCAACGGCGGGTCGACCAACGGCTCGTCCACCGCCACACCGGGCGCCGGGACCGCGATCAAGGACCAGATCTTTGCCAGGATGGACGAGCTCAGCCCGGCCGAGCGGAAGGTCGCCCACACGCTGCTGGCCAGCTATCCCAGCGCCGGGCTGGCCAGCGCCGCCTCACTAGCCAGAACCGCCGGCACCTCGGCGCCGACCGTTCTGCGGCTGTTGTCCCGGCTCGGCATCGGCAGCTACCCGGACTTCCAGCAGAAGTTGCGCGAGGAGGTCAGCAACCAGATCAACAGCCCGGTGCTGCGAACCGAGGTCGTCCGCGACCTGGACGATGATGATCTTCTCGGCCACGCTGTCGCCCGCCGGTCGGCGCTGGTGGCCGAGGTGGCCGGCAGCGTACCGCCGAGCGAGTTCGAACGTGCCGTACGACTGCTGACCGACAGGCCGAAGCAGGTGCTGATCACCGGTGGCTACTTCAGCCGCTACATCGCCATGCTGTTCGCCGCCGAACTGGATGAGGTGATCCCCGGCGTCGATTTCGTCGAGGACCCGGTCGGCCGGCAGATGGGCAAGTTGTTGAGCCTCGGCCACCGCAGTGTGGTGGTGATCATGGACTTCCGACGCTACGAGGAGTCGGCGGCCCATGCCGCCCGGGCGGCCCGCAAACGCGGCGCGTCGGTCGTGGTGATCACCGACCAGGGGCTGTCGCCGGCGACCGAACACGCCGATGTGGTCCTCCCGGTCAAGGTCGACGGCATCCCCTTCGACGCGATGGTCGGCGTGCTTGCGCTGGTCGAAGCCCTGGTGGAGGCGGTGTTACGTGGTGTCGGCGAACGGGGTGTGGCCCGGATGAAGGACTGGGAGACGTCGGTACGCATCCAGCGCGCCGCGTCGAGTCCGGCCGAATAGCGGTCCGGGCGTGATGCGCCGGCCGGGGCGGCGGTTCAACCGCGCATCCGTTGTTCGGATGCCTCGACGGCGTCGAACGCGTACCGGCGCAGCTGCTGCTCGTAGTCGCCGACCGCATCCGGCACCGACCGCTCTCCGCGTGCGGCCCGGCCGATCTGTTCGGCCAGGAGTGCGGCGTCGGCCAGGGCGACGGCGGCTCCGATCCCTGCCGGAATCATCGGATGGGCCGAGTCGCCGACCAGGGTCACCCGATCCGGTGGCCACGGCTCCGGACGCCGGGAACTGCGAACCGTCGTGGCATGGACCGAGCCGGGTTCGGCCGCGCGGACCAGACGTGCCAGACCGGGATGCCACGATCCGACCTGCTCGGCGACGTAGCCCACCAGGTCCGTACCGGTAACCGGACGGCTGTGTCCCGCGGCTGCCGGCGATCCGTCCGACCGTCGTGCGGTTGGCACGGTCAGCACCCACATCAGGTAGTCATGATCACTGCTCAGCCGGAGGCCGGGCCGCAGCGCGCCGGCGGCGGCCTGCGGCGGGTTGGCGAACCGGTGCGCGGCCAGTGGCATGCTCAGGCCGTCGGGTGAGACCACCGCGCAGAACCCGTCCAATGCCGCCGGTGGCACGTCCGGCAATGTCGTGTCGGTCAGTGCCGTGCGACCGAAGATGTTCAGCTGGCCCATGTCGATCACACGGAGGTCCGGCAGCCGCTGGGTGCCGACCCGTGACCCACTGCCGTCCGCACCGACCAGCAGATCGCCTTCCAGGGTGGACGCGTCCTCCAGCACGACACGGACGCGCTCCCCGGTGATCCGGTAATGGTCGAAACCCGCGCCGTGGCGGACGGCGTCGTCCAGGCCGTCCAACACGATCTCCCGCAGTGTCTGCCGGTCGACGGTCAGGTGCCGGCCCTGCTCCGGGTCCTCGAGTTGTCCGACCAGCGTCTCCTGGATGACGTTCAGCTCGGTGTCCAGCAGCCGCCAGCCGCTGCCGAGCACCCCCGCCGTGCGCAGCACCAACTCGTACGCCGACGGCTCCAGGCAGGCGCGTAGCGCCAGATCCCCCTGCGGGTCGAGGTGGATCCGGTAGCCGGCGTTACGGTGTTGCGCCGGCGTGCGTCGCTCCACCAGGGCAACCTCGACACCACGGCGTCGCAGGCCCTGGGCCAGCAGTGGACCGGACAATCCGGCTCCGATGATCACGACATTCATGGAAGTGAGATTATCCGTATGCAGATGATCTGCCATCAGGGATATCCTGGAGATCGTGACCGATGATCCGGGGGTCGACACCCGCCTGGGCGGACAGTTCTATCTTGCCCACCGCTACAGCCGTGCCGCCAGCAATGCCGCGCTGAAAGGCCACGGGATCGACTTGCGCCATCTGGGCGTGCTGGCCGATCTGGCGGAGCACGGCCCGTCCAAACAGCGGGATCTCGTCGACCGAGTCCGGATGGACAAGACATCGCTGGTCTACGTCCTTGATCAACTCGAAGGGCTGGGCTGCGCCGAACGTCGACCCGACCCGACCGATCGCAGAAGCCACGCCGTGGTGATCACCCCGAAGGGTCGCCGACTGCTCCGTACGGCGACCGTGACGGTCGACCGGGCGATGCGCGACCTGCTTGCGGGGATCCTCAGCCCACGGGACAAGCAGCAGCTCACCCGGTTGCTGGCCAAGCTGCTCGCCGGGCTGTCCGAAGCGGGCTGAAGCCGACCACCTCGGCGCGAGCGGCTTATCCGTTGGGCCCGCCGGCGGCCGGCGACCTAGACTTGGGTCGTTATGTCTACGTCCGCCCTGGCCGAGCCGAAGATCGCTTTCGATCCGGCGCTTCCGATCTCCGCCAGGGCCGACGAGATCGAGGCCGCGATCCGGGACCACCAGGTGGTCGTCGTCGCCGGAGAGACCGGATCGGGCAAGACCACCCAGCTGCCCAAGATCTGCCTGCGCCTGGGTCGACGGTCCATCGGCCACACCCAGCCGCGCCGGATCGCCGCCCGGACGGTCGCCGAACGGATCGCCGATGAGATGGCCGTACCACTGGGTGAACTGGTCGGCTACCAGGTCCGCTTCACCCGGCGGGCCGGACGCGA
>Ga0164243_10003662_pt1 | contig 24541 bp, 16 predicted proteins | sample OricompcompostOP_FD_108781 | JGI IMG/M metagenome (GOLD analysis project Ga0164243, IMG submission 108781) | Organic Plus compost microbial communities from Emeryville, California, USA - Original compost - Organic plus compost (OP) | ecosystem: Engineered > Solid waste > Mixed feedstock >...
GCTTTGAGGACTGTCGATGGACATGGCGCAGGGTCCGGGCGGGAGGCGGATTATGCCCGCGCGCTCGGATGGCGACATCCCCCAGCGCGACACCGTCGTCCCGGCGAAAGCCGGGACCGCAAGCGGCGCAGAGGCCCACATCCGCCGTCATTCCGGCGAAAGCCGGGATCTTGCGTCGGGACGACCGGGGGTCAGGTGCCTTCCCGTTCCCCGCCCAGCTCCTCCACACATATATATGTACGCAGCACCGCCGTCCCTTCGATCGTCCACTCCCACGCGACGGTCGTCGTTGGCTCCTTGCGCCCGAAGCCGCGCGACACCCAGCCGCCCTCCTCCGGCGTACCGCCCCGAAACGACAGCACGCGATCCGGCTCGCGATCCGCAATGAGACGAATCCGATGCCGTGCCGTCTGAAGACTGACCTCGCTCGCGCCGAGCACCGGCTCGAGCGCTTCGGCGCAATGCCAATGAATGCGCACGTCGTGGCGCGCGCCGCATTCGAGCGTGTCGACGATCGTGAACCGGCGTTTGCTCGCGTCGTATTCGATCGAGCGGCGATGCGTGAGCGGATCGCGCAGCACGCGATAGCCGTCGTGCTCGCCGCTGAATCGCTGCACCGGCAGCTCATCGAGAAACTCCGTGCAGCGCGCGGTCGCATGGCGGGACCACATGAAATTGCCGCTCTGATCCGATTGATCGCGCCCGTCGACGAGCACCGTGTTGTGCGCCCGCGTGCTGCGAAAGTAGCGCCGCCATTCGGGCGCCGTGTGATACGCGTACGTGCCGGGATCGATCAGCACTTCCTCTCCGCCGACGGAGAGCACGCAACTCAGTGCATCCGCATGACCATGCGCGGCAATGCTCAAGTACCCGAGCGGGCCGGCATCGACGATCATCCTCACTTCATCGGGCGTCTCGTAACGATCGCCGAGCAGGTAATAGCCCGCGTGCGGGAACGCACGATTGCCGGTATAGCGTGTCGGCGCGCTCGCGAGCAGCGCGCCAAATTTCTGTTGACCGGCTCTGCCGAACAGCCAGCGCGACTTGTCGTCGAGAGACGCGGCCTTGCGCGCCAGATCCCCGCGCCCGAACAACACCGCCCCCGTCGCAATCAAGGACTGATAGTTATCGAAGTCCGGCTGCCGCCTTCCATCTTCCGGCCGTAGCTCCTCGCCCGCAGCCCGTAGCCCCAACCGACTCACATACCCATCATCCGCGTCCCCGATCATCGGCACATGCCCGCCCGCATCCATCATGCACGCGATGAAGTCGATCATCGCCTCGATGCGCGACCAGTACTCCGGCGAAAAATCACGCCCTGCGGCCCGGCCCGCGAGGCCCGCGAACAAGCCGAAATCCAGCACGAATTGCTGATACGAGAATGCCTGCTCGCGATTGCCGCCGTCGGGCGCGTTCTGTTTGAGGATCTCGTCGGCCAGGATCGCCTTGCAGCGCTCGCCCCAGCGCTGCATCTCCGGCCAGCAGTCCCATGTCACCGCGGCGATCCACACGCCCGCGGTTTCGCCGATCAGATGATTGTTCGCCGATGAGAAGCGCGACAGCTTGCGAGTGATCGCGCGCGTCTGCAGATACACGGACGCAAGCCAGCGCTGCCGGAATTCCTCGTTGCCGTTGAACACGCGCGAGTCATAGCCGCCGATCAATTGCCACGCGAGACTCCAGTTGATGAGCCGGATCGCGAGCTCGAGCGAGCTCGTCCACTGCGCGCCGAGCTCCGGCGGACATTGCTCGATCCATGATTCGACATGCGCCTGCAGCGCGTTCGCAAAGCGCGCATCGCCGGTCAGCGCATACGCTTGCGCCAGCGTCGGCAGGTGCAGGTGCCGGCTCGGCTCCCATAGATATTTGATGTTGCCGACGATGCGCTCGTCGCGATAATCGAGCGTGGCGGCGTGCTGCAGCGGCGCCTCCCGCCCCGTCAACGGATCGCGATTCCAATCGGGCGGTGAGCCGAGATCACAGTCTTCGAGATCGAAGATCGTATAGCGGCCGTCGAGAATCCGCTCCGCCGCCTGCAGATACGCAGCAGGCTCGACCCCCGCATCCAATTGCACGAACGCCGTGCCGGTCGGCCGTTGCGGCTGCGGGACCGCCGCGGCGCGTGCGGGTGCGAAGCGCGAGGCATGCGCACGGCTCATTTGCACCGCGCGATAACACAGTTCGGCGGGTGACATGCGCCGCAGCCGGTACATGTACCAGGAGAGTGATTGCATGCTCGGAAAATGCCCCTTGCTACCCTGCCTCCGACCCGAAGGCAGGGACGCCCGCTCGAGCGGCGCTTCAGCCTCGCTCGGGCGCCGTGAGGCCGGACTGCCGGATCGCCTCACGCACCGGCGGGCGGTGAATGACGAACGGCGTCTTGCCTTGTTGAGTGCGCTCGAGCGTTTCTGTGACTTCGATGCGCACATCGATTGAGCGCGGGATTTTGTTCCTTGCGTTGCGCTCCAATCGCTTTGCGTCCGCCTCGCTGAACCCGCGCGCGGGCACGACGCGGATCAACACCCGGTCGAGCGCCTCCTGCACGACCTGGATTCGCACGATGTGCTCGACCTCGCGCTGGATGTGATCGATGCCGGTGAGCACGCGCATGCGATCGGGCGCATACAGCACTTCCTGATCACGCCCGATGACGCCCTCGAACGCACACATGCCATACGTGATCTGCTCGATCTCGGTGTCGCCATAGTTCCAGGGCAGACGCAGCAGGTCCCCGGTTCGATAGCGCACGAGCGGCATGGCCTCGTTCCAGAGCGAGGTGCCGACGATCTCGAACGCCGGGGCGGAGCCGTCCGAGGAATGCGGCAGCAGCTCGACATAGGAATAGCCGGGCAGAAAGAAGTACTGCGTCGGCGCGAATCCGAACGCAAAGGCGATGCGCTCGGCCTGACCGTAATAGTCCGCGATCTTGCAGCCGAGGATCTGGCGGGCAAGCAGCCAGGCGCCCGGCTTCAAGACCTCGGAGGAAGACAGCACGCGCGGGATCCGCAAGGTCTCACCCGAAGCGCTGAGCAGCCGGCACAACAGTTCGAGCGAGCTCGGATAAACCCACAACACCTCGGGCTCGAACTCGCGCAGCTCGCGCACGTAGTGCGGCAGCGTCGCCTCGGTCAGATGATTGGACGACAACAGCAGGCGCCGTCCGCCGAGCGCATAACGCCAGAACGGCGGCGTCAGATCGGTGGGATCCTTGATGTTGTCGCCGCGCAGCACGGCCGTGCGCGCCTCGGTCGGCTCGACGCCGAGGCCGATCATCATGCGATCCAGGCACACCTGCTCGGCGACGATCGCCTCGGGGGAGCGGATGAGATCGATCGGCATGCCGGTCGTGCCGCCCGTGCTCGCATGGGCGGTGAACCATGTGCGTCCGGAGTGGAAGGCCGTCGGCGTGTCGCGCACTTTGCTCTTGTCGAGCAGCGGCCAGCTCGCGATGTCATCGGTGCCGCCGACCGATTTCCCGTACGGCGTGCGAGCTGCGAATTGCAGAATCTTGCGCAAGCGCGCCTGCGTCCATTGCTTGCGCTGCTCGATGCCCGCCTGCTCGAGCTGCGCGAGCTGGCGGTGAATGGCCCCATAATAGAGCGGATTGCGGCGCACGAAGCGCTCGCCGAGCTCCAGTCGCTTGAGCTGGTCATCCAACATTCGCAATGTCATGGCATCCGCCTCGTGACACCGTCAGCCAGGAGTTGTCGATAAAGCTGCAAGAGCTGCTCCGTATATCCGACCACATCGAACTGCTCCGCCCGGGCGCGCGCGGCACGCCCGCAGCGAAGCCGCAAGTCCTCGTCCTCGATGAAGCGCGCGAGCGATCCCGTGAGAGCGGCTCCATCGCCAGGCTCGATCAGAAATCCTTCGATCTCCGTCGTCACCGCATCGGGAATGCCGCCCACGGGCGTCGCGATGACCGGCAGGCCGTGTGCCATCGCCTCGAGCAGCGCCATCGGCACGCCCTCGTGATACGAAGGCAGCACGAACACATCGCTCGCGAGCAGCAATGCATCGCGCTGTGCCGCATCGATCCACGAATGCACTGTCACATACGGCGCGAGGTCGCGGGCCGCGGCGCGCAGCTCGTCGACCTGCCCGTCGCCCGCGAGCACCAGGCGCGCGCGCTCTCGCAGCGCGGCCGGCAACGCGCGAAATGCGCGGATGAGATCGAATGAGCCCTTGCGCGCCCCGATTCGCCCGAGAAACAGGAACTGCACGTGCTCGCGGCCGCGGCGATCGGGCAGCGACTTCGGCAGCGGCGTCGGATTCGTCAAGACCGTAATGCGCTCTTCCGGCAGCCCGCAGCGCCTCACGTAGAACTCTTTCCATTGACTCGACAGCACGACGAAGCGATCGGCGCGCGCGAACGTGTGCCGGAGGAAGTTCTGCACGAGCCCCGGCATGCGCTCGAAGAATTCATCGAAACTCGCGCCGTGCGCGTGCAGCACCAGCGGCTTGCCGGCGCGCAGCGTCACCCACGCGAGGATCGTCTTGCGCAGCGTGCTGCCTTTCGAGGCGAAATGAATGTGCACGATCAGCGGATCGCGCGTATTCAGCGCCTGACGCAGCTCGCGCAGCGCCTTCATGAATACGCGCAGCTTCAACCACAGCGGGCCGTCTTCCATCGTTGCGACGTGACGAACCGTCACGCGCCGGCCCACATGATCGACGATCAAGCGCTCGACCGCGGAGACGCCGCCGCGGACATCGAGCCCAGGGCCGAGCTGGACGATGCCGTAGAGCTCAGGCGCAGCGAGCGTCATTGGGCGCCCTCCCGATCAGCGCTTCGTATTGCGCGACCATGTCGTCGAACGAGAATTTCTCCTCCACGCGCTTGCGCGCGGCGCATCCGAGCCGCAGCACCGTCTGGCGCTCGCTTGCGAGCGTCGCGATCAGCCCTGGCAGTTCGGTATCGAGCGCGGCCGGCGCGAGCACCCGCCCGTCGATGCCGTCGCGCACCATCTCGGCCGCGCCGCCGACATTCGAAAGCACGACCGCCTTGCCCATCGCCATCGCTTCGAGCGCTGCGTTCGAGAACGTCTCGACATACAGCGAGGGCAGCACGAAGACATCCATGAGCGCGAGCGCCGGCCGCAGATCGGTGAGCGCGCCCGTCAGTACCACAGCGTCCGCAACCCCGGCGATCGACGCGTGACGTTCGAGCTCCTGTCTCAATTCGCCTTCGCCGACGATCACCAGCCGCGCATCCACGCCGCGCCGCCGCACGGCCGCGAGCGCATCGATCAGCACGCGATGATTCTTCGCCGCGACGAGCCGTCCGACGCTGCCGACGACGAACGACTGCGGCGACAGCCCGAGCTTCGCGCGCAACGTCTGCACGCTCTCCGACGGCACGCTCCCGCTGAACTCCTGCAGATCGACGCCGTTGTAGACGACCATCGCAGGCGGCCCCGCGCCGGCCTGATCGGCCTCCCATGCCGCGCGTTGCGTTTCGCAGCCGTACACGATGCGATCAAACCGATCGAGCACGCGCTTGTACAACGCCTGGCGCCAACGCTGGCCCGCGCCGAAGTCCGTGGTATTCACGAGCCCGATCAAACGCGGCGCGCGCTTGCCGAGCAGCGTGCGGGCCGCCGCTGCATAGAGCGTCGGATACATGTTCACCGTGAACAGCGTTCGACAGTGCGTTGCCTCGAGTATCTGTGCGAGCCGCCGTGCGGCGCTCAACGAGAACTTGCCCTTGCGCTCCAGATGCCAGCGCGGCACCTCGGGATGCAGCATCGGCACGAGGGTTTCCGGGCCGTTCAAATACGCGATGCCGGTGTGCACGCCGCGATGCCGCAGCCGGTTCACGAGCCGCACGATCTTGCGTTCCGAGCCGCCGATACCGAGCCCGTTGACGAGATAAAGCGCGTCCAGCCTTGCATCGCGCACGCCGAGCGGCATGCGCGATTCGTCTGCGCGCTCCTTCATGGATGTGTCGCGAACCGTGGCACCGCGCATCGTCAAGCCCGTGCGCTCCAGAACGGCGGTGTCATCGTGCATCCATCGAAGGCCGCGCCACCCAGCCATACGCGCTCGTGGGCTGCGGCGCCGTGCGCTCGCGTTCGGCGCGCGCATCGTTCTTCGCGTTGATCGCGATGCGCATCATGAGGCCCGCGTATGACCAGAACCACAGCCATGGCGTGTACAGATCGACGAAGAAGGTCGCGACGGCGATCGCAAGCGCGCCGAACATGAAGGCGGCCATCGCGGCTTGATACTCGGGCAGCTGCAGGCGATCGACGGCCGCGCGCGCCTCGCGCACGACGATCGCGAGCACCATGACGCCGCAGACGACGCCGACGACGCCGAGATTGAACCAGAGCGATACGTAGTGATTGTGCGGCGAGTAGCGAAACGGCATCGTCCAGTACACGTCCCAGCCGAAGCCGGTCAGGAGCGTGATCGGCTGGCCGATCATCGTGACGATCGCGTTCGTCCAGATCTCGGTGCGGCCCGACGACGCGCCGACCATGTCGCCGCCGGAATCGCCGACGATGCGTGAATACAGAAGATCGCCGTAGCGCACGCTCAAGACCGCAATCGCGAGAATGAATACGAACGTGAACGCGCCGGCGATCGAGATGACCTTCTGCGCCGAGATGCGGTGCTTCAAGAGGATCGCGCCCCAGATGCTGGAGACGAACACCGCGACGAAGGCGCCGCGCGATACGGCCATGATCATCGCGCCGGTCGAGATCAACAATCCTGTGAGCCACACGAGCCGCCGCACGCCACGCGACCACATGACCGCCGCCACCAGCGCCGGCAGGAACGTGCAGACGAACGCCGCGTACTGATTCGATTCGCCCATGACGCCTTGCATGCGCCCGTCGGCGCGCTCCTCGAGCTCACCGATCTGAATGAAGCCCCAGGCGTCGAGCACGGCCGCGATGTTCGCGAACATCACCGCGAGCAGCATCAGCTTCATGATGGAATAGGCGTTCTTGCTTTCGCGCAGAGCATAGAAGAAGACCAGGAAGAAAATCGCCTGGTCCACGAGCCGGCTCTTCAGGTTGATCGCGCTTTCCACGAGCTTGTAGCGCGGATAGCCGACGACGAAATACGCCGCCAGCATCGACAGAATCGAATAGGCGATGAGCACGGCGAACGCGGCGTGCAGCCCGCGCAGCTCGACCTTCATGTTGCCGCTGATCGTCATCTTGAGCGCAAGGCCCGCGGCGAGCATGTACAGGAGCAGATTCTTCGCGCTCAGGCCGGGCGCGAGACTCATCTGCAGATCGAAGATGTCGCTGATCGACACGAAGATGATGAGAGCGGCCAACATGAAGCGCATGCCGCGCTCGGCCGCAACGCGACCTTGCACGAGCGGCATCGTGGGTGCCGACACTGCATTCATCGATCATTCGCCTTTCCTAGTGGGACGTACGCATGGAGCAAGATGCATACCAGCGGCGGCGGCCCCGAAATCGCGCCGGCATGCCGCACTAACGACGCGCCCGTGCGTTGTAATTACTGCAAAGACTCGCCCTTGTTACACGCGCACGGAAAGCGGATTGAGCGCCGATGACGCACCTGCGCCGCCCCGGACGGACCTCGGGGCCGACAATTTCAGGATGTAAGGCCCGGCATCGCGCTTGCATCTTCCTACGTGGTGCGGGCAGTTCCGCTTGCGTCATCCCGACGAAAGTCGGGACCGCCATCGGCGCGATGCCAGAGCGCGCGGACACCTGCTCTGCCCTGCTGCACGACCACCGACGACATCGAGGCTCGCCGCTCCGACCAAACAGAACAATGGAGGCTTTCGCATGCTGCGCTATTCGCTCGCTGCTCTCGCACTCAAGACGTTTTCGCTGAATCAGGCCTCGCGCAGGCTCTACCGCGAGCTCGGCAACACCTACGGTGCGCGCCGGCGCGTCACGGTCGGCGACTTCGATTCGCGCTTGAAACGCGGCGACCTCCTCATCGATCTATGCCGCAAGCATCATGCATTGCGGGACGGCGACCGGCTGCTCGAGATCGGCACGGGCTGGATGCATTGGTTTTCGCTGTATGCGGCGCTGTACTACGACCTCAAGATCACCGGCTTCGACGTATGGGACAACCGCCAGTTCCCCGCGTTGGTGGCGGCGGCACGCAAGCTGCGAGTCGTGCTGCAGGAGCGCGGCGAATCGCAACGGCCGCTCGCGCGTCTCGATGCCATCATCAGCTCGTCGGACATGGCGGAGCTGTATCGACGGCTCAACTTCGAGTACGTGATCGAGCCGCAGGGCTCGCTCGCGCAGTTCGGGGATCGCAGCTTCGACAACGTCATCAGCTTTCATGTGCTCGAGCACGTGCCGCGCGCGAACGTGCCGGGGCTGCTGCAGCACATGCATCGGGTCCTGAAGCCGGGCGCGACGACGATTCATCAGATCGGCATCGACGATCATCTGGCGCATTACGATCGCAAGGCGTCGAAGAAGCAGTATCTGAAGTATTCGGATCGGACGTGGCGCATGCTGTTCGAGAACCGGGTGCAGTATTTCAACCGTCTGCAGGCGTCGGAATGGGAGCGGCTGTTCACGGAGGCCGGATTCACGCTGATCGATCGGATCGCGGAAACGGCGGATGTGCGGTCGTTGCGGATTCATCCGCGGTTCCGGCATCTGCCGCCGCAGGATCATGCTTGCACGATTCTGACGTTGGTGGGGAGGAAGGCGGACGTGCATTGAGGTGCGGCCGGTTGCGGGCGCAGCAGCGCGTCGCCGGTCGTTGGTCCGTCGCAGGCATTCCCGGTCGTTAGTGCATCGACAGGCCTTCCCGGTCGTAACTGCATCGAAGGCCTCAGCAGCAGCGTCTGTCGCAGCTTCGATCAACATCGCAAAGACAAAACGAAGCAGGAAGCCGAAGCGCGTCCCCTCTCCCGAAGGGAGAGGGACAGGGTGAGGGAATCGCGCGGAGCGCGTAGGCGCGAGTGCGCGCAGACGCGCAAGCGTCTGCCACTCCTCCGCCCGCTCACACCATCTGCGGCTGCACCGGCGACGCCTCGGCGAACTGCGTTGCAAATAGATTGAGATAGTGCCCCGCGACGGCGCGCATCGAGAAATTCTCGGTCGCGAACGCAGCCGCAACGTTACCGATCGCCGTGCGGCGGTCGGCGTCGCGGGTGAGCGCCGCGACCTCATCCACCATCTGCTCGAAGCTGCTGACGGCGACGCCGAGGCCGCGCTTCGCGACGAGGCCGTCCGGGTCGAAGAACGTCACGACCGGCAGTCCGCGAATCCACGCCTGTACGAACGTGTTCGGAAATCCTTCGAGGCTGGAGGTGTTCACGAACAGCTTGGCGCGATCGAAATACTCGCCGACGGCGTCGTAGGCGACGGGACCTGCGTAGTGCAGATTCGAAAGCTCCGCCGCCGCGCGCAGCATCTGCTGCTGATCACGCTCCGGTCCGCCGCCGACGACGCAGAAGCGCAAGTCAGGCAAGCGGCGCGCAAGCTCCACGACCAGCTCGGGCCGCTTCACGGGGCGGAAATTGCTGACCCACAGCACGTCGATGTCGCGCTCGACGCGCTCGGTGCGGCGCCGCGGCGGCTCGACGACCAGGTTCGCGATTTGGCTCTCGAGGCCGTAATGCGTGCGCAGCAGGCGTTGCTGATACTGCGTCTGCGCGACGATGAGGTCCGCGCGCTTGAGGCCGTATTCGTAGATCTTGCGATCGCGCCAGAAGCGGATGAGCTGCTTGCCGGGAATGCAGTACGCATCGGAGGCGATGCGAAACACGAAATGCTTACCGTAGCGGCGACAGAACCATGCCGTCACGCCCGTGTACACGCTCGCGAGCGATTGATAGTAGATGTCCGCGTCGGCTTCGCGCATCGCGGCGAGCATTCCCGTGATGCGCGGATGCACGAAACGCAGTGCCGGCACGCCGGCATCGGGGGGATAAGCGGCGATGAGCCGGATGCCGTCAATCTCGCTCACGCGCGGCTGCCCGTGGTCGTAGACGATGATCGAGAGATCGACGCCGAGATCGCGCCATGCACGCGCCAGCAGCACGTGCTGGACGGTTTCACCGCCGACGTATCGCGTCGTCGACTCTCCCTGCAGCAGGCCATAGTCTTCGAGCCCGATGATGCAAATGCGGGAGCGTCTCATGAGTACCTCGGCAAGCGGACGATGGGAGCCGCGCACAACACGACACGCGAACGCAGTGCGCTGTACGCCTCCGGAACGACGGGAATCAGCTGCGACAGCGAATGCAGCATTCGCGCGCGGCGGCTGTATTTGAGAAACAGGTGCTCGACCCAGCGCACCTCGGCGAAGTAGCGGCCGAAGGCGCGGCGCAGCTCGGGCTTCGTCAAGTAGTTCGTGCTCGTGCGCAGGTAATGAGCATTACGGCGCGCCCGCTCTTGCGCGGACATGCCCGCCTGCGCCTTCGTGCGCACGCCGAGCTGCGCCCACAGCCGCAGCCACCAGTAGCTCTGCAGAATCGTCGCGAACGGCACGAAGACATGGCCCTCGACGGGCGCATAGCGCGACGGAATGAAATGCAGCCCGGCGCCGGAGGGCTTCAGCACGCGGCGATGTTCGGCGAGCGTCTCGTCGTAATTCTGGACGTGCTCGAAGACCTGATCGCTCAGCACGAAATCGAACTCGCGATCCTCGAACGGCAGCCGATAGGGCGTGCGATCGATGCGGCGGATGTGCCCTTTGCGCGCGAGCTCATCCGTGTTCGGCCCCGGCTTGAACGCGAGATCGCAGCCGTAGGCGCGATACCCGGCGCGTCGGTATTCGGCGACGAGATTGCCGTTGCCGCAGCCGAGATCGAGGATTTTCGCGCCTTCCGGCACCCGGAAACCCGCGTCCTCGAGAATGGCGATCTGCACATGCATGCGACGCGTGCTCGGGTTCGCCGCGGCCGGGCGTACCGTTTCCGTTCGAGTGATCGAATACATGTTGCTCCTCCAGTTTCATCGCATGGAGCGCAACGCCGACGGTGCGCCCTTCAACCCCTGTATGAGTCGTGACAACTCGGGCAATTGCATGGCGATGAGCAACGCGCCCACCGCGCCAAGAAAGACGACCGCGCCGATGACGACGCCGGCGAGGCCGAAATGGTCCGTCCAGAACGAACCAACGAACACGAGAGATCCCACCGCGCAGGCGCAGGCAACTTTTGCAAGATCGCGCCAGTCCGCGAGCCCGCCGATGGAGATCCGGTACTGATGGCAGGTGTGATAAGCAAGATACAAGCCATCGGCATAGCGCGAGATCAGGAATGCGCTGACGGCGCCGAGCAGCCCGAACGTCGGCATCAATGCCGCGAGCAGCACGACCGTGAGCACGACCGCGAGCAAATTGCTGTGCGCGACGGGTGCCGTGCGATTCGCGGCTCTGAGCGGCACGCCGAAGTCGAACACCTCTCGCAACAGTACGAGGACATAGAGCTGGAAGATCGGCACCGCAGCCGTGTAGTCGGCCGTGAACAGCGTCGTGACGAGCGGACGCGCAAACTCGACGAGCACGATGCCGACCGGCACGAGCAGCAGCATGGAGACGACCGTCGTACGCCGCCACAGCGCGAGCGGATCCTCGACGTCGCGGCGCGTGCCTGCCATCTCGGGCAGCAGCGAATCCGAGATCGAATTGCGCAGCACGGTCACGACCGGCTGAATCTGCGTGCCGATCGTGTATTGCGCGAGCGCCGCCGCGCCCATGAACTTCGCGACCGCGAGATTGCCGAGCGACTTGTTGAACATGACGAGCACGCTCGCGCCCGCGAGCGGCAGGCAATAGCGCAGCTGCTCGCCCCACGACGAGGGCAGATCGTTCGGCTCGTCGCGCACGTGCCGTCGCCACAACAGCGCCGATGTCACGAGCCGCACCGCTTCGAAAGCGACGACGGACCAGATGATCGTGTTCACATCGCTCGTGAGCGCCGCGCTTGCGATCACGACGGCCATGCGCATCGCGAGGCGGCCGGTCGCATAGAACAGCGCCGACATCGGGCGGCGGCGCGCGAGCCAATAGAACTCCCAGAAATCCACATTGACGAAGCACAGCACGTACAGCAGGACCGGCCAGCGGTACGTATCTAACACCGAGCCGCCCGCGACCACGTCGGCCAGGAGCGCAAGGCCCACGACGGCGACGCTCGCGACGAACGTCATCGTCGCGGTTTGACGCAGGAGCTGGCGGCCGGCCCCGGGATCGGCGGGAATGAAATACAACAGGCTGTTGCTGAAGCCGAGACTGCCGAACGCGCCGAGCACCGTCACGTACAACAGGAACTCGCGGTATTGGCCGAACTGCTCGACGCTCAGAAGGCGCACGAGCACGAGCGGACTGAGCAGAATCAGCCCTTGATTCATCAGCCGCGTGATCGAAATGATCAGTGTGCGCCCCGCCAGGCCGTTAATGAGACACCTCCTCATCGTCTCGGCGGTCGGTCGCAACGCTCGCAGGCTTGGGAGGCACGGCAATCCAGACTTTCGTCGTGCCGTCCCGGCCGACGAAGATCGGTTTGAAGCGATCGGATTCGAGCATCTCGAAGATGCCGAACGCGCGCATGTAGCGCCGCCCGTCTTCCTGATTCTCGCCGCTGCCGATCACGAAGATGCGCTTGTCAGGATGCGCATCGAGCAGCGTCTGCAGTTCCTTGCCGCTGCCGATGACGCCCGCGCCGGTGTAGAAATCCTGGATCTTGCCGTCGACCCGCTTCACGAAGCGCCGCGCCACTTCGCGGCTGATCAGCCAGTAATCGACGGAGCCGAGATAATACGTCTGCTGCAATACGTCTTCGGCGAGCACGATGTCGTCGTCGACGATGTTCTGGGTGCGCATGAACTCCGCCGCGCCTTTGTGATCGGGGTGCAGGTCGTAGCCGGGATTCAGGACGGTCGCGAACGCGAACGGATTGATGATGAGCAGCGTCAAGCCGACGACTGCCGCGATTCGCACGCGCGCCGCGCCGCTCGGCTCGACTTCGGATCGCGGCGCGAGCAGCGATTGCACGAACGCCAGCGCACAGAGCACGAGCGGGATCGCGCTGCTCACGGTGTAGCGTACCGGCAGGTCCCACAGGAACAGGCCCATGATGAACAGCGGAATGCCGATCGTCAGCAACGCGAGCACGAAATAATCCGGCACGGTCTTGCAGCGCGCGAAGCGCACGAGCGAAACGATCACCATCGCCACGCAAAACACCGCCGCCACTTCGGAGTACGCCATCACCCGAACGTACGGCCACACGCTCGGCCGGCCGATCATCGCGCCGACGAGCTTCGTGAGCGAATGGACGCCGCCGACATAGATCAGCGCGACCTGCAGCAACGCAAGCGCGCCGCAGAAGGCGCCAAACCATAACAGCGGGCGTGTGAGGCGGCCGTTCTCCGAGCGCATCGTCAGCACGACAGTGGCGACGAACGCGAACGCGGCCAGGTGGTAGTAGCGCAGCAGCTGCAGCGCAATGGTCGCGAAGGCAAGAATCCCGATCGCGATCGCCCAGCTGCGCTCCTTGATCGACGCGGTCAGGCGCAATGCGCCGATGCTCGTGACGATGCCGGCGATCAGCACGAGCACGTACTGCGCGACCGCAAAGCGCGTGACGCTTGGCCCGTCCTGCCACGTCGGCGGCGGCAGATCCGACGCATAGTCGGACGGCGGCACCGGGTATTGCGAGTTCACCCAGGCATCGATCAGCAGATAGCCGAACAACACGCAGAAGGTCGCGACCGCGCCGTAGATCGTCTTGCGCAGATCGCCGCGGACGATGCCGGGCATCAGGAAGACGAGGGAGCTGAACGCCGCGAGCGCATGCAGCTCGATACCGACGATCAGCGCCGCAACGCCGATCACCGGCCAGATGAGACGATCGTCGCGCTCCCATTGAAAGACGCAGGACATGCTGACCGCGACCGCAACGAGCAGGAAGATGTACATGCGCGCGGTTTGCGAATAGACGACGAACTCCGGCAGGAAGGCCATCGCCGCGACGAACGCGATGTTCCAGGCGGGCGTGAGAAAGCGTCGGCCCAGCACGAAGGATGCTGGGACGAGCAGCACGCCGAAGACGGCGGAAGGCAGACGCAGCGCCCATTCGCTCGTGCCGAAGACCTTGACGGCGCCGACCATCAGGATCTGCTCCGAAAGCCCGCGCGGATAGAACATCCCGCTTGGCAACCGCGGCGTGCCGTCGATGAGCGTGTGCGCGACGGCCATCGCCATCGTCTCCTCATCGCCGTGCAGCCCGACCGCGCCCAGGCCCCAGAAGCGCACGAAGATCGCGGCCGTGAGGATCGCCGCCAGCCACAGCCAATGCGTCAGACGCTCGCGCTCGGCGGGCTGAGTGATCTCGATCCAGCTCGCGACCGTGCGCGAGAGGCTGTCGAGCCCGCTGATGACTGGACCGTAGACGGGCAGACGCGCCACGGTCGACAAGACTTGCGGCATAGGGGTGGCCAGCTGTTCAGTAGGCTTTGTCGGTGCTGATCAATTGGGGCACGGTCTTCAGCAGGATCTTGATATCGAGCCAGAGCGACCAGGTACGCACGTACTCGAGGTCGTAGTGCACGCGCGCATGCATGTCGGTGAGGCGCGAAGTCTCGCCGCGGTAGCCCTTGATCTGGGCAAGGCCCGTGATTCCCGGCGGCACTTTGTGGCGCAGCATGTAGCCGCGGATGAGGCGCCGAGTCTCCTCGTTGTGAGCGACGGCGTGCGGCCGCGGACCGACGAGGCTCATGCGCCCCTGCAGCACGTTGATGAGCTGCGGCAGCTCATCGATCGATGAGCGCCGCAGCCAGCGGCCGAGCGGCGTGATGCGGCTGTCGTTGCGGGTGGCTTGATGGAACTCGCCGTCCCCTTCCGTCACGTACATCGTGCGGAACTTGTAGATCGTGATTTCGCGGCCGTCGAGCCCGTAACGCTTCTGGCGATAGATGACCGGGCCCGCGCTCGACAGCCGCACCGCGATCGCGGCGGCAATCAGCACGGGCGACAGCATGAGCACGGCAATGCTGGCGAGCACGACGTCGATGACGCGCTTCGCCATCGGACGAAAGCCGTGGAACGGCGTCTCGCACAAGGACACGACGGGCACGCCGAGAATCTCGCCGCTGCGCGCCTGAATCAGGTCGAACACGAACACATCGGGCAGGAAGTAGAGCGAGGCCGTCGTGTCGCACAGCTCGTTCAGCAGCTGCTGCATGCGGCGCATGTGCCGCAGCGGCAAGGCGATGAACACCGCATCGATCTTGTTCTCCTTCACATAGCGCGGCAGATCGGCGAACCGGCCGAGCATCTTGAGATCGGACGGCCCGAGGCGCTCGGCGTCACGATCGTCGAAGCAGCCGCGCACGTTCATGCAGAGCTCCGGGTGCCGCGACAGCCGCTGCGCAAGGCCGATGCTCGATTCCGTGCAGCCCACGAACACGACGCTGCGTGCATTGCCGGGCTGGGCGATGACCGCGCGGGCGAGCCGATGGATCGCAAACGTGACTGCGATCAGGAGCACCGGCGTCACGAGCGCCCAGGTCACGATCACGCGGCGCGGGTAATCGGCGGATTGTCCGGTCAGATAGCCGATCGCGAGCAGGATGCCGAGCAACACACCCCAGCGCAGCATCAGCCCCATGACGGCGGGGAATTCGGGCGCGAGGAGCTGCGTCGTCGCCTTGCGCGGCTGCTGCAGCAGCACGGCAGCGAGCACGCAGGCGATCGCGAGCAGGCTCCTGAAGTCGTGCGTCATCGGCAGCCCATAGATCTGCAGGATGGCGTACAGCGTCGCGATCGCGACCGCACTCGGCGCGATGACACGCAACAGCAGCACCGAGCCGGCCAGCGCCGTGCGGCCTTTGAACAGCACCGGCTGCGTGATCTCGTAGCTGCCGGGGCTCGCGCGATCGCGCGTGACTCGGGGGCCGAAAGGCAGTACCGCGGCGCGCGACGATGCTTCCGGCTTCACGCGCGCTGCATCTGCGCGCGGCGAGCCCGATCGCTCGAAATCACGCTCCTCGACTGCCGCATTCATCGTATTGGCTCCCGGAAGATTCACGCGAAAGAAAGAGCAAGATGCATACCATGTGCTTCTTGCCCGACGGGATTGGACTTGGAGCCTATACGCGGGAAGCGTGCGATTTGTTCGCACCGGCGAGGAACGCCCATGTGCGAACGCGCAAGCACGAAGTTACAAGCCGCGCTGTAGAAAATGCGCAACACGATGCGGTGCGGTCGCGCAAAAAAAAAGCCACGGTCGGACAACCGTGGCTTTGGATGAGGTCGTTGGTATTAGGGGTTCGTTAAGGGTTGTTGGAGGTCCGCTAAGGGTTGCCCGTTATTCGACGCGCAGCACCGGAGCGACCGGCGCGGCGCCTGCACGCCCTTCGACTTGCGCCGCCATCTTCTGCAGCCACACCTCGAGGTTGGTGTAGCCGCTTGCAGTCACCTCGTTCGGATTACTCGGCAGCGTCAAGGCGCGGCGATTCTCCGCGAGCGACGGCCAGCCGCCCGCATTCAGATTGCAGCGGCTCGTGCCGTTCGCGGCGACGCAGTTGATGATGCGGCCGGTGCGGTCCTTGACGCCCTGAATGATGCGCTTGTCGGCGCTGTCGCGGTCGGCCGGACGCGCGCCCACGTTCGTCAACACATGGTTCAACACGCCGTTGTCCTTGGTGGGACGCGAGGTGAGATTCGACGGCCACACCGGCGGTGAGCTCGCTCGGTAGGTTTCCGGAAGAATCGTGCCGGACTCGTTGCCCGTGACGGAGTACGCATCGCTGCTCGTCTCGACGGCCTGATTGTCCGCAACGTGGATGCGCGTGCCCGACAGAATCGCGAGCGAGCCGCTCATGCGCACGAGCACGGGCTTCATCGCGCGCGAATAATCGGCGCCGCGGATGAAGACGTTACCGACGACCGTGTTCTTGGTCACGATGCCGTGCTCGCTCTGCAAGTCGACGTCCATGTTGCGGCGGTTGTAGATGACGTTGTTCACGAACGTGAAGTTCGATGCGCGCGACAACGGATTGCGCTCGACCAGGTTCGCGAACAAATTGTTCACGAGCGTCGCGTGGCCGTTGACCGGCCCGAGCAGCACGCCATAGCCGTGCGGGCCCTTGGGATGAAGCGAGTCGTTGAGCGCCTCGGCGAAGATGTTGTTCGACAGCGTGATGTTGTCCCAGCCGACCCAGGCGCTCGCCGTTTCGTCGATCGCCCAGGCGAACGAGCAATGGTCGACGACGATGTTCTTGATCGGGTTCGACTCGTCCGCTTCGATCTTCAGCGCATCGCGATTTTCCGTGGTCTCGCCTTCGACATCGTCGCCGGGGCGGAAGCGCACGTGCTGCACCAGCACTTCGGAGGTTTTGATGCGCAAGCCGCCGCCGCGGAACATGATGCCGGGCGAGGGCGCGGTCTGGCCCGCGATCGTGATGTTGGGATTGCGCAGGATGAGGTCGCCGCTCAGGCGGATCGTGCCGGAGACTTCGAATACACAGACGCGCGGGCCGCTTGCGTTCGTGCAGGCGGTGATCGAGCCGCTGCCCGTCTCGTTCAACGTCGTGACCTTGTAAACCGTACCGCCGCGGCCGGCCTTCGTGGAGATGCCGTCGCCCGCGCCGTTGGGAATGACGCTCAAGGCGTGTGCGGGAAGGGTCGCCGCGGCGGCGCCGAGCGCCATGACGCCCGCAACGGCCGCGCGCACAGAGGCGCGCCACCGCGGAGCGCGGGTGCGAGCCTTCGAATCAGCGCGATGTGACGTTTCGCTTCGCGAAGTCATTGGAGTCTGTTGCATGTAACGAAATAACCTCATTGAAGGGTGCATATCACTACGCACCTTAGGCAGACAGACGAGGTTCGATAACTCGGCCGGGAGCCAGCCGAAACCCCCACGCGATTCGCGACGCGCGGGTCATGAAAATACCGACACCCTCCCCTCTTTTCCGCGCGGGGTCGCGCGGCGGTGTTCGCTTCGTTGTCGTCGCGGAAGCTTCCTATTGATCTTCCGTCCCTGCTTCGAATCGCTTCACCGGCGAAGCAAACGTTACAAGCTTCCGGTGCAACGCTTACATCAGCAATGCCCTGAACGATCACCGGGACGTTCGATGCGACTGTGATTTGTTTGCCTGCATGCGGATGGAGACAGGCGCCCGTCATCGCGACGAAAGTCGGATCTCGCTCGCCACCACCCGTCATCCCGACGAAAGTCGGGATCGCAATCGGCACCACCGGTCATCCCGACGAAAGTCGGGATCGCAATCGGCACCACCGGTCATCCCGACGAAAGTCGGGATCGCAATTGGCACCGTGCCACATGCGGTCCCGACTTGCGTCGGGACGACGGGTGGTTGCAGCGTGGTTGCAGCGTGCCAACTGCGGTCCCGACTTGCGTCGGGACGACGGGAACGTGCGCATCGGCATCGAACGTGCATCGTCATCGCCGTTGTTCTACGCATCCCCTTCGAACCCATGCAACGATCACCTGCGACGCTCGCGAACGAGCGCTTCGATCTCATCGTCATCGGCGGCGGCTCGTTCGGTGCAGCTGCCGCGCGCGCTGCCGCGCTGCGCGGGCTGCGCACCGTCATAATCGAACGCAACGACTTCGGCGGCGGTGCGTCGGCCGAATGTTTCAAGATGGTTCACGGCGGCATTCGCTATCTGCAACACGCTGATTTCGCGCGTGCGCGCGCGTCCTGCCGCGAGCGCTCGGCGTTTCTGCGCACGGCGCCGCATCTCGTCAAGCCGTTGCCGATCGCGATGCCAACCTACGGTCATGGCCGGCGCGGCAAGGCCTTGCTGCGCGCAGGCATGCTCGCGTACGACGTCCTGACGCTCGACCGCAACCGCGGCATCGCCGATCGCGAGCGGCGCATTCGTAATGCGCAGTTCCTGTCGCGCGAGGAAGTGCGGCGCCTGTTTCCACACGTCGATGCGCGGGGACTCACGGGCGCCGCCGTGTTCGAAGACGGGCAGATGCATCATCCCGCGCGGCTCGTATTCGCATTCGTGCAGTCCGCCGTGAATGCAGGCGCGAGCGCCTGCAACTATCTCGAAGCAACGGGCTTCGTGTTCGAGGGCGACGCCGTGCGCGGCGTCGAGGTCAAGGATCGGCTGAACGGCGGGACGTTCACGATTCAGGCCGACCTCGTCCTGAACGCTGCCGGCCCCGGCGCCGAATATCTGTTACGCGATCGTGCGCGGTTTGCAAACTGGCGGCGCGGCCCCTTCTCCCGCGACGCGTACTTCATCATCGATCGTGCCCCGACCTCGCCCTTCGCGCTCGCGATTCCCGGGTTGAGCCGCGATCAGGACGCCGTGTTGAGCCGCGCGACCCGGCACCTGTTTCTTGCGCCCTGGCGCGACAAGACGCTCGTCGGCGTGTGGCATCGCCTGTTTCCGCAGCATCCGGATGCCGCGCACATCGATAGCGCCGAGCTCAAGCAATGGCTCGATGAGCTGAACGTCGTCAATCCGGACTTGAAGCTCGACGCCGAGGAAATCACGTTCGCGAACTGCGGCCTCGTGCCGTTCGGCGAGCACGCGGACGAGCACTCGCTGCAGTTCGGCAAGGAATCGCGCTTGATCGATCATCGGCGCACGCACGGCATTCACGGCCTCGTGACGCTGATCGGCATTCGTTACACGATGGCTCGCGTCGATGCCGAGCGCGCGCTCGACCTGCTGCTGTCGCAGCGCGATGTGCAGCCTGGGCCCGTCGACACCGAGTTCCTGCCGCTTGCCGGAGGCGCGATCGACAGCGTCGCCGCATTGCGGGCGCGTGCGCTGCAATTGCGTCCGAATACAGTCAGCGAAGCGAGCCTGGATTCACTTCTCTGCAACCACGGCACTGAATATCGCACCGTGCTGGCGCGCGTCGCGATCGACGCGGATGCCGGCACGGTCGCGCCGGGAACACATGTGCTGGCTGCTGAAATCGATCACGCGGTGACGCATGAGATGGCGGTGCACCTCGACGATGTCGTCCTGCGGCGCACGGACATGAGCTGTCATGCGCATCCGGGCCGGGAGGCGTTGCGATTCACCGCCGAGCGCATGGCGCGTCTGCTCGGCTGGACGCCGCAGCGCATCGACGAAGAGATTGCGATGACGCAAGGCATTCTTGCCCGTCACCACGCACGCGATCGCGGGCTCGGCCGCGACGATCGTGCGCTGCAAGCGGTTGGCTCGATGTTTGCAAAGCTTCGCGCATGACAACGCGCGAGAGATCTGGCAGCGGATGAGCATGCAAGAGTTACGTTTGTTGGTGACGGGCGCGAGCGGCTTCATCGGATCGCGCCTCGCGCTGAATCTGCAGCGCGCGGGCGTCGATGCGGTGTTCACCGGGCGCGAGGGCAACGAGGTCGAAAGCGCGCGCATCAGAGAACTGAGCGCGGCAGGCGTGAGCGTGAAGCTCGGCGACCTGCGCGAGCCGGAGTTCGTGCGCAAGCTCGTCGCCGATCGCAATGCGGTGCTGCATCTCGCGGCCGCGCAGCACGAAGGCCACATGAGCGATGAGCACTTTCGCTCGGTGAACATCGTCGCGACGCGCCTGTTGCTCGAGTCGAGCGCGGCGGCCGGCGTGCGGCGCTTCGTGTACGGCGGCACGATGGGCATCTACGGCTCGTCGGAGAAAGGCCCGATCAGCGAAGACAGCGAGCCGGACCCGCACAACATCTACACGCGCACGAAGCTCGCCGCCGAAGCGGTCATTCGCGAGTTCGCGCCGCGCATGGAAACCGTGATCTGCCGCATCGGCGAGACGTACGGGCCGGGCGACTTGCGGCTGTTGAAGCTGTTCAAGGCGATCGATCGCGGCCGCTTCGTGATGATCGGGAGCGGCGGCAATCAACGCCAGCCGATCTACGTCGACGATTTGATCCGCGGCCTGCTCGCGGCGCTCGTGCAGCCGCAGGCGGTCGGTCAGGCGATTCTATTGACGGGCAACGAGCTCATGACGACGCACGAAATGGTCGCGCAGATCGCGGCGGCGTTGGAACGGCCCGTACCGCGACTCAAGATTCCCATGTGGCCGGTGCTGGCGGCCGCGACGACGTCGCACGCGCTCATGCGGCCGTTCGGATTGCGCTCGCCGCTGCAGCCGCGCAGCCTCGATTTCTTCCGCAAGTCGTTCGTGTTCTCGACGAGCAAGGCGAAGACGCTGCTCGGCGTCGAACCTGCGGTGCGTTTCATGGAAGGCGCCCGCTCGACGCTGGCATGGTATCGGGCGCAAGGCTACATGCCCGACCGGCCGGCGCGCGCGACGTCGAGTGCCGCTCACGTCTGACACCATCTCCGCCATGCACACACACGCTGCTTCCGACGAGCCGTCGCCGCATGTCGACGTCGATGCGATGACGAGCGACATCGATTTCACTGTCGATCTCGACGCGCCGCCGAGCGAAACGCCGACGCGTGTGCAGCGGCCGGAGCGTTCGACGCCGCCCTCGCCCGCACCCACGCCGATTCGCGCCCAGATGCAGTCCGCGCCGCGCGCCGAGCCGCGGTTGCCGATCGCGCCCGGTCGCGTGCTGTGTGATCGCTATGTGCTCACGCAGATCATCGGCATCGGCGGCATGTGCACTGTGTTTCGAGCGCGCGATCTCGAGGCGCTGCCGGGTTCCGGCAAGCCCGCGTTCGTCGCGCTCAAAACGCCCCGCCCGGACTATCCCCATCGCGAGCGTGCGATCGAACGGCTGCGCCGCGAGTTCGAGCATGCGCAGCGGCTCACACACCTCGGCATCGTGCAAGTGTTCGAGCTCGCGAACGAGGGCGACATCTGGTTCATGACGATGGAGCTGCTCGAAGGCGAGTCGCTCGCCGCGCTCATGCGCCGCGAAGCAGGGGCGCTTGCGCCGTACCTCGTGCGCCGGGTGTTGCGAGGCATCGGCGATGCGCTGTGTTATGCGCATGCGGCGGGCATCGCGCACGGAGATCTGAATCCGGCGAATGTGTTCGTGCTCGGCGGCGAGCGCGTGAAGCTCATCGATTTCGGGGCCGCGTGTCGCGATGGTGAGGTTCCCACGGCGGCCGCGACGCTGGCCTATGCGAGTCCGCAAGTGCTCGAAGGCGCGGCGCCCGAGCTACGCGACGACATGTTCAGCTTCGCGGCCATCGCCTACGAAATGGTGACGGGACGTCACCCGTTCGAGCAGCGCTCCTCGCTTACGGCGCGCAGCGAAGGCATGCGTCCTGAAACGCCGTCTGCGCTGACGAGCGAGCAGGCGCTTGCGCTGATGTCGGCGCTGGCATTTGATCGCGAGACGCGGCCGAACAACATCAAGGCATTCGCGAAAACGCTCGCGCCCGATACGCAGCGCGTGCGCACGATTCCCCTCGAGCAGGAGATCGAGATGCCGGCACCGGACCGCAGCGATGACAAGCGGTGGTGGCTGCTCGCCGCGGCGTGCCTGATCGCGATGGCGACGGCGGTCGCGTTTACTCGGCTGTCTTGAGCAGAGATGGCGTCATCCGGACGGATGAGCGTGCCTAGTCATCCCGAATCACCGTCATCCCGAATCGTCATCCCGACGCAAGTCGGGATCGCCTGTGGCAGCAGTGTTCAAGCTTGCGGTCCCGACTTGCGTCGGGATGACGCGGGGTCAGGTTCGTTTCACGCCAACAGCCGCCACTTTCTTGCTCAACACGCGCACCTTCTTCCCATAGAGCATGAAGATGACTCGCATCACTAGCTCCATCACCGTCGTGACGGCAAGCCCGACGTAGTTCAGCGGATTCTTCCAGAACACATACAGCTTCAGCGCGAACGGACGGATGTCGCTGAAGCCGCCGAGCTGCAGCAGCTGCGACAGGCTGTATTCCGTCACGTTGTAGAAATGGTCGATGTTGTGTGAAAGATTTTCCGAGCCGACGAGCGGATTCGCGCCGTTCATCGCATACACCACGACCTTGCCGCCCGGCTTCAATGCTGTATTGCACAGACGCAGAAAATCGATCGTCTCCTCGATCGTGAGGTGATTGAGCTCCTGCTCCGGAATGATGACGTCGTATTCGCCGCGATGACGCTCGAGGTAGGGGAAGGCTTGCGCCGCCTCGCACGCCAGCCCGCGCTTCTGGCCGTACACGACTTTCGCGGGATCCGAATCGATGCCGACGACGTTGCGATAGCCAGCCTCGGCGAGCGCGTTCAGCAGATAGCCGGGGCCGCAACTGACGACGAGAATGCGCGCGTCCCGATTCGCGGGCATGTGCGGGAGATAGTTCGCCTTGTAATAGGCGGTGAACGACTTGAATCCGCCTTCGATGTCCTGCGGCGCCTGCCAATAGGAATCGAACGGCTCCAGGCGCGCAGCGAGCGGGCGGGGCGGTGCAATCTCCGGCTTCAGGGGCTGGACATTCATGAAGAGGGCCTCGGATGGTGCGGGAACTTGTAAATACGGGTGTTGCAAGCGTTGTTCCAAGGCGGAGTGAAGGGCTGTCGGGCGCTGGGCTGCTGGCCAGAGTGCGCGTCGAGTTGTGCATTTCATTTCTGGCCCGCAGCCCAGCGCCCAGCAGCCCTTCACTCAACGCCTCCGCCAAACCTACACCCCCTCCCCAGGCACAGAACTTGCTCCCCTCTCCCTCGTGAAAATCCTCTTCTGTAACTACGAATATCCGCCGCTCGGCGGCGGCGGCGGTGTCGTCATGGCCGCACTCGCGCGGCAGCTTGCATTGCGACACGAAGTCACCGTGCTGACCTCGCGTGCTGGCGATTTGCCCGCGCAGAGCATCGAAGGCGGCGTGCGCGTCGCACGCGTGCCCGTGTTCTTCCGGCGCGAGCTCGCGGTCGCGAATTTTCCGTCGATGTTCGCGTATCTGCCGACGGGCTTTGCGCGCGGCGCGCTGCTCGGGCGCCGCGGCGCATTCGACGTCATCAACACGCACTTCGTCGTGCCGACAGGACCGCTCGGACACGCGCTTGCGCGCTGGCATCGCCTGCCGAACGTCGTCTCCGTGCACGGCGGCGATCTGTTCGATCCGAGCAAGCGAAGCTCGCCGCATCTGCATGCGCCGCTGCGATCCGCCGTGCGCTGGCTGCTGCGGAGCGCGGATGCCGTCGTGGGCCAATCGCGCGATACGGTGCGGCACGTGGCCGAGCTCTATGGCGTGCGGCGCGATGTCGGGCTGATCCCGCTCGGCATCGAACGTCCGCCGCGCGTGCCGCATGCGTCACGCGCGCAGTTCGGGATTCCGAACGATGCGTTCGTCCTCGTGACGATCGGGCGCCTCGTCGCGCGCAAGGCGACGACGCGGCTGATCGACACTTTCGCGGCAACTTCATTGCGCGATGCGCATCTGCTGATCGTCGGCGATGGCCCCGATCGCGATGCCATCGTCCAGCGCGCCGCCGAGCGCGGCATCGCGAATCGCGTGCATCTGCTCGGCCAGGTGAGCGATGCCGAGAAGCACGCGGCACTCGCGGTCGCAGACGCGTTCGTCACGACCAGCCAGCACGAAGGCTTCGGGCTCGTGTTCCTCGAAGCGATGGCGTTCGGCCTGCCCATCGTCTGCTACGACCGCGGCGGGCAGACCGATTTCCTCGCGACGGGCGAAACCGGCTTCGTCGTGCATCTGAACGACGAGCCGGCCTTCA
>Ga0164243_10003664_pt1 | contig 24531 bp, 23 predicted proteins | sample OricompcompostOP_FD_108781 | JGI IMG/M metagenome (GOLD analysis project Ga0164243, IMG submission 108781) | Organic Plus compost microbial communities from Emeryville, California, USA - Original compost - Organic plus compost (OP) | ecosystem: Engineered > Solid waste > Mixed feedstock >...
TAGCCGCGCATCATCGAACGACGATGCTGATTGATCTGGGTGCGGCGCGCGATCTCACGCGTCTTCCTCTTGGCCGAGCGGGTATTGGCCATCGAAACCTCTGTGCCAACTGGTCCGGGCCGGCAGCCCGGCATCAGGACGATGTTTGGGAATAAAGAGAGGCGGCGGAAATCCGCCGCCTCATTTGGCCGGGGTTATAGTCGCCAGGCCAGCCGACGTCAATCAAGGAAAGGGCCGGGTTTGGGCCCTTCAGGCCACCTTTTTGGCCCGGACAGCGTCATATCCCGCCAGAATGGCTGCCCGATCGGCCGCCGATGGCTGGGCCAGGGGCGGCTTCACGACAGCGATCGCCGGGTCGCCATGGATATGGGCCAGGAGCGCCTTGATACCCGAAACCAACGGCTTGCCGTTGAAGAGGTTACGGATCGCGACAGCCTGCTCATGGGCAACCGTGTCGCCGGTCCCCCAGGCGCGCTGGCAGAGATCCGCGTTGCAATTGGCCGTCGCCGAGATGCAGCCGGCAAAGGCGCCGGAGCGTGCTTCGATCAGGGCCGCCTCGGTTGAGGGGAAAACGTCGAAGCCCGGAGCGACCTTGGCCGCCTCGCGCGCATAGGCCATGTCGCCGGAAGAATCCTTCAGGCCGGCGATGCGGCTGCCGTGCGTTTCGATCAGCCGACGGATCAACGCGATATGCCAGGGCAGGCCGGATTGCGCCGGGAAATGATAAAGATAGATCGGGATCGGCTTGTCGGCTGTGGCTTTGACGAGGATGTCGATGTAGGCGGCAAGGCCATCGTCAGGCACGCCCTTGTAATAGAAGGGTGGCAGAACCAGAGCACCGGCAAAGCCGAGTTCGGCGGCGTGGCGCGTCAGGGCGACGGCATCGGACACGGCGGCGGCGCCGGTGCCGACCATCAGCCGATCCATCGGCAGACCGTTGTCGCGATAGGCGCTCATCAGCCCCATGCGTTCCTCGCGCGAGAACGAGGTCGCTTCGCCGGTGGTGCCGAGCACGTTCAGGCCGTCACAGCCATTGTCGAGCAGGAAGCGTGCGAGCTTGAGCGCGCGGGCATGATCGGGCGCGCCATTGGCGTCGATGATCGTCGAGATGGCGGCGATCACGCCGCGTAAGGTACGCTCTGTCACGGATATCTCCTTGAGTGCAATGGACCTCTCCGCTCATTGCCGCGACGGGAAGCCAGAATTCTGACGATCTGGTTCCGCCGCAGCGGATTGAGCGGATGGCTTTATTTCGGCGAGTTTCTTAGCCGCTGACGTTGTACGCCGCCAGCGCCGCCATGTTGACGAGATTGGTATCCTTGGCGCCGAGCGGCACGATCTGCACCGGGCGGTCGAGGCCGACGAGGATCGGGCCGATCACCGTTGAACCACCGAGTTCCTGCAGCAGCTTGGTCGATATTGAAGCTGAATGGAAAGCTGGCATCACCAGCACATTGGCAGGTCCTGTCAGGCGGCAGAATGGATAGGCTGCTTGCAGTTCCGGGTTGAGTGCAACGTCGGCGGCCATTTCGCCGTCAAATTCAAAATCGACGCGGCGCTTCTCAAGAATGCGAACCGCTTCCTGCACGCGACCCGAGCGCTCGCCGGGCGGATGACCGAAGGTGGAGAAGGCCAGCATCGCGACGCGGGGTTCATGACCGAGCCTCCGCGCGACACCGGCAACCTCGACGGCGATGTCGGCCAGCTCTTGCGGTTCCGGTAATTCCGTCACTGCGGTGTCGGCGACAATGACCATGCGTCCGCGCGGTGCCAGCACCAGCGACACGCCGATCACTTTGTGGCCGGGTTTGGGATCGATGCAGCGGCGCACGTCTTCAAGGGCGACCGAGAAATTGCGCGTGACGCCCGTAACCATCGCATCGGCATCGCCAAGGGCCACCATGCAGGAGGCAAAGTGGTTGCGGTCCTGATTCACGAGGCGCTGGCAGTCGCGGAACAGGAAGCCTTTGCGCTGCAGGCGTTCGTACAGATAGCTCGCGTATTCCGGGTTACGCTTCGACAGGCGCGCATTGATGATTTGGATATTGTCGCCGAGTTCGACGCCGAGATTCTTTGCGCTCTCACGCACGCGATCTTCGCGACCGACCAGCAGGGCAGTGCCAAGTCCCTGATTGACAAAGCTCGCAGCGCCGCGGATCACCTGCTCTTCTTCGCCTTCGGCAAAGACGACGCGCTTGGGCGAGCGGCGCAGCCGGTCGAACACGTGCTGCAGAACGCCTGCCACCGGATCGCGCCGCGTGCGCAATTGCTGGCGATAGGCATCCATATCGACGATCGGTTTGCGGGCGACGCCTGTGTCCATCGCCGCCTTCGCTACCGCTGGCGGCACGAACGAGATCAGTCGTGGATCGAACGGCACTGGAATAATGTAATCGGAGCCAAAGCGCGGCCGCATGCCATAAGCCGCCGCAACTTCATCCGGCACGTCTTCGCGCGCAAGCTCAGCCAGCGCATGCGCGGCCGCGATTTTCATTTCCATGTTGATCGTGGTCGCCTGTACATCGAGCGCACCGCGGAAGATGTAGGGAAAGCCAAGGACGTTGTTGATCTGGTTTGGATAGTCGGAGCGTCCGGTCGCCATGATCGCGTCGTCACGCACCTCGGCGACCTCCTCGGCGCTGATTTCCGGATCGGGATTGGCCATCGCGAAGATGATTGGCTTCGCTGCCATCGACGCGACCATTTCCTTGGTCACTGCGCCTTTTGCCGACAGGCCGAAGAACACGTCGGCGCCTTTCAAAGCATCTGCCAGCGTGCGCGCATCGGTCTTGACCGCATGCGCCGATTTCCACTGGTTCATGCCTTCGGTACGGCCCTGATAGATGACGCCCTTGGTGTCGCACAGGATCAGGTTGTCGTGCGGGATGCCGATCGCTTCCAGCAATTCGAGGCAGGCAATGCCGGCGGCACCGGCGCCGTTGCAGACGATCTTGGTCGATTTGAAATCGCGACCGGTCAAAGACAACGCATTGATCAGGCCTGCGGCGGCGATGATCGCGGTACCGTGCTGGTCGTCATGGAAGACCGGGATGTCAAGCAATTCACGCAGCTTCTGCTCGATGATGAAGCATTCCGGTGCTTTGATGTCTTCGAGATTGATGCCGCCCCAGCCCTTGCCGAGATACTTCACACAGTTGATGAATTCGTCCGGATTTTCGGTCGAAACCTCGAGGTCGATGGAGTCGATATCTGCGAAGCGCTTGAACAGGACCGATTTGCCTTCCATCACCGGCTTGGCGGCCAGCGCGCCGCGATTGCCGAGGCCGAGAATGGCGGTGCCGTTGGTGATGACGGCGACGAAATTGCCCTTGGTTGTGTAGTCGTAGGCGCGGCTCTCATCCTCGGCGATGGCCAGGACCGGGACGGCGACGCCCGGCGAATAGGCCAGCGACAGGTCGCGCTGGGTCGCCATCGGCTTGGTGGCAACAATTTCCAGTTTGCCGGGGCGGCCCTCGGAGTGAAACAGCAGCGCTTCCTGGTCCGTGAAATGTGGCCTCGAAGTCCGGCCGGGCAGCTTGGATGACATTACAACTCCTTGGGCACTGATTTTTTTGCGGTTTTTCGCGACGGACAACGTTACCGGAACAGATGGATGGGCCTCAAGTGATGAACCGCAATGGGATCAAACACGTCCAATCATGTTGAACGGGTTCGTCGGGGACGGTATCAAAACGCCTCTCGCGTCTGCGCCGAACCGCTCCTATATCCGGGGCTCGGGGAAGCCATTATGATTCGTTCGTTGCTACGACTGATCGGCGTCATTGCGCTAGCTGCCGGCTTTATCCTGTTGGTGTATGACGGCGCCAAATCCATCGCCGACAGCCGGGTCTATATCTACAAGCTCGGACAACTCTGGACCGATGTCCATGTCGCAAGCTTGCAGGCGGCCCAGGCGCGGGTGCAAGCGAGTCTCCCGGCGCAAGTCTGGGATCCTGGAATCTCGACAATCCTCGATCAGCCGGCTTGGCTGATCTTCGGCGTCATCGGAACGATCTTCATCCTGCTGGGCCGCAGACGAAAGCCGCTCATCGGCTACGCTCGGTAAAAGTAGCCGCAAAGCAACCCCGAATAATCATCGGCTCGGATTGCCGATCGCGGCAAGGCCAGCACGGGCCACCTGCGCATCCTGCGACGAAAAGACACCGGCCACGCCGATGGCGCCGATGATTTTCCCGTCGACGATGATCGGGAAGCCGCCCTCGAATGGCGCAACTTCCTCCAGCGCGAGCAGGCGGCTTCCTGGGCCACCAGCCGCGACAGCATCTTCCAACATCTTGGTCGGCAATCGGAATCCCAGCGCCGTCTTGGCCTTGGCTTCCGATACCCGGATCGACACCAGCTGGGTGTTGTCCAGCTTCTGCAGCATGACGAGATGACCGCCGCTGTCGATGACGGCGATGGACACCTGCCAGTTGTTCTTCACCGCCTCCGCCTCCGCCGCGGCCACGATCTTCTTGGCCAGATCCAGCGTGATAGGGGCGCCATAGGGTGGGGGCGCTGATTGCTGAGCAGCGACGGGTCCTGCAAACAGGAACGCGGCAAGCGCGAGCGCAGGCAACTGGAATTTCATGGCATCTCCTGATCGGGCCGGAGGCCGAGCGGCCGAGTCGGCGGCAGCATAGGGGGAACAATGAATAAGGGGAAGTCGGGACGGTCTTGGCCATAGGCCGGATTCGTTGCCAATCGGTGTCGTGGCGGCCCCGATGCGGAAAGGCCTTTGGGATCCTATATTAGCGCCAGATTTTGGAGGGTCTTTCATGCTGATGTTCAAAAAATCGCTGACCATTCCGACCAAGGCCGAGGCATTGCCGGGCCGCTCCGCGCCGATCCCCACCGCCACTCATCATTTCGTCAACGGCAACCCGCTCAAAGGGCCGTACCCTGCCGGCGCCGAGATGGCCATGTTCGGCATGGGCTGCTTTTGGGGCGCCGAGCGGAAATTCTGGGAGCTGGGCGAGGGCATTTATGTCACCGCTGCCGGCTATGCCGCCGGGCCGACACCGAACCCGACTTACGAAGAGGTATGCTCGGGTCGCACCGGGCATAACGAGGTCGTGCTGGTCGTGTTCGCCCCCAAGACGATTTCCTATGAAAAGCTGCTGAAAACCTTCTGGGAAAACCACGATCCGACCCAGGGCATGCGGCAGGGCAACGATATCGGCACGCAATACCGATCGGGCATCTACGTCTTCAACGAGGCGCAGCGAAAGGCGGCGGAAGACTCGAAAGCGATGTATGCGAAAGCTCTGGCCGACAAGCGCTATGGCGAGATCACGACCGAGATTCTCGACGCGCCGGAATTCTATTTCGCCGAGGACTATCACCAGCAATATCTGGCGAAGAATCCGTTCGGCTATTGCGGTCTCGGCGGCACTGGCGTGAGCTGCCCGATCGGTACGGGTGTCGCCGCCTGACTCGTGCCGCATCAGGAATGACGAAACTGCAAAGAGGAAAGGCGGGGCTGTGCCCCGCCTTTTTTGTTGCAAGACAGCAACCATTGCGCCCTGTGCGGCGTTAGTGCCATCCTTTTCGTCGAGGACACATGCGAAAATACGAACATTTTCTCGAAGAGTTTCTATTTCAGAGCCGCTGGCTGCTGGCACCGTTCTATGTCGGTCTCGTGGTCAGCCTGCTGCTGCTGCTGATTCATTTCCTCGTTCAGCTCGTTATTTTCATTGCCAAGATTCACATCGCTTCCGAATCCGAGGTCATTCTCGGCGTTCTGGCACTGATCGATCTCGTGCTGGTCGGCAATTTGATCTTGATCGTCATCTTTTCCGGTTACGAGAATTTTGTCTCGCGTCTGGAGATCGACTCGCATGACCGGCCGGAATGGATGACGAAAGTCGATTTCGGCGGCCTGAAGATGAAGCTGATGTCGTCCATCGTAGCGATATCCGCCATCCAGGTGCTCAAGGCCTTCATGAATATCGGCAGCTATGACGATAAGAAGCTCTGGTGGCTGGCCGGCATCCACGTCGTCTTCCTAGGATCGATGCTGGTGATCGCGATTTCCGATCGCGTCTCCGAAAAGGGCAAGCCACCTGAGGAACTGCCGGCGTCCAAGCGCAAGCTTGCGCGCGAGGCGGCGAAATAAGTCTACAGTGAGATTTTGTTAACCATACAAGGCGTTAATCAGGGCTGAAATTTTGCCCGGATTCGCCTATGCGGCCTCATGTCCAGTTTTGCCGCTTCTCTGTGATCGCTGCGATCGCGCTGGCTTTGCCTGCCTGCGCCCAGCGTCAGGCTTACGTCGCGGTCGAAGAGGTTCCGGCGGCAGGCGGGCCTTACGTGCCGGCGGCGGGTGTGACGGGATATGATGCGCCGTATCAACTCGATGCGGGGGACCGGCTTCGTATCCAGGTGTTCGGACAGGAAGGTCTGACGAACTCCTACATCGTCGATGCCGCAGGCAATGTGTCGATGTCGCTGGTCGGCTCCATTCCGGCGCGCGGTCTTACGACGGCAGAGCTTGCGCGCGCGGTTGCTGCTCGCCTGCGCAATGGCTACGTCCGCAATCCGCACGTGTCGGTGGAAGTCGAGGCCTATCGGCCGTTCTTCATTCTTGGCGAGGTCAATGCGCCGGGCCAATATCCGTATGTTCCGAACATGACCGTTGAAGCCGCCGTTGCCATCGCCGGTGGTTTTGCGCCGCGTGCCAGCAAGACCGACATCATTCTTGCGCGCAGCTTCAATGGCCAGATGATGCGCGGACCCGTGCCGCCCGACTATCCAATGCGACCGGGCGATACCATCACGGTAAGAGAGCGCTGGTTCTAGGGCGAGTTGGTCTTTTTAAATTCAAACCCGCTCTCCCTGAGTTGGCTGAATATCTTGTCAGTCGTGGCCGAGCTTGTCCCGGCCATCCACGTCTTTCTTTGTTAGAGCTATGAGGTCGTGGATGTCCGGCACAAGCTTGTGCTCGGGCGGTGCGCAAGCGCGCGGACCCGTGTGCCGGGCATGACGAACTTCGTATCTACCTCACGTGCTTGGCAAGAAACTCGTACGTGCGCTGCCACGCCAGTTTGGCGCTTTCTTCGCTGTAACTCGCGCGTTCGTCGCAGCAGAAACCGTGGCCCGCAGGATAAGTGTAGATCTCCGTGTCCGGCCGCTTCTGTTTAATAATCTCGACATCCGACATCGGGATGCCGGTGTCCTGCTCGCCAAAATGCATCTGCACCGGGCATTTCGGCTTCTCGTCGGCAAACTTGACAATCGCGCCGCCGTAGAAAGCCGCTGACGCCGAAAGGCCATCGAGACGCGTGGCTGCAAGAAATGCGACTGAGCCGCCCAAACAGAAGCCAATGACGCCGACGGGGCCGATCGATTTCACATTGTCCATGCCGGCCTGGATATCCAGCAGCATCGTGTTCCAGTCGATCTTGCCGATGAATGTGCGGGCATGGGCGACTTCGTCGGCCGAATAGCCAGACTCGAAATCGCGCTCGATCCGATCGAATAGTGCCGGCGCGATCGCAACGTAGCCGTGGGCCGCCAGCCGGTCGCAAACATTGCGGATGTGGCTGTTGACGCCGAATATTTCCTGCACCACCACCAGCGCACCCTTCGGCGCGCCGGTAGGATCGGCGCGATAGGCGCCAAGCGAATGACCATCGGTGGCGGTGAGCGATAAATGCTGGCCCAAGGCTGTCTCCTGTCGCGGACTTTAAACACTAGGCCGGCGATTTACCATGGACGGACACAAGTGAGAAAGCCTCTGCCAGCAATGTGTAAGAGCGCTTTCTCGCCGTATGGTCATAGATCATGGTGGTGATCATCGCTTCATCCGCCTGTGTCGCTGTGACAAGAGCGTCGAGCTGCTTCTTGACCATCGCGGGTGTGCCGACCGCCAGGCGCGTGCGATTCTGCTTGATCCGTTCGCGGTCGGCCGGTGAATAGTCGTAAGCCATCGCAACATTTGGGCTTTCCAGCGGAGCATACACACCTTTGGCACGCCGTACGAAATTGAGATCGATGGTGGAGGCGAGACGCTCGGCCTCATCGGCCGTTTCCGCGATAACCGCGGCTGTCGCGAGAATGGCATAAGGTTTCTCGAGATGCTGAGACGGCTGGAAACTTTCCCGATAGACATGCATCGCATGGGCAGCATCATGGCTGGCGAAATGATGTGCGAAGGAAAATCCCGCGCCGATCGATGCCGCCAGCTGTGCGCTGTAATCGCTTGAACCGAGCAGGAAGATCGGTGGCAGCATCACGTCATTTGGCATCGCATGGACGGTGCTGAACGGATGATCTTTCGGAAAGCCGTTGTTTTCGAGCAGCAGCAATTCCTGAAAACGATCGAGGAAATCATCATCGTCGCGCAAATCCTGCCGGCGCCTTAGCGCAATGGAGGTTACATGGTCGGTGCCGGGCGCGCGGCCGATACCAAGATCGATCCTACCGGGAAACAAAGCTTCGAGTACTTTGAATCGTTCTGCCACCGTCAGCGGCGCATGGTTGGGCAGCATCACGCCGCCGGACCCGATGCGCATATTCTTCGTCACGGCCGCGATCTGCCCGATCATGATATCCGGCGCGGAACTCGCGATATTGGCGAGGTTGTGATGCTCCGCCAGCCAGTAGCGGGTGAAGCCAAGCGAGTCGGCATGCCGAGCGAGATCAAGGCTGTTGCGCAGGGATTGTGCGGCCGAGCCGCCTGCGGGGACGGGAGACAGATCGAGGACCGAAAGTGGCGTCATGGCGGCTTTTCGTCAGGCTCCAGAGCGAGCTTAAGCCGATGTAGGACGACTATGCTGGAATGTCAGCGTGTTTGGTTGGTCGGGCTGGGTTGGTTGACCTGATTGGGCTGGTTGAGCTGGTTGAATTGGTTGATTTGGCTGAATTGATTAACTTGGTTGGATTGGTTGGGCTGGAGCGCGAAAAGGTTGAAGGGGAAGATGAGTGCCGGTGCGGGCTTGGGAGGGGTGATGCGGGGGCGAAGACGTTTCTGTGCCGTCCTGACCTGCTTTCTTGGCTGTTTGGTAATGATGATGGCCTTCTGCGACGTGGAAACCGCACGTTCAGGTCGCGCCTGAGGCAGCGGAATGTCACCATCCAAAATTGGAATCGTGCCGGTCACGTCAGGTTCTAATGAGCCTTCCGATTTTGTTTCCGCGACAACGTCAGCCTTGTTGGTTTGAGTAATCTCTTTGCGATCCGACTCATCATTTGCCGCGTCAGTTCCCGGCGCAGTGGTCACGAACGGTATCGGGGCGAGACCTGCGGGTGGCGGCAAAGTCACGACAAGAGCTTCTGCGCCTTGTGTCGCCAGAGCCAGGCCGACCGTTGTCGGTCTCAGTTCCAATGCTGGTTTAGCGAGGATGTCTTGTGTCGCTTCCTGAAGCGAAATTGGCTCGTCCGCTGGTTTTTTTGGATCAGCAGCTTTTGAAATCGGCTCATCCGATTTTGCGGCCGTCTTGCCGTCCTGGGGTGTCATCTCCATCGTGTCTGAAGTGACTGCGGCGGTGCGAGGTTCTGGCGCCTTCGCTGCCGTCCGTGCCTCCACCATTTCATTTGTGACATCGCGGACCGGATTGCGTGATCCATTCAGTGTCACTGCAAAGTCGAGATCAAGTCGCGATTGCTGTTGAACGGGCTCGGGCCAGTTCAATGCAATGCGATTGATTGGACTGTCTTCATAGGCCGCTAGAGAGTCGGAGCGAGCCTTGCGCGGTTCATTCAGCAACCGTGATGACGTGTAGAAACCAACGCCCACTGTGAACAGGAACGTCGAGATCACGGCAATAATGACAACCCGAGGATCGGGAAGCATCAATACGGGTCCGGGCAACAAAGTTTGGTTTGGGCGCCCATGCGGGCTCAATCGGCACGCACATCAACAATAGACAGATACACAAAACATCAAGTCAGCGTGCATTGACTGCAGCGCTGACCCAGCTTGCGAATCTTTCTGATTCGGCCGGGCCCGTCATGCGGAGATTTGGATAAGTTGTGGGCGGACAAAAGAAATCGCCGTCGGATGCGCAATCCGACGGCGATATGAGCCCGTTACCGTGACGCGGAGGTATTGGAAGCCGAAGGGCTACCTTTGCCGTCGCCAAGCACGACGACCTTCGTGCCGATCTTCACGCGCGTGTAGAGGTCTTCCACATCGGAATTCAGCATGCGGATGCAGCCCGATGAGACGAACTGGCCGATGGTTGACGGTTGGTTGGTGCCGTGCACGCGATAGATCGTCTTGCCGAGATAGAGCGCGCGCGCGCCGAGCGGGTTGCTCTCACCACCGGCCATGAAGCGCGGAAGATACGGCTGGCGCTCGATCATCTCTGCCGGCGGATGCCAATCCGGCCATTCTGCCATGCGGGTGATTCGCTCGGTTCCCTTCCAGGTAAAGCCTTCGCGGCCGACACCGATGCCATAGCGGATCGCGGTGCCGTCGCCATTCACATAGTAGAGGAAGGTGCTTGGCGTATCGATGATGATCGTGCCGGCTGGTTCCTTGGTCTTGTATTCGACGATCTGGCGCCGGAATTGCGGCGGCAGCTCCTTCGGCTGGCCGATCTCCGGCTGATCTTCCGGTGGCAGTGCCGCAATCGTGGTGCGGCCCTGATTCGGAGCGGCGTCAGGTGCGGTGTTCATGCCGGGTGCGAGATTTGTCGGTGTGGTGCCGTAAGCTGGCCGGTAGCCATCCACTGCAGCCGGCGGGCGCGGCACATCGGGAACTGCTGCGCCATAGCGTTCACCAGGATAATACGGCGCGCTCTGATTGTATTGGCTACCCTGATTGTACTGCCCGCCGGATGAGTATTGGCCGCCGGGATACTGGCCAGGCGGCGGCGCGTAGGGGCCGCCCTGATAGGACGGCGACGCCCGATACGGTTGGCCGCTTTGTTGATAGGGGTTGGAGTAATTGCCGCCTGGGCCCGGGTTTTGGCCGGGATAAGCATTCGTGGCGTAAGGCTCGTTATAGGGTTGCGTCGCGCCATAGGCCGGGCGACCATACGGGCGATCCTGCGACGGCGGCAGGCTGTCGGACGGCATCGCCTGCGGGCGCGGTGCGGAATAGGGGGCTTGCTCAGTACCGCCAATCGACGGCAGCGACTGCGTTTCGATCGGCGCATCATAGCTCGATGGCCGAGACAATTGGCGCGGCCCGGCGCGACTGTCATCCGGTTCCGAAGCCATGATGCCGTCGGTACGGTCCGCGCCGCGATTACCACTGGAGGGATAGGCATATTGCGCTGAAGCCGTGGCAATGCCGAGGCCGACGGTCGCCAGTGAAGACAACAAGACCAAACGCCGCATTTTGCTGCAGTCCCCCTACGAAGGAGCGGTTCGTCTAAGAGATAGTTAGGGCAGTATGAAGGCGAAGGGTAAATCCACCGGAAACAACGGTGGAATTACGTCCCCAGTACGCACCGGCACGATCTCTTGAAACGAAGCAGGTATCGCCTGCCTGTCATACCTCCTTTAGCGACTGCGCTCGCAAAAGCCTGTAACCGTCAGGCCACAGGTGTCCGCTGGGTTTTGATCATGTCGGCGATGCCGGCCAAGGTTTCATTGGTGAGTGGGATTTCGACCGGCTCGTTCCGCTCAGCCGAGAGGTCTGCCGCCAGGTAGCATTGCATGACGGTTCGGGCGCTCTCCGGCGACACCATCGGCGGTCGGTCCATGATGCAGGATTCGAGAAAGTGGATGGTTTCCGGCCCCATCTGGCCGGCATAGACGTGGTCCACCTGCTCGCCTGGCATGGTCGACATCGGATACTGGGTGCCGTTGGCGACGGTGTTGAGCCAGTTGTCGCGGGAGGTGTCGTCGAGGAACAGCGAGCCCTCGGTGCCGGTGATCTCGATCGTGGTGGCACAGTAATTCGGATAGCTCGGCGGCAGATTCCAGCCGCCGCCGATGGCGACGAGAACGCCATTGTCCATTTTCACGGTGGTCCACATGATGTCATAGGAACCGTTCACCGGCTGCATGTAGCCGTAGGCCCCCTGCGAATAGACGCTGACCGGCTTTGCCGGCTCGAGAAGCCAGAAGACGATGTCGAGGTCATGCGTCGATTCCATGGCCGCCGGTGAGAGGCGCACGCGGCTCGCAATCTTCTTGCCCAGACTGCGCGAAAGATGCCGGCTGACCATGACCGATACCGGCTTGCCAAGCGTGCCATCATTGAGCTTCTTCTTGGCGTAGGCGAATTTCGTATTGAAACGCTGTGAATAGCCGATGGTGAACTTGACGTTGTTCCGCTTCGCAATCGCGATCAGTTCGTCGGCTTCATAGAGCTCAAGCGCGATCGGTTTCTCTAGCAGCACATGCTTGCCCGCTTTCAGGCAATCGCGCGCGATCGGATAATGCGTGCTCTCCGGCGTGGTCGAAATATAGACCACTTTCACGGCGTCATTCTTCACGATGTCCTGGTAATCCGGCGTGGCGACGGCGGCATTGGTGAGCGTCTGGATTTCCTTCAGGCGATCGGGGCGGATTTCGCAGACATGCAGCTTCTTCACGAGCGGATAGCGCGACAGCGTCTCGGCACGAATTCCACCACACCATCCGGTGCCGATGACAGCGACTTCAATCGGTTCTACTGGCATTTCGTCCCCTGAAAATTTGGTTTTGTATTGGGACGAAAGCAAAACACGATCGTCTTTGCTGCGCAATTGCTCAACACAAGCGCCTTGAGCGCGCCTGCGTTGCATGCTTGGCCGTTCGTCTGCGATGGCGCCCCGTCATGCCTGCGGCAGGCGCCGGCGTGACGAAAGAAAACGCAGTTCGTTACGGTGTCGCGATGTGCCAGGCATTGTTTGCGACGCCATCGCCCGTGATGTCGCCCGGCTTCGTATCCTTAACCCACGTATATAGCGGCTTGCCTTTATAGGCCCATTGTTTGCTGCCGTCGTCACGGACGATGATCGTGTAGGACCCTTCGGCTTTTGCATTGCCGCTGGCCATGAGCGGTGGCCAATTCTTAGCGCAGGCTTCAACGCAAGCCGATTTGCCACCGCTGTCCTTGTCGAAGATGTAGAGTGTCATGCCCTTTTCGTCGGTCAGGACCTTGCCTTTCGCGCTGTCTCCGGTCTTGGTCGGGGCTGTTTGCGCGAATGCGGCGGCGGTGAAGGTTGCTGTTGCGATCACAGCGAGAACGATCTTTCTCATTGGAACTCTCCTCCCGAAGCTGCGGCTACATTTTATGTCGCCGTGAACCCGAGGCGTCAGCGGCTATTCCGAAATTTTTCGGTCACATTCTGATGATCGCATGGAAATTCACCGCTATAGTTGCGCAATGCGTCCTTGCCTATGATCTACGACAAGGAGGAGCCGACCGCATGCTGAAAGCCGCAACGACCAAGTCTCCAATCGTGCCATGTCTCACCTATCGCGATGCGCCTGCGGCAATCGCGTTTTTGTGCAAGGCGTTCGGCTTCGAAAAGAAGATGGTGGTGCCGGGCGAAAACAATACCATCGCTCATGCCGAACTGGTCTGTGGCAACGCCATGGTCATGCTCGGGTCTGTGAAAGATAAAGATACAGACTACGGAAAGCTGATGACGTCGCCGCAAGAGGCCGGTGGTTCGACGCAAAGCATTTATCTCGTCGTCGACGATGCGGATGCGCATTATGCTCAGGCCAAGGCCGCCGGTGCTGAGATCGTCATGCCGCTGGCGACGAAGGATTACGGACGTGACTATACGTGCCGTGACAACGAGGGGCATGTCTGGACATTCGGGACATACGATCCCTGGGCCTCATAACCCCGTCCTCCCGATCGAGACCGATCGGAAATACCTGCTCCGAATATCTAAAGTTGCCGAAGAAATTTTGCGAAGCGTGTTTGGGATTGGATACCCAAATCGCAGCAAAATCAGATGCTGCGGGCGCGAGACCCCTTGTCCTTTGGCTCATCAATACCCCTATATTTAGCACGGGTCTTGCAAACCGATTCGAAGAGCCTTTCGATCATTGCTCCTGATGGCTGCAGCGGTTTGTTAAGCGCGTGTGATGTCGAGCCGTGCCGGGTGATGAGCCAAAGGAGGCCGTGATGCGAAAGTCACTGCGGTTGCGTGTGGTGCTAATGCTGGTCTCAGTTCTGTTCTTATCAGCATTGCCAGCCGGCAACCGTGCGGCATTCGCGCAGGATCAGAACGCCAAGCCGATCACGGAAGATCTTTTGTCGTCCGTGGTGAGGATCAAAACCTACATCAACCCGGATGGCCGGACTGTCGAAAATCTCGGTGCCGAGCGCGACGGCTCGGGAATCGTGATCGACGATTCGGGGCTCATCCTCACCATCGGCTACCTGATGGTGGAGGCGCATGCGGCCGAAGCCATCACCAATGACGGCCGCCGCATCCCGGCGACGGTGGTCGGTTATGACAATGATACCGGTTTCGGTTTGCTCAAGGCGGTTGCACCACTGAAAGTGCATTCGATGCCGTTCGGCAAGTCCGGAGATCTGAAAGTCGGTGAGCCGGTGCTGGCGGCGAGCTTTGGCGGTCGCGACGGTATCGCGCCGGCCTTCGTTGTATCGCGGCGCGAATTTGCCGGGTCGTGGGAATATCTGATCGATGGTGCGATCTATACTGCGCCGGCCCATTCGCACTGGAGCGGCGCCGCCCTCATTACCCGGGAAGGCAAGCTGGTCGGTGTCGGCTCGCTGATCGTCGGTGATGCGCCCGGCAATGGACGCGGCACAGCCGGCAATATGTATGTTCCGACCGATCTGTTGATGCCGATCCTGGCCGATCTGATCGCCAATGGTGCGGTGGGCGGCAAGCCCAAGCCTTGGATCGGACTCAACACGCAGACCTCAGACGACGGTCTTGTCGTCTCCAAGGTGACGCCCAACAGCCCGGCCGAGAAGGCGGGGCTGCGTCGTGGCGATCTGATCACCAATGTCGCTGGCGATTCGCCAAAGACACTGCCGGATTTCTACCGCAAGCTTTGGTCGCTTGGATCGGCCGGCACGACTGTGCCGCTGGACGTTCAGCGCGACGGGCAGAATCGGCATTTCGATGTGCAATCGATCAGCCGCATGGATCATCTCAAGTTGAAGAGTACGTTCTGACGTCGATCTGCCGGGAGGTTGTGACGTGGACGAGTGTGCCGGGTGCGTAACGATCGGGCAAAGGCGTAAAGTGCGTCTGTGTGCCTTGGCCCAAATGAATTTCACGGACCGAGAACAAGAGCGTGTTTGGCACGCCCCAAAGCGATCCGCACCAGCTTGATGGCGGTGCGGCATGTTGGACGAAACACAAAAGCTTTTCAGTATCTGGTATATTGCCTTGCGAGTCGGTAGGGCGCTTGTTGTTTTCCTGATGCCGTTCGCCAGCAGCATCGAAGCGCAGGCAGCCGCACCGGACGATTCCATCTGCATGATGATCGAGTCCGCAGCACGCGATCACGGCCTGCCGGTCGAGTTCTTTGCGCGTGTGATCTGGCAGGAAAGCCGCTTCCGTGCCGATGCCGTGGGACCGGTGACACGGAATGGCGATCGGGCGCAGGGCATGGCTCAATTCATGCCCGGGACGGCAGCCGAGCGCGGTCTGCTCGATCCGTTCGATCCGGTGCAGGCACTGCCGAAATCGGCTGAGTTTCTGAGGGAGCTTTGGCGGCAGTTCGGCAATCTCGGTCTTGCCGCTGCGGCCTATAATGCCGGCCCGCGCCGGGTGCGTGAATGGCTCGATGGCACCGGCTATATGCCGGGTGAGACACGCAATTACGTGTCCGCAATCACTGGCCTCACCGTGGATGATTGGGCCGCCGAGAGCAAGAAGCCTGGCAAGAAGACCGAAGAGAAGAAGCTCGAGGCAAAGCGTACGCCGGGCTGCGGTGAATTGATGGCGATGCTGAAGAAATCCCCCACCCCGTTCATGGACAATCTGACCAAGCGTGTCGTTCAGGCTTTGTCGCAGCCATGGGGCGTTCAACTGGCAGCGGGTTTTTCGCGTGACAACGCGATGGCGAGCTATGCGCGTGCTTTGCGCCGCTATGGCAGCGTGCTGGCCGGGAAGGACCCCGGCATACAGTCCTCGCTGTTGCGCACGCGCGGCTCGCGCACCTTCTATCAGGTGCGGATTGGTGCCAATACACGCGCCGCCGCGGATGAATTATGCGACAAGCTGAGGAAAGCTGGCGGCGCGTGTATGGTGTTGAAGAATAAGGGGTGATTTTCGCGCCTGTCTTAAGGAGGTGTGGCAAGCGTCTGGAGGGATGAGTGCCAGTGGACCTACTCATTCTCCCGCTCAATCGCTCGCACAACCGCTTCCGTCACCTGCTTGGTCGTCGCGTTGCCGCCGAGATCGGGCGTGTGCAGCGACGGATCGGCGGTGACACGCTCGACGGCTTTCATCAGGCGCGCGGCGGCGGCTTTTTCGCCGAGATGCTCCAGCATCATCACCGCGGTCCAGAAGCTCCCGACCGGATTGGCGATGCCTTTGCCGGTGATGTCGAAGGCCGAGCCGTGGATTGGCTCGAACATCGACGGCGTCTTGCGTTCGGGATTGAGATTGGCGGTTGGCGCAATGCCGAGCGAGCCCGCGAGCGCCGCCGCAAGGTCGGAGAGAATGTCGGCATGCAGATTGGTGGCGACGATGGTGTCGAGCGTCTGCGGCCGCAGTGTCATGCGCATGGTCATGGCATCGACCAGCATCTTGTCCCAGGTCACGTCGGGAAATTCGCGCGCGACTTCGGCGGCGATATCGTCCCACATCACCATGCCATGCCGCTGTGCATTCGATTTCGTCACCACAGTCAGCAATTTGCGCGGACGTGAGCGTGCCAGCTCGAATGCGTAGCGGATGATACGCGTTACACCCGGGCGCGTGAACATCGCGACGTCGGTCGCGACCTCTTCCGGCAACCCTCTGTGCACGCGGCCGCCGACACCGGCATATTCGCCTTCCGAATTCTCGCGCACGATCACCCAGTCTAGCTCAGGCCCGGTGACGTGACGCAGCGGCGAGGTGATGCCAGGCAGGATGCGGGTCGGCCGCACATTCGCGTATTGATCGAGCGGCTGGCAGATTGCAAGACGCAGGCCCCACAGCGTCACGTGATCGGGAATATCCGGCGCGCCGACGGCGCCGAAATAGATCGCGTCGAAACCGCGTAACCGATCGGCGCCGCCTTCCGGCATCATGATGCCGTGCTTCTTGTAATAGTCCGAGCCCCAGTCGAAATGGGTGACATCGAGTGCAAAGCCTCCGTCGCGTTTTGCGCAGGCGTCAAGGACGTCGAGCCCTGCTGAAATGACTTCCGGGCCAATGCCGTCGCCGCCGATGGCTGCGATCTTGTGCGTGCGCATCAATATTTCCGTTCCGTGTTTCTCGGTATTGTCTTGCATCACCTCTCCCAAGCGGGGAGAGGTGAGAGAAAGTTGCAGTGTTGGCTATTGCGACGCCGTGACGCCGGCCTTTTTGATCACCGGCACCCATTTGTCGATTTCCTTGGCGACATGCTGGCCGAGCCATTCCGGCGTGCGTTCGCTTTTCGTCGGCAGATTGGCGCCGAGTTCAAGCAATCGCTTCTTTGTGCCTTCGTCGTCCAGCGCAGCGCGGACCGCGGCGTTCACCTTCATGACGATATCCTTCGGCGTGCCCTTTGGTGCAAACAGCGCGTTCCACCCGACCGCCTGAAATTCCGGCAGGCCCTGTTCCTTCGATGTCGGCACGTCAGGCACAACCGAGAGCCGTTCCGGCATCGCGACGACAAGACCGTTCGCCTGTCCGCCCTGGATGCTAGGTACGACGCCGACCGTCTGATCGCAGACATAATCGACTTGTCCGCCGAGCAGCGCATTCAAGGCTGGGCCGGAGCCGCGGAACGGCACATGCGTCGGCTGTACGCCGAGCAACGAGTCAAGGAACAAGCAGGTCAGATGCGATGTCGCGCCGATGCCGCCGGTGCCATAATTCATCTTCGAGGCATTCGCTTTCACATAAGCGATGAACTCCTTGAAGTCCTTGACCGGCAGATCCTTCTTCGCCACCACCAGCATCGGGGTGCCGGCGGTGTTGATGATCGGCTCGAAATCGGTGCGGGGATCGTAAGGCAGCTTCGGATAAAGCCCGACGCTGGCGGCCTGTGTGCCGAGATTGCCCATCAGCAATGTATAGCCATCGGGTGCCGCATTCTTGGCGCGTGTCACGCCGACCGTCCCACCGGCGCCGGTCGCGTTTTCAACCAGCACCTGCTGCTTGAGAATCCGACTCATCGGATCGGCGATGATACGAGAAATGATATCGGTTGGCCCGCCGGCGGCGAACGGCACGATGATGGTGATCGGGCGATCAGGATATTCAGCGAAAGCGCCGGACGTCAGACCAAACGAAAGCGAAGACGCAAGCGCAATCGCGCCGGCAAGGCGCATCAGGACGTTCATCGTTTCCTCCTGTTGGACGTTGTTATGTCCGTTTCTTCTTGAGGCCTTGTTTCCGGCCCTTGGCCTTTCAGCCTGACGCGCGATCGTTGCTCCGATCGCGCGTCACGTTCAAATCATCCAACGCATCTCTTCGACGTGATCTCACGTCGTCGGATCACGCGGTCGCAACAGCCTCCGCAATGATGCGTCCGCATTCAACCGTGTTTGCGCTGCCGCCGAGGTCGCGGGTGCGAGCCTTGGGATCGGCAAGCGCGACTTCGATGGCCCGGACGATGGCATCGGCTGCGTCCTTGTGACCGAGATGCTCCAGCATCATCGCGCCGGACCAGATCTGGCCGATCGGGTTGGCGACGCCCTTACCGGCAATGTCGGGCGCGGAGCCATGCACCGGCTCGAACATCGAGGGGAATTCGCGCTCGGGGTTGATATTCGCCGATGGCGCAATGCCGATCGATCCGGCGACAGCAGGGCCAAGGTCCGACAGGATATCGCCGAACAGGTTCGAGCCGACCACGACGTCGAACCAATCCGGATGCTGCACGAAATGCGCCGTCAGAATGTCAATATGGAATTGGTCGGCGCGGATGTCAGGATAATTCGCCTTCATCGCCGCGAACCGTTCGTCCCAGAACGGCATGGTATGAACGATGCCGTTCGATTTTGTCGCGGATGTCACATGCTTCTTCGGCCGCTTGCGCGCCAGCTCGAAGGCATAGCGCATCACGCGATCGGTGCCGCGGCGTGTGAAGATCGATTCCTGCATTGCCACCTCATCCGCGGTTCCGCGGAACAGGCGACCGCCGATCTCGGAATACTCGCCTTCAACGTTTTCGCGCACGACATAGAAATCAATGTCTTCCGGTCCGCGGCCGGCGAGCGGGCTCGTCATGCCGTGCAGCACGCGACAGGGCCGCAGATTGACATATTGATTGAATTCACGCCGGATCGGGATCAGCAGACCCCAGAGCGACACGTGATCCGGCACGCCGGGAAAGCCGACAGCACCGAGAAAGATCGCATCATGCTTCCGGATCAAATCGAGCCCGCCCTCCGGCATCATGCGGCCGTGCCTGGCGTAGTGCTCGCAGCTCCAGTCGAAATGATCGAAGGTAAAGGAAAGGCCGAACCGCTTGCCCACCGCCTCAACGACGCGGACACCTTCCGGCAGCACTTCGTTGCCGATGCCGTCGCCAGGAATGGCGGCAATTCTGTAATGGCTCATTCGAACTCCATGTCTTGTTGAACTGTATGCAGGATGGCTGCTTTTCTGCGAAATGCCATATCGGCATGAATTAATGCCGCGTGGTAATAAGGCGGTCCTGCTGTTGAGGAAATGATGGAACTGGCATGGCTCGAAGATTTTCTGGCATTGGCTGAATGCCTCAACTTTTCGAGGGCAGCCGAGCGCCGGAATATGACCCAACCGGCCTTCAGCCGCCGGGTTCGGGCATTCGAACTCTGGATGGGCGTTCCGCTTTTCGATCGCGGCAGCCACCGAATTGCATTGACTGCCGCCGGCGCGCAATTTCAGCCGGTCGCACAGGACATCCTGAGAAGACTCTATCAGGGCCGGCAAGAGGCGCTCGATGCGCAATCGCTGGCTTCATCTCTGCGTTTCGTTTCCACGTTCGCGTTGTCGCTCACTTTCTTTCCGGCGTGGATGCGAAAGCTGGAAGAGACGATGGCGCTGGGTCCGGTCGAGCTGATTGCGGACAATATGCAGGCCTGCGAAACGATTATGCTCAGCGGACAGGCGCAGTTTCTGCTGTGCCATTACCATCCTGCCGCATCGCACAAGCTCGATTCCCAGGACTTTCTGTCAACACCGCTCGGGCAGGATATCCTGATGCCGCTGACCGTCGCTTCCGACGATGGTGCGCCTCAATTTTCATTGCCCGGCACGCCCAGCGAGCCGGTCCCGCATCTCGCTTACAGCGAGCGATCTGGGATCGGGCGCATTCTGGCTGCGGTTCGCGCGAACGAAGCCCCGCCGGTCTGGCTTAAGCCGGTTTTCACGTCGCATCTTGCGATCGCGCTCAAGACGATGGCAGGTGACGGCCGGGGCGTCGGCTGGATTCCAGCCAGTCTTGCGGCTGACGATCTTGTGCCGAAAGGCCGTCTGGTCCCTGCCGGCGATGAGCGATGGAATATCGCCATCGAAATCCGTCTGTTCCGCCCGCGTGCGAGACAGAGTGAGCGGGCAGAAAACTTCTGGGCTGCGCTGACGCGAACGCGCGAGCCTGAAGATTTCAGGGGGAATTAAAGTTCAGCCCGCGGATCACGACAATCTGCGTCTTTGCGCCGCTAATTCCGAAGTCGTCGTCATTGATGAGCACAATCGCATTGTCGTCGAGTAATGCGAGCCCTTCGGTTTTGCCCGCCACAGATGGGGCGTCGGCGCTGTCGAATCGCAGCGTTTTGGAGACTGGCTCGATGCCGGTGTCGCTGAAACTCGTCTGTTCAAGCGAGGGCGCGGTTTTCACGTCATCCCAAGGGCTGCCGAGAATGTTTGTCGCCGAGGAAAGATCGATCTCGTAGAGCTTGGTCGTACCTTCGGTTCGTTCGAGCACGATCAGTTTGTCCGGGCCGACGGCGAGAATTTCGCTGATGCGTGGATCGGCTGGGCTGTCGGAGGGGTCGCGGCGGAAGCTTTGCGGCTCATCCATCACATACACATACTCACCGAGGATCTGCATCGATGTGCGTTCGATCTTGAGCATGCGGGTATTGCGCGCTTTGCGGAACGCGTCCGTGTCCGGGTTCGCCAGCGGACTTTGCATCATCACATAAAGAAAGCGCTCATCCGGCGAGATCGCTAGCGATTCAATCCCGCGATTGGATTGCCGCTTCGCCAGAATGGCCGGGAGGGAATCGATCACGTCATAGCGCGCGCCTTCATAATCCTTGGCGGTGCCTTGCGGCACGTAGCGCGTGATGATGCGGCCATCAGCATTCACATGCGTGATCGACGGGCCGTTTTCGTCGGCGATCCAGAATGTGCCGTCGACAAGCTGCACCAGAGCTTCGGCATCGATGCCGTGCACGTCCTGCTCCAGAGCCTTGCCGCGTCCGTCGAACGGAATTTCTGTTGTCGCGCTTCTCAGCGGGTTCGGTAGGCCGTTTAGCGGCCGGCCATCGCGATCCTTGATGGTGATGAGATCGGTCACGCGGAATGTGCCGTCGTCCTGCAACAGCACGCGATAGATCGACGGTGCATAGGACGGGGCCAGATAGATGCGGGCGTTTTTCGTATCCTTGCAGATCGGCAGATCCGTTTGCGCAATCGACTTCAGGTCGCCGCAAGTGAGATTGGGCCCGCGGTCGCCGACGGTCCAGATCACGTTCGGCGGATCATCGGAATGATGGAAGGCACCACTGCCAATGCCGACGGAGAGATTGATTGCTCGGCCGTTATCGAAGCGGAAGCGCCCCATCTGAAGCAGGGTGTCGTCGCTGCGGTATTCGCGAATGGAAATATTGGAGGCGAGGGCCGGAAAGGTCAGGCCAAGGAAAAGAGCGATCGTGAGACGGATACGCATCGGCACCATGAATTTCGGACGCGGCGGCGGATCATTCGCGGCCGGGTTGGGGTGGTCTTCTCACAATCGCGCCTTGCGAGGCAAAGAGATTGATGGGCGTTTTTTGTGCAGACCGGCTTGCTCCCCGGCCGATGACCGCAGCGCAAAAATTGACAGCGGTAATCTGTTAACGCAGCATGGGGGAAACGGCCATCGTGCGGTGGAAATCCGACTTTTTTAGTCATTTAGTTAACGTTGTGTGGCAAATAAGCACTAGTGGCCAACTTCCGACATCATTTAGGCTGGCTACGTTGATTCACCCTGGGGGCTCCCAATGAAGAAGACTCTGATTGCAACCGCTGCGGTTCTCGCTCTTCTGAGCGCCGCTGGCTGCACCCAGTATGGCAAGGCTCCGATCGGCAAGGCGCCGGTCGTCGCCAAGTACTAAGAGCTGTCGAGAAAAGGGCCGGTCGCTCCGGCCCCTTATTGGCATGCTGTTGGCTGCCCAAATCTTGGATTTGTGCGGGGCCTGCTGGCGTGTTGAAAAAATCGGCGTATGCGGCGATCCCGCATCCGCCGTTTTTTGTTTCTGCGGTCGCGACGTTTGAAGCTGACAGATGTCGCGATCGTATCGCGGCCGACACCTGCATCGCTTTTGATGCAGAGCTTGTTTACGCCAAGGCTGCTTGACACAAGCGCCGGCGATCTACGTGATGTGCACCTCGTTCTGTCTCGGGGAGTGTTGAATGCAGGCAAGACGAATCGTTACGGGCATGCTCAGCGTCGTGGCGGCGATGCTGACTCTGACGCCCGGGCTTGAGGCTTATGCCCAGTCGACCAGTTTGCCGCCTGTCACCGTTGATAAGCCGAAACAGAAGCCGGCGCAGAGGCAAGTGCAGGGCCCCAATCGCGAGCCAATCCGGATTCCCGTCACCGCGACGGCATGCCGTGCGGCGCGCGCACCCGGTAAGCCTTACTTCGTTGAATTCCGGTCACGCACCGCGGTGAGCTATGGCCACACCTTCGTGTTCTATGGTCGGCTTGGCGAAGGCAATCGCTTCGCCAGCTACAAGGTTGCCGGCCTGCATCCGAAAGGTGACGATCCGCAGGTTTATATGCGAGGCATGATGGTTCCGGTGCCGTCGGAAACCGGTGCATCCTGGGGCGATCTCGACGAGCAATATCTGACCGCGCGTTTCTGCGTGCCGCTGACGGAAGCCGAGTTCCGCAGGGTTGAAGCCGTGATCCGCGACTTGCAGCGGACCAAGACGACGTGGCACGCCACCACCTATAACTGCAACGCCTTTGCCGCTGATATCGCGAAGGCGGCCAATCTCGATCCGCCGAATCCGAACATGTATCTGCCTGACCAGTTCATCAAGCGGATGGGCGATCTCAACGCCAAGCCCAACGTTTCGGCCTTCTTGCTAGGGCCGGCGCGGCAGAACTGACGGCCGTGGAAGGACGTGAAGGAAAAATGCCCGCGCAAGCGGGCATTTTTGTTTCGTAAGGTCGTTGCGACTTATCGGATTAAAGTGATCATCAATACTTCGCGCTGATCGGCAGGTCTTCGGCCGGGAACAGCGAGATCACCTTGCAGCCCTTGTCGGTGACGACGACCTCTTCCTCGATGCGGGCGCCGGAATAGCCGTCGGTCGCCGGGCAATAGGTCTCGATCGCGAACACCATGCCTTCCTTGATCTCGGTCGGATGATCCAGCGAGACAACGCGTGAGATGATCGGCCGTTCGTGCAAAGCGAGGCCAAGGCCGTGCGCGAATTGCAAGCCGAACGCGCTCATCTCGTCGGGGAAGCCGAACTCGCCCGCCTTCGGAAACGCCTCGCAGATCTGCGCGGTCGAGGCGCCGGGCTTGATCCGCGCCATCGCATTGTCGAGCCATTCGCGCGCCTTCTTGTAGGCATCGCGCTGCGAGTCTGTCGCGCGCACCACGTTGAAGGTGCGGTAATAGCAGGTGCGATAGCCCATGAAGCTTTGCAGGATATCGAAGAAGGCCTGATCGCCGGGGCGGATCAGCCGGTCGGTGAAATTGTGCGGATGCGGATTGCAGCGCTCGCCGGAAATCGCGTTGATTGCTTCGACATCGTCGGAGCCATGCATGTAGAGAAACTTGTTGACCTCGGCGACGATGTCATTCTCGCGCACGCCCGGCCGCAGCTTCTCGTTGATCAGATCATAGGCGCCATCGACCATCGCCGCGGCGCGATTGAGCAGCGCGATCTCGTCGATCGACTTGATCTCGCGCGCTTCCAGCATCACCTGCTGGCCGTCCTGCACCTTCAGTCCGGCCTTCTCCAGTTCGAACATCATCGGCGGTTCGATGATGTCGACACCGAGCGGCATGTCGGCAACGCCCGCCTCGCGCAGCAGCGCCGCGATCTCTTCGGCATGCCGCTTCATCAGGCCGAAATCCGGATGCACGGTGCCGCGCAAGCCGACCAGGCCGGCCTTGCAATTTTCCGGCTTCAGCCACGGCGCATAGAGCTTGTGATGCACGGCGGCCGAACCGAAATCCCACAGGATCGGATCGGGGCTGCCGCGCGTCAGCAGCGCCCAGCGCGAAAGCTTGTCGCGCTCCCATTCGCCGATCTTGGTCGAGGTCAGATAGCGGATGTTGTTGACGTCGAA
>Ga0164243_10003665_pt1 | contig 24521 bp, 27 predicted proteins | sample OricompcompostOP_FD_108781 | JGI IMG/M metagenome (GOLD analysis project Ga0164243, IMG submission 108781) | Organic Plus compost microbial communities from Emeryville, California, USA - Original compost - Organic plus compost (OP) | ecosystem: Engineered > Solid waste > Mixed feedstock >...
CAGCGGGGGGTGAGGGGGGCAACGAGAATCGCCGGGTTGGTGCGGGCGCAGGGAGCGAAGCGACTGAGCCACGGCCCGGCTATTGTCGTTGCTGGGGAGAGCGGAGCCGCGCGGGCTCTCCCCTCAAAAGCAGGCGATGCGCCGGCCCTGGCCGGCTCGATCTGCGGCGTCGATCTACGAAGTAGATCCGCGCCGCCCCCGCCATGTGGATCGTTACCCGAATGGGCCGAGACGCCGGCACGGCGGCTCGGTGAGCGAAGCGAGTAGAGCCACGGTGCCGCGTCAGCGGCAGGCGCCAAACGCTTATCGGCCTGGTCGCACAAAAGCCCTGTAAAACCGCGCTCTTTCTGATATCCTTGCGGTTGTTCCGGTCACTGCATTGGCTGGTGCAATTTTCGAGGCCCGAGGGGTTGCCGCCCTTCGGGCCTTTTTCGTGCCCGTCAATGCGCCGTGCCCTTCAAGCCATCCGCGAGGCCGAACAGGGTCCGGTCAAGGCGCAGCTCGCCCGTCTCGTGCAGCTCGACCATCCGCCTGAGCAATCCGCCCGGCGACTTCACCTCGCCGGCAGCGTGTCGCGCCGCAATCGCCGCGATCGTCGCAATCGCCTCGGTCTGGCCCAGGACGCCGCACGCTTGCCCCCAAGCATGTTGCGAGATTCCCAGCTCTGACCGGACGTAGAACGCGGCGTCCAGCAGCTCGCGCCACGTCGGACTTGTCGACTTGATCCACGATCGGAAGGCCGGCGCTACTCGCAAGATGAAATCGGGCGTCACGACGAAACCTCGCAACGCGGATTCTCGCCTTCTTTCCCTATTGCCCGATCTTACAGGCGCAGCCCCGGCGCTGGCCTGGATCAGCTCTCCGACCTTTCGGGGGGCTGCGCCTCTCATGAAGACTCCGGGCCGATTAGGCCCGTCCGATTTTTGCTCTGTATTCGCTTTAGCGATAGAAGGTGGGTTTGTAGGTGTAAGGGGGGGCCGATTTTCTGGCCCCGTGGGGTCAGTATTCACAGAATTATTGGCCGTTTCGGCGGCTTCGGAGGCAGAGTTGTCCACAGGCTCGGCCGGCGTCAACGCCTCGATCGCGGACGTGCGAAGCATAGTCAGCTCCGCGAGGATTTGCGCGAGCTGGCGCGGCTCGTAGGAGCCGCCGCGCTGTGCCGCGATCCTGCGGGCCTCGGCGTCTACACGCTCCCAATCGCCAGCGGCGCCCGTCTCGCGGGCCATGTCGCATAGCGACAGGACCGCGTTGCGCTCGGCCGTGATCTGGCCGCGCAGCCGGCGGCCTTCGGCGCGCGCCTCGGCGTGCGCCCGTGCCGCCTGCTCGAACTCGGCGCGGCGAGCGGCGAGGGGGGTTAGATCGAAGCCGTAGGCGAGCGTTATCCGGCCCGCATTGTCGCGGTGGCCGAAACGTTTGCCGTCCGGCGCGTCGCGCATCACGAACAGGCCCAGCTCCTGGCCGACGCGGATCAAGGTCTTGATCTGCGAGCGGCCGAGGTCGAGCGCGTCTTGCAGCGTGGCGTTGCTCGGCCACGCGATCGGGCGTTCGCCCTGCCAGTCGGCCGCGAAGGTCCTGCCCACCAGGTAGTCCACCAGCTCCACGACACGCCGGGGGATGCCAAGGGCGTTCGACGCCCGCTTGAAGGCGCTGAGCACCTTTCCGGGCGTCGTGGGCTCGTACTGGGCGGGCAGCGCGGCGCGCGCGCTGAGCATTGCCGGTGTGATCCGGCGGCGGCCAGTGGGGGCCGCGGTAGTCTGCATCATCGTCGTTCCTTCGTCAGAAGGAGCCATCGATGGGGCGAACGCCGCCGTTGAGAGTCTTGACGGCGATCATCGCCGGCCTTACTCTCATAGCTGGAACAGATTTGTTGGGTCGGCGGCTAGCTCGACCACATCCGAAAAAGCCTCCGCGCCAACGGGGGCTTTTTCTTTTTCCGGCTCGGTTAAGTCACTCGGGCGAATCCCTTTTCAAGAAACCTCAAAAACGGCATCACTCTGCCGTTTACGGGGCGATCCGTCAATTCGGACGTGATCGTGCCCCGATTCCGCTCGTGTCGAGCGTGGTTGATTGTTGCTGTCATGCGACGCAACTATTACGGGTGATATAGTCCTAGCGTCGGGCTAGTCCTTTGACGAAATCCCACGCGATATGTCGGCAGTGACTACGCCCCGCTATCCTCGACGCATACCAGCTATGCCTGAACCGGCTATCTCCGAATCCCCTTGGAATTTATGGGTTAACGGCGCTGACAAAGGCCCGGCAACGCGCGGCTTTTTGCGCTTCCTTCAAAGTGGGCGAAAAAGTGTTTTGCTAAAAACACTATTCTCGGTATAAACTTGAGGCGTCACACCAAACGAAGCGCTACAATTCCATGGTCCCGAGTCAATCGCCTATCGGCACTCGCGTTTCCCCCGACATCGCTGCTAAGGAAGCGGTCACGGGTGGCGAGTTCGGGCGCGTGAGCGGCCCGACTCGCTGGATGCGGGCCGGATCAGGGGAACTCATCGGGGAGTGCGGTTTCGGCCGCGCCTCATCTTTGGCCGCGCCGCAAGCGGCGAAGCAGGTGACGCGGAGCGGGGATTGGCGAAGGGACTTCAAGAGGGCGAAATCAAACAGGCTGTTCAGGAAGGCGGTCACCTCCGCAACGTGCTCGTCGTCTCTAAGTGTGTCGGTAAATACGTCGAACACTTGGCCTACATTCGCCCTAGTTGGCGACGGGACTTCCTGCCACTCAGAACATGGCAAGACAAGGGCGATCGGACCTACCGCGACCTTGACCGATTGCTCACCCTCATTCGGGTGGATTTCGGCTATCGCGGCGTCGTGCCGATCTACATCGTGGGCGACCCCGAGCTTGCCCGCTACAAGAGCGCGGCGCACGAGGGGGAGCCGCCAGACGGCCCGATTCCGCCGTTCTGCGACGAATGCCGGGAAGGCGCGGACTAACAGCAGTCAGGGCGCGCGCCCCGATCGGAGGGGCGCGTGATCCTCACCGTCGCCGCGTTCGTGCAGCTCGCCGCTCAGTGCGGCCCGGCCGTCCACGTTGATACGCTTATCTCCGTCGCCCAGGCCGAAAGCCACCTCAACACCCTCGCCATTCACGACAACACGACGGGGCGAACCTTCACCCCGTCCACGGAAGCGGAAGCCGTCCGGATCGCAACCGATCTGGTGACGGCGAAGCGTCATTCGGCGGACCTTGGCGTCATGCAGGTGAACAGCGCGAACCTCGCGCCGTTCGGCATGACCATTTCCGACGCCTTCGACGCCTGCAAGAACATCGCGGCGGGCGCTCGCGTGCTGGTGGCCGGCTATCAGGCCCCAGCAGCGGGCGAGGACGTGCAACCGGCGCTCCTACGGGCGCTGTCGCGGTACAACACCGGCAATCCCTCGCGCGGCTTCAGCAATGGCTATGTGCGGCGTGTCCAGCTCGCCGCCGGGCAAGTCGTGCCGGCGATCCGCGTGGGGGACACCGCCATGGACGGGCAACAGGGAGGGGAGGGGGCTGCACCGCCGCCGCCTCCCCCGCCGCCGCCGTCGTGGGACGTGTTTGGAACGGCTCGCTATCAGCGCGAGCATGGGGGCGTCGTGTTCGGGGGATCACGCCCGACACCACAGCCGCAGGCGCAGCCAAAGCCGCCGGCCTCGTCGCCGGACGGCGCTGCGACGCGGCCCCCCTCGCAGCCAGTGCAGCTACGGACGATCGCAGGTCTACCCGACAGCGGCAGTCAGTAGGGGGCTACGGCCCTCAAAATTTCCTGCCGAGGATTGGCAAGCCCCTCGGCAAGAGCGCGAAGGCTTGCACGGTGCAAGCCTTCGCTTCTCTCGCGGCCTGCCGTGACGGAGTGAGGGTCAGTAATGACGAAAGATTCAATCAAAACGTTGGCGGCGTCCCTGACGCTCGCCCCCGCGTGGCTCAATGAGTTCGTGCGATCGGGGTCCGGCGCGTGCTTCGCCAAGGCGCGCAAGCTCGATGCGCGGCGGGTGGCGACGTTCGCCCTGGCCGCTGCCGTCCTGACAGCCGCGGCCGATCCGGCGTTCGCGCAATCGGCAGGCGGGCAGGGCGATATCACGTCGTTCCTGCAAAACATCGTCAACATCATCACCGGCACGGCGGGCAAGCTCATCGCGGTTCTCGCGATCTGCATCGTCGGCGTGGGTGCGTTGATGGGTGCGCTTTCGATGCGCACGGCCGGCGGCGTGATCCTGGGCGTCCTGCTCATCTTCTCGTCCGCCTGGATCGTCGATCAGATCATCGGACAGTGACATGGCACAGGACGGGCTAACTGAGGACACGCTGTTCCTCGCCTGCACCCGTCCTGCCATGTGGCAGGGCGTGCCGCTGGAGGCGCTGGCGATCAACGGCATGGTGACGGGCATCGTCTTCGTGCTGATGTCAAACCCGTTCTATCTGCTCATCGGGGTGGCGGTTCACTACGCCACCCGCGCGCTCATCAGCCACGACTACAACATGTTCACGACCCTTCGGTTGTGGGCAGAAACCAAAGGACGCGCACGCAACAAGGACTATTGGGGGGGCTCATCCGTGAGCCCGCTTCCCCTTCGGCCTGCGCGCAAGGCGCGGGAGGTCCGAATCCATGTTTAATACCGCTTCTCGAGAACGCGAACCGGACACCTATACGCCGTACATCGGGCACGCGGCGCCGGGGGTGCTGCTGCTCGATGACGGCTCGCTTTTGGCGATGCTGCGCGTCGATGGCGCGACGTTCGAGACGGCGGACCCGGCCGTCGTCAACTCGATGCACGCGCAGCGGAATATCCTTCTGCGCAACATCGCCTCCGATCGCGTGGTGCTGCAAACGCATGTGGTCCGCACCTTGGAAGACCCGGCCATCTATCCGGCCGAACAATGCACGAGCGCGTTCGCCCGCTCGCTCGATGAAGGCTATCGGGCGCGGCTCCTGTCGAACCGGCTCTTTCGCAATGAGCTGTTCCTGTCGGTGCTGCTGCGCGCCACAAGCCGCGCCGGCCTCTCGGAAGGCAACATCGCGTCGCTGTTCGCCCGGCGTAAGCGGGGCGACACGGCGCGCGCTGCCTCACCGGCCAACCTCGACCAGCTCGCCGGCATCGTCTCGACGCTGATTTACGAGCTGCACGCCTACGGCGTGCGCCAGCTCGAAATGCGCGAGCAAAACGGCCTGATGTTCTCAGAGCCGGCCGAAGCGCTGCGCCTGGTGCTCACGGGCGAGCATATGCCCGTGCCCGTCGTGAATGGCCATCTTGGCGGCGCGATCTATACGGATCGCGTTATTGTCGGCCGCGAGGCGATCGAGATTCGAGGCGCGGGCGGCTCGACCTATGCCGCCGGCTTTGGTCTGCGCGAATATCCGGCCGTCACTTGGCCGGGCATGTTCGACGCGATCTTGGGCGCGCCCTACCGCTGTGTCCTAACGCAGTCGTTCGGCTTCCTCGGGAAGCAGGCCGCGCAAGGCATCATGACGCGGAAGCAAAACCAGATGGTGACGGCCCAGGACAAGGCCGCCAGCCAAACGGAGGCACTGACCGAAGCGGCCGACATGCTGGCGTCCAACGCCTTCGTCATGGGCGACCATCACCTGTCGCTGATGACCTTCGCGGACAGCCTCGACAGCCTGCGCGCCGTGGCCGCCAGCGCCCGGCGCGATCTGGCGGAAAGCGGCGCGGTCATCGTGCGCGAGGATCTAGCTCTTGAAGCCGCCTATTGGGCGCAGCTCCCCGGCAACATGCGCTTGCGGTCACGCCCGGGCGCGATCAGCTCGCGCAACTTCGCGGCGATGGCGACCCTGCACAATTACCCCAAGGGCGCTGAACGCGGCTATTGGGGCGCGCCCCTGACGGTGCTCCGATCGACGGGCGGGACGGCCTACCGCTTCCACCTTCACGCGCCGACCGAGACTGTCAAAGACCTCGGCAACGTGTTCCTCGCCGGTCCCTCGGGGTCCGGCAAAACGACGTTGATGCTGTTCCTGCTCGCGATGGCGGAGCGGCAGAAGGCGACGACGGTTCTATTCGACAAGGACCGGGGCGGCGACATTCTCTCGCGCGCCGTCGGCGGAACCTACCTTGTGCTGCCTTCGGGCGAGCCTTCCGGGCTCGCCCCGCTCAAGGCCCTGGACGCGACGCCGGCAAACGTCGAGTTCATCAAGGAGCTGGTCAAAGCGCTGGTAATGGAGCCCGGCCGCGACATGCTGCCGGAGGACGAACGCCGGCTAGAGCTGGGCGTGCGGTCGGTGCTGTCGCTGCCGAAAGAGGCGCGCACGCTGCGCGAGCTGCGCGCGTTCCTCGGGCAAGCCGACGTGGAAGGGCCGGGGGCCAAGCTCGACAAGTGGTGCAAGGGCGGCGCGCTCGGGTGGGTGCTCGACAACGACGAGGACCGGGTTGCGCTCGATGCGCCGTTCCTCGGGTTCGACGTGACGGCCGTTCTAGACGATCCGGTCACGCGCGGCCCGATCCTCTCGTATCTGTTCCATCGGGTCGAAAGCCTGTTGGACGGCCGCCGCCTGGTACTGGCGATAGATGAGTTCTGGAAAGTTTTGCTCGATGAAGGCTTCCGCGATCTCGTCAACGACAAGCTCAAGACGATCAGAAAGCAAAACGGCCTGGTCATCCTCGCCACGCAATCGCCGGCCGACGCGCTAAGTTCTCCGATCGCGCACAGCATCATTGAACAGTGCCCGACACAAATTCTGATGCCGAACACGCGCGCCGACGCCAAGCACTATCGGGACGGGCTCAAGCTCACGGAACCGGAGTTCTTGGCGATCCGTGAGGATTTGACGGTCGGGGGCCGGCGCTTCCTGCTCAAGCAAGGCAACGCGAGCGTAGCCTGTGAGCTGGACCTCACCGGCTTAGACGATGAAATCGCCGTGCTTTCAGGCCGCGCAAGCACGGTGCGTCTCATGGAGCGGCTGATTGAGCAAGTGGGACCGGACCCGGCGGCATGGCTGCCGCTGTTCCGGCAACAGTGGCGGCAAGCGTCCGCCTAACTCGGGCTTGAGGAAAGGAACGACCCATGAAGATACGGAAACTGATTTTGGCGGGGGCGGCGGCGCTGTCGCTCGGCGCGGTGTCCGGGCCGGCGATGGCGCAATGGACGGTCATCGACCCGTCCAACCTCGCCCAGGCCGTGCAGCAGGTTAAGCAGCTCACCCAGCAAATACAGGTGATGCAGCAGCAGTATCAAACGATGATGCAGCAGTATCAGGCTATCGCCCATCTGCCGCAGAACGCGCTTAACCAGCTTCAATCGCAACTGAACGTTCCGCAGTTCCGAAACCCGCTGTCGGCCAACTCGGTTGACGTGGGTTCGATCATGAACGGCACGGGGCCGGGCTCCGGCGCGCTCGGCTCGAACGTGCAAGCCTACATCAATCAAAACCGCGTCTATTCGCCCACGGGGCAGGACTTCCAGGCGCAGCAGATGAACCGCAACGCAACCAGCGTTGCCGGCGCGCAGGCGATGGCGGCGGAGCTGTATCAGTCGGCCGCGAGCCATATCCAGACCCTGCAAGGGCTGGAAGGCCAGTTGGCAAGCGCGCCAGACGCCAAGGCTATCGCGGACATTCAAGCCCGTATCGGCATGGAACAGGCGGCCTTTCAAGCGCAGCAGGTGCAAGCCCAGTCGCTCGCCATGTGGCAGGAAGCGCAGGAGCGCAATCAGGATCAGCGCAACGATGAAATGCGCCGGCAGCAAATCGACAACCTGATTGAACAAGCGAAGTCGCACGGGGGCTGACATGAAAAAGTCTTGCACCGTGCAAGCCCTGTTGGCCGCCTCCTTCCTCCTGCCCCTGCTCGCCGTCTCTGTGCCGGCGGCGGGGCAGGGGGCTTCGCAACAGGCGCCTAAGACGGTCTCGTACTACGCGGATCACCAACAAGAGCGCGCTCTGATGCAGCTCGCGTGCATGGACAATCCGGGCCAGCTCGCGAACAGCGCGGATTGCATCAACGCGCAAGAGGCGAGCGTTGAAATCGCCCTGCGGGCGGCTCGTCGGCACAACGTCATTCTCGATCCTCGCGACCCGGCCTTTTGGTCGGCCGATCCGAACACGCGGCGCAACAAGCTCCTGATGTGCCGTAACAATCCCCAGCTCGATTACTGCGATGTTGCAAGGCGCTCGCTGCTCATCGAGGCCGGGAAAGCCAAGAGGTAAACCGGCATGGGCGGCGATATTCAGTGGCAGGTCTTTGCCTATATCGTCTCGCAGGTCGAGACGCCGCTAGTCAGTGCGGTTGCACAGGTCGTCAACGCCTTCCTGACGTTTGTAGGCCCGCCCCTCAAGGTGGCCCTGGTCCTGTATATCGCCCTGACGGGCATTCTCATCATTCGTGGTCACAGTGACGAAGCCGGCTCGGCGCTGCTCGGCCGCTTCCTCAAGATGGGTATTGTTGTTTGGGTTCTGACCGGCGCGGGCGTCTATCAGCAATACGTCTACGACTTCTTCTTTCAGACCCTCCCGCAAGGGCTCGCGGACGCGCTGACTTCGGGCGGTACAGGGACGATCGACGCCAACACCTTCGATACTGTGTGGATCAAGGCTTGGCGGGCCGGGCTGGAAGTCTGGCGCACGCTGAGCTGGCACGACATTGCGGAAAAGGCCGTCATCATCCTGTTTTGGGGCGTGGCGATCGTCTCCACCGTCGTCGCCTTCGCGATCTGGCTGATTTCGCGGGTGCTGCTCGCGCTTTACATCGCCCTCGGGCCGCTGCTGATCGGCCTCGCGCTGTTCCCCGCCACGCGGGCGATCTTTGAGCGCTGGATCGGCTCGTTGATCTCGTGCGTGATCCTCCAAATCACGACGATTGTACTGCTCTACATCATCCTCACGGTTGAGGCGCAAGTCGTTGGCCAAGTCGCGGTCATGGGCTCCGTCGATACGATGGCCATGATCCAGGTTTTGTTTGCCGGCGTGATTTTCTTCCTCGTCGCCGGCTTTGTCGCCTTCCAGCTCCCCGGCGTTGCAACGTCGCTATCTGGCGGCCTGCATTTCCACACTGGCGCGCTCGCTCGGGGATTGCAGAACGCGGTTGGTCGCCCAGGCCGGACGCAAATCGCCGCCGATGGCAGCAGGTATCACGGCGGCGGCCGAGGGATTCTCGGCGCCGCCTCATACGGCGGCGCTGCGATGCGCAACGGCGTCATCGCCGGAGGCCGCGCCATCTATCAACGGGTCCGGCCGACAACGGGCGGCTCCCTCTCCGACAGCGGCTAGTCGCGCGCGCGTCAAAGCCCGGAATCTGCCCTTTTTCAGAGGAACAAATCATGATTCGACTTCTTGCCGCCGCCGCCCTCGCTCTCTCCCTCGCCGCCTGTGCATCGCATCCGCCGCTTGCGGAAGCATCGGGGCCGTATCGGGCGCTCAACCCCGGCCGGTGGTCCCCAACGTCGGATGATCTTCGCGGCCCGCGCCAAGTGCTGCTGCCGGCGAACTCGCCTTATGCCAACCCGCCGGCCGCCTCGCCGGCTTCAACTCCGGAGACTGGCCGATGAAACTATTTGGACGAAGGGCCAGCGCTGCGCCGGCCGAAGCCTTCATGGCCCGCCCCATCACGGCGGACCCGGAAGTGCTGAACGCCTACTTTTCGCAGGTCGCCAGCTATGAGGCGAGCGAGCGGGCGAGGGACCGCAAGATTGCTCGCGCGGGCTTCACGATCGGCGCGATCGGCGCGGCGATCGCCGTCTTGGGCGTCTCGGCCGTGGCCGCGTTGACGCCGCTTAAGACGGTTATCCCTCTGGTGTTCCGCGTCGATAAGACGACGGGCGCGGTCGAGCGCGTCTATGACGTGCGCGCCGGCAACATGGAGATTGGGGAGGCCGAAAAGCGGTATTTCCTCTGGCAGTACGTCTTGCACCGGCAGACCTACACGGCTGCGGAAGCGGAATCGAACTTCAACGCCGTGGCGCTCATGTCGTCGTCACAGGTGCAACAGGAGTACGCGAACAGCTTCAAGGGGACGAACCCGAACAGCCCGCAAGTGGTGCTCGGCCAGGACGGCAACGCAACCGTCCGCTGGATTTCAACGTCGTTCCTCGGGCCGAAGCTGGCGCAAGTCCGGTTCCTACAGATGGCGAGCAAGGCCGGGACGCCGCTCCCGCCGCAGCGCATGGTTGCGACGATCGCGTTTGATTTCGCGCCCGGTCAGCTCAGCTCGTCAGCGATCAACGTCAACCCGCTCGGCTTCATCGTCACCAGCTACCGGGCAGATATGGAGGCCGGACAATGACCCGCACCCTTCTTGCCGGGGCGGGCCTTGTGGCCGTGCTGCTGGCGAGCCCTGCCTCGGCCGAACAGACGCCGCATTCCGGCGGCTTCGATCCGCATGTTGAGCTGGTAGCCTACAACCCGCTCAACGTCGTGCGGATCACCGGAAGCCCGACCAACTCAACGCAAATCATCTTCGCGCCGGGCGAGGAAATCACACAAGTTGCGATCGGTGACGCCGACGCCTGGTTGGCGCAGCCGGCCGGGAATCTGCTGTTCATTAAGCCGACCGAAATCCGCCTGTCCACCAACATGACGGTCGTGACCAAGACGCCTTGGGGCGGCAATCGGTCGTATCAGTTCCGGCTCATCGCGACGAAGCGCGGCGAGGACGGGTCCACGTCCGCGATCTTCGCCTTGAGCTTCACCTACCCGGAGGATGATCGACGAGCGCGCGAGTTCGCGCGCCAGCGCGCCGCCGCGGCCGCCCAGGAACAGGAGTCCGAGGCCAAGCTTGCGAACGCCTGGGCCGAAGGCCCGCGCAACTGGCGCTATGTCGCCCAAGGCTCCAAGCGGATTGAGCCGACCGAAGTTAGCGACAACGGCCGTCAAACGGCCTTCCGCTTCCCCGGCAACATGCGCCTGCCGACGATCTACACGGCCGCGCCCGATGGGACGGAAACGATCGTGCCTTACACGGTCTTTGGCGACGTCGCCGTTGTGCAGACGGTCGCGCAAATCTTCACCCTGCGTGACGGGCAAGAGGTCGTCCGCATCATCAATCAGGGCTTTGACCCGGTAGGCCGCAACCCCGGCACCGGAACGGGCACGCCCGATCTCACTCGCACGGTTAGGAGCGGCTCATGAGCGACGAGAACAACATTCGACCGGGTGACAATGCCGCTCCGCTGCCGCCGGCCGGCGCGTCGGTCGCGGGCGAGCGTCACGTTTCGGAAGTCGCCGGCCGTCCTAGCTTCGTCTCGAAGAAAGCCGGGATCGGCGTCATCGTTGCCGGCGCGGCGATCCTGTGCGGCGTGATCCTGCTGACTTCGGCCAAGCCGAACCTCAAGCCGGAGGAAGGCCCCAAGCTGGCCGTGCATCCCGAGGTCGCCTTTGTCCCGCCGCCGCCGCCTACGCCAGTCGCGGCGACGCCTGCGCCGCCTCTGCCGACGCCCGTGCCCCCGCCGTTGCCGACGCAGCCCGTCGCGGCACCGGCTGCTGCGCCGGCCCCGCATCGCGAAACCAAGCTGCTTGTCTACACCTCGGGCAGCCCCAACGCTGGCAGCGGGGCCGGGCCGGGGGCAGGGCTCATGTCGCCTGGGCCCGTGGGCGGCCCTGCAGGGGCCGCTGGCGAGCCGGGCGTCATCCCAGCCCCCGAAGGTATCGGCGGCGGCCTGGCCGGCGGCATGGAGCCCGTGACGGCCGCTGAACGGCAGGCCCGGCAAGAGACGTTGGCCGCCCGCTTGCGGCCGACGCAGCTAACCGGCGTGTCGGCAAGCGTCCTACAGCATCAGCCGTTCTTGCTGACGATGGGAACGATGATCCCATGCGTCCTACAGACGGCCATGGACTCGACGCTGCCGGGCCTCGTGACATGCGTGATCCCGCAGGACGTGCAGGGCAAAACCGGCCTGACGCTGCTCGATCGCGGAACCAAGGTCGTAGGCGAGTTCAAGGGCGGCATCCGGCAGGGTGTCGAACGTATGTTCGTCGTCTGGACGCGAGCCGAGACGCCGCAGGGCGTCGTTATCAGCCTCGACAGCCCCGGAACCGATCCGCTCGGCCGCTCGGGCCTGGACGGCGAGGTTGACCGGCATTTCTGGCAGCGCTTCGGCGGTGCGCTCCTGCTCTCGACGGTAGACGGCGCGCTACAGGCCGGTGTTGCGGCGGCCTCCAAAGAGGGCACGACGACGATCAACACCGGCACGACAGAATCCGTCATCGCGGAAAGCCTGCGCGGCTCGATCAACATTCCGCCGACGATCCGCAAGCATCAAGGCGAGCTGGTGAGCATCCTTGTCGCGCGCGATCTAGACTTCTCGACGGTCTACGGCGTGCGGCCGACACCGCCGCGCTACGTTCGTGCGGCCGGGTCTCAGAGTGGGGGGGTGATAACGAAATGACCCGTGCCGGCGAAAGCACGCTGCGCCTGTTGTTGGCGCCGATCGCGCCGCAGCTCGCGGACTCGAAGGTGACGGAAATCGTCATCAATCGGCCGGGAGAGGCGGGCGTTGAAACGCGCGAGGGCTGGACGTGGCTTGATCTGCCGGAGCTGACCTTTGAACGCCTGGACGCGATAGCGACGCTCGCCGCCGCTATGTCGCAACAGGACGTAGGGCCAGAGCGCCCGCTGTGTGGTTCGGTCCTGCCGGACGGCCAGCGGGTGCAAATCTGTCGGCCCCCCGCCGTCGCCGCCGGCACGATGAGCCTGACGATCCGCCGGCCGTCGACCTTCGCGCCCACGATCTCAAGTCTGGCCGCCGGCGGACTGTTCTCGAGAACGCAAGGCGCGTCGTTCCGAGCGAACCCGATGGACCGCGAATTGATAGAGCTGCACGCGGCGCGGCGCTGGGAAGAGTTCTTCCCGGCGGCGGTGCGGGCGAAGAAAACCATCATCGCCACGGGCGACACCGGCTCGGGCAAGACGACGTTCGCCAAGGCGTTGATCCAAGCCATCCCGCTAGAGGAACGGCTTATCACCATCGAGGACACAGCCGAGTTCATCGGCCTTCCGCAACGCAACCTCGTGTCGCTGTTCTACTCCAAGGGCGACCAGGGTGTTGCCCGCGTGCGCTCAGAGGATCTGATTGAGGCGGCGTTGCGGATGCGGCCCGATCGCGTGTTAATGCAAGAGCTGCGCGACGGCGCGGCCTTCACCTTCATTCGCTCAATCGCGGCCGGCCATCCGGGCTCGATCACGACATGCCACGCCGGCAGCGCGCCCGGCGCATTCGATGCGCTGCGCCTGATGGTGAAGCAACACGAGGCCGGCAAGCACTTGGCGGACGAGGACGTGCGCGTGCTGCTCAAGCAGCTCGTGGACGTGGTTGTTCATTGCCGGCGCGACCATCGCGGCTTCGCGATCGAGGAAGTCTATTTCGATCCGCTCGCGAAGTCGCCAGAGCTGGCCGCCCAGGTCGAGGCCATGCCCGAGCCGGCGCATCCTTGGAGGGAGGCCGCCCGTGTCTGATTTCTCTGAATGGCCCACGCCCGCAAAGGGCCTGCTGATCCTGTTCGGGCTGGCCCTCGGCCTGATGCTCTGGTCCGTGCTGGCGTCGCTGGTCTTTCTCGCCGGCACGCGGCTTCTAACGCCCAACACGGTGCCCCTGCTGCAATGGTGGCAATACCTGTCGGCCTATGGCCTTCATCAACCCGTCGTCGGCCTCTGGCTCAAGATTTCCGGCGGTGTGGCGACCGGCCTTCCGGTGCTGCTGTTCGCAGCCCGGGTTGCCCGCAAGGGCTGGCCGGGCTCCGATAACCGCGAGCTGCACGGCGAGACGCGATGGGCGAAGCGCGGCGAGCTCGCGCGCGCCGGCTTCTATGCGAACTTCGGCGGGCTGTTCGTCGGGCAAGAGAAGGGGGGTCGCTATCTGCGCTTCGGCGGCCCGGAGCATGTCGCCTGCTACGCCCCCACGCGATCAGGCAAAGGCGTCGGCCTCGTGATCCCGAATTGCCTACTCTACGAAGCATCGTTGGTCTGCCTCGACGTGAAGAAGGAGAATTGGGCGGCTACCGCAGGCATTCGGGCGACCGTGGGGCAAAAGGTCTTTCTGTTCGATCCTCTCGCGCCCGACGGCCGGACGGCGCGCTACAACCCGTTCACCTATGTCCGGCGCGGCACGATCGACGCTTTCGAGGACATTCAGCGCATCGCGCAAATGGTGTTCCCCCATGTGTCGGGGGATCAGCAATTTTGGGTCGATGCCGCCCGCTCGGCCTTTACCGGCGCGGCCGGCTTCCTCGCGGAATCGCCGGAGCTGCCTTTGACCTTCGGGGAAGTGCTGCGCCTGCTATCGAGTGTGGACGGCGCGCAATCCATGATCGACCGCATCGAGGCCCGCCGGCAACAAGGCAAGCCCTACACGGAAGCGACCGTGAAGGCCCTAGAGGATTACCTCAAGGGCTCGGCCGATCTGGTCAACAGCATCCGCAAGACGATCACGGCTCGCCTGTCGCTGTGGTTCAACCCGCGCATTGACGCCGCAACCTCGGAAAGCGACTTCGACCTCCGCGAGCTGCGCCGCTCGCTTCATGCGATCTACATAGGCGTCACGCCGGACAACATCGCCCGGCTTCGGCCGCTGCTCGCGCTGTTCTTCCAACAGCTCGTAGACCTCACGGTGCGGACGCTGCCGCAGCACGATCCGCAGGCAAAGCACCAGGTCCTGGTGCTGCTCGATGAATTTCCGCTGCTCGGGCCGATGCCGGTCCTGGCCGACGCCTTTGCCTATGTCGCCGGTTACAACATGCGGATCATGCTCATCATGCAGAGCAAGGCCCAGCTCCGCGACCGCGATCTGTACGGCCCCGACAAGGCCGAAGCGATCTTGGACAATTGCGGCCTGGAAGTTGTGTTCGGCACGAAAGACCTCAAGCTGACGGAGGAGCTAAGCGCCCGGCTCGGTTACGATACGGTAGAGGGCACGACGCGCACCGGGCCGCGCTTCTGGCAGGCGTTCCGGCGCGACAAGCTCTCGATGACGAACAGCGACCAACGGCGCGCGCTCCTGCTCCCGCAGGAAATCGCACGCCTCAAGCCGTTGGAAGCGATCTTGATCCGGCCGGGCATGTTCCCGATCCGCTGCCGGCGCATCCGGTATTTCAAGGATCGGACCTTTACGCGCCTCGTGCGCCGCCCGCCGGACGTGCCGCCGATCACGATTGATGTTCGCATGGATCAGGGCAAGGGGTTCGAGCCGATCGCAAGCGACAAGACGCCGCCGGCCGCGCCCCCCCAAGGCGGCGATCCACAAAGTGGATCCTCGCCGGCCTCGCCGTTGCACGGTGCAAGCCCGCCGCCCGCCGCCACGGCCGCCAACGCGAAAGGCTCGAAGGCGAAGGGCACGAAGGCCAAGGCGGGCGGCAAGCGCGCCGCGCCCGATCTGGTGGACGTGGCAGAGGCGGCCGAAGCGGAAGGCGGCTCGGCCGCCCCGCTGCCGCCCGCGCCCAAGGAAACGGCCCCGGCGGCGTCGCCGCCGGAGCCGCCGTTTCCGCCGATCGCGCCGCATCAGTCGGACGGCTTGTTGCAGGCGATCATGGGCGCGGACGTGGACCTTAGCGGCCTCGGCCTGTCGGACGGCAAGGCGGCCGTGGCGGCGATCGTGGATGCGACGCCGACCGTCGAATCTCTCACCCGTGGAAGGAGGCAGGCCATATGACCGCGCTGACCAAACGACGGGGCAGGCTGAAACCGGCTCACATCGCTGCCCTGTGCATTCTGATCGCGGGGGCCGTCGCGTTGACGATCTCCGCTCATGCGGTGGAAGCTCGCGCGCCCAGCTCGGCCGCGAGCCCGGCGCATATCGTCCTGCGCGACAAAGACGCTGACGGCGTCGGCAAAGGAAAGCTCGCGTCGTCGTTCGAGAACGTCAAGACGCCGCCGGCCGGCGGCAAAACCCCTGATCGGAGGAAATGACATGGCCCTTGCCGACAAGGCGCGCGATGCCCTGCGCCCGACCAACTCGATAGAAGCGATTTTAGAGCCCGTAGGAGCCGCGCGGGCAGCTCCCGGCCCTGAGACACCGGCCGACCCCGGAAAGCCCGCTACGGGCCGTCCTGGGCGGCCTGACAGGCAAGGAAAGCAAGCGCCCTACCTGAGCGAGCCCGAAAGCATCGCCAAGCGCTACTATGTCGAGGAACGCGGCGGCGAACGGCAGTATTTCGAAGACTACCAGAAAAAGAACCTCGCGATGCGGGCAACGGACACGTCCATTAGCTCCAAGCGCGAGGACCTGAACACGATCCGGGCCATGCTTGAAATCGCGGAGGCGCGGGGCTGGCATTCGGTCGAGATTCGCGGCTCGGCCGAGTTCAAGCGCGAAGCGTGGATCGAGGCGAGCGCGCGCGGCCTGGAGGGGCGCGGCTTCACGCCTTCGGACGCCGATCGACAAGAGGCCGATCGCCGCCGTGAGCAGCACCAGCAAGCCAACCAGGTGCGCGCGGTGGAGCGAGCGGAAGCCCGCGATGAACGGGCCGCCGGCCATCAGGCCGCGGCGGCTGCGCACGAGCTCAAAGCGCATGAAAAGCAGCCGGGTGAACCGGAGCGGCCGACCGTGACGGACAATCGCCGGGTTATCCGCGAGGCGCAAAAGGAACTGTCCGAAGATGGTCGTTTGCTGCTGGCCGCCCTGTCGGAAAAGATCGACCGCCAGATGAACAGGTTGAACACGGAGGCCAAAACCGAAATCAAGGCGTTTGTCAGCGGCGAACTGTTGAAAAAGGAACGGGCTGAGGGGCCGACCGTGCTTTCGCCGGATCAGAAGCGAGCCGCGACCGCGCCCGCGCCAGACCCCAAGCCTGTGCCAGCCCCAGCCCGCCGCCTCGAACCAGAAGCGCCGCGCCGCAGCCTGTCGCGTTAAGGGGCGAGCATGGCCGCGCAAGAGGATCACGTTTGGCGGCTTCCCGGCACGGTTCGCGGCCGTGATCTGAGGCTTAAGGGAGGGGCCGCTGGGAAGCGGCCCCTGTCCCCATCTGCGAAGGCCCGCCTTGGCCGGATTGTCGCCAAGGTCCCTGAGGCGATGGTGAAGGTCACGGGCCGCTCGCGCGGTGGCGCCGGCCATCTGAAATCCCATCTCGACTACATCACCCGCAACGGGAAGCTCCATGCGGAGACGCAGGACGGCGAGCGCATCACCGATCGCGCCGGCCTTCGCGATCTGCATGACGTTTGGCTAATGAGAAACGCCGCCATGCAGCGCGGCAAGCCGAGCCCGAACGCGGCGCAGAGCGTCGCAATCATCCTCTCGATGCCGCCTGGCACACCGCCCGACCGCGTAGAGGATGCGGTCCGCACCTGGGCGCGCGACACCCTCGGCGGCCGATACGACTACATCATGGCCCGGCACGATGACACGAAGCACCCGCATGTGCATGTGACGGTGCGCGCCGTTGGCTACGACGGCAAGCGCCTCGCGCCTGGGCCTGACGAGCTACAGCAATGGCGCGAGCGTTTCGCGCGCGAGCTGCGCCGGCTCGGCGTCGAAGCTGAGGCCACGCCACGGCAGGCGCGGGGCGTGGTCCGCAAGGCGGCCAAGGGGCCAATCGCTGGCATGGAGCGGCGCGGCGTGGAACCGCGCGTGCGCCGGCAGGAACGCGAAGCGGTCGAACGTGCGGCCAAGGCCCCGAAACCGCCACAGCCCCGCAATTGGAGCCGGGACATTCAGGCCCGGCAAGAGTCGATCCGCCGGGCCTATCTCCGTCACGCCGACGAGCTGGCGCAGGGCGACGCCGCCGACCGGCGGCTTGCTCAAGACATTCGCCGGTTCGTGGCAGAGATGCCGGTCCCGGTCACGCGCCGGCAAGCGCTCGCGGCCGAGCTGCGCCACGTCCTCGAACAGCGACCGGGCAGGGCAGCCCCCTCCCCCTCTCGGCCTCTGGCGGAGGATCATGGCGCTCAACGCCGCAACCCCGCTCAAGAACCCCATCGGTCGGTCACGGACCCGCCCAAACCAAGAGGGCGCGGCTAACATCCGCCTACCCTCGAATCTTTTCCATTAACGGAGGTAATCGCCACAATGAACGTCTTGCGCCGCATCTTCGCGGGGGTGCACCGGCCCTATCTCATTCGAGCCTATATGATCGGGTTTCTGTTTTTCGCTTTGATCGGCGGTATGGCTCTGAACGCCAAACCCGCCAATATCGGTTTGATAGTGACATCTGCGCTAAGCACGCTGCTCTTTCCGTTTGCAAAGTTGGTCTGGGATGAGCTTCGTAACCTGGTGCTCGGCAACAACATGATTATCATGCCGATACTCGTGCTTTTTCCTCTCAAGTTGTTCGTCAACGCCTTCCTCTGGGGAGCTGCGATCCTCGTTGCCCCCCTTGGAATCCTCTACCTCTGGTTCCGCACCCCGGCGCCATAGGCTACGGATCGAAAGGCTTGCACCGTGCAAGCCTTTGACCGGCCCCGCGCTTTCCAAGCCCCCTACCCTAGTTGCCGCTCCGGTAGCGCGTAACCTCCGCCCACGGCCGACGCCCGCAGTTCGTGCAGCGCAGCCGGGCAATGAGTTCGTGCGCCTGCGTGTTGAACGACACGCCCCGCGCTCGGGCGAACGCGCCAAGTGGTTCGCTGAGCTGCCGCCCGCACGCGCAATGGATTCGGAGATAGCAGCCATGCCGATACCAAATCGGGTCGATCGGCTTCGGCCGGTTGTAGTTGGCGGCCATCCCCCCGGCATAGAGCATAGAGAACGAAAACGGAACGGGCTTGCACCGTGCAAGCCCCCCCATCAGCGCCACGGCTGCACGCCGTACGCAAACACCCCTGCCCTCGCCCTCTCGGCGCGTGCTTCCTCGGCCGCATAGGCTCCATGCGAGTAGCTGGGCCAATCGACGGCCCAACCTTCGCGGACCATTTCGCGGCTTAGGTCGATCCCCTGCCAGTTCAGGCAGGCGCGAACCGTGCGCCGATAGGACCGGCCAACCTCGGGGCCGCAGCGCACGGCGCGGCCGTCGATGAGCTCCGCGAGGCGCTGACGCGCTGCCGGGCCAAACCGCGTCGCCAGCTCGGGCGCGTCCACGCCCCACAATCGGACGCGGATCGCGCCTAGCCGGAACGTGTCGCCGTCCGTGATCGACGTTGGAACGCCCGCGATCTCGCGCGCCGGATCGGCCGCAGTCTGCGCCGCCGCCTGCGTCGCGACGATCGCGCTCAAGGCCGCCGCGAGGATCACCGCCCGGCAGCTCATATCTCACCGTCGAACCGGGCAGGCCGGCGGCGAGGTCGGCGCTTGCGCGCCGCTTCGGCAGCGCCGGCCGCCGCGTCGGCCCGTTCCACAGCACCCGGCGCGGCCGTAGGACGCTCGGCGTCGGGCAGGCCCCAATAGTCGAAATTCCCGGTCATCACGGCAACGACGCGGCGCATTTCGGTCCGGATCAGCTCGGCCGCTTCCTTGGCGGCGCGGCCCTGGTGCGGAGGATAGACGCCGGACTGAACAGCCACGTTCAGCGCCCGCGCGATCTGGTTGATGTTGTTCCCGATCGCGTTCAGCTCCCGAAACAGCGCCCGCAGTGCTTCCAGCTCGGCCGGGTTCCATTGGGGCTTCCCGGCCAGATGGACGAGCGCCAACGAGCGGACCCAATTCGCCGGGGTCATACCGGCGGACTTGGCCGCAGCGGCGAGGGCGGCCCGCTCGTCATCTCTGAAACGCACGCTGACTTGCTTGCCCCGGCCAACCCCTCGGGGGCCGCGCAGTCTTGCACCGTGCAAGCCCGCGGCCTCGCTCACGGCTTCCGCCACAAGCCGCCGAAGGGCGGCCGACGCGCCGCCGTCCAGGGCGCGAGACTGCGCCTTGAACGAAGCCGCAACATCGGCGGCAACCCACGTCGATAAAAGCTCTTGCCCGTTCCTTCCGCCCATAGTCTCGCCGCCGTGTAATACAATGCCACCATCAAACATATCCTGCCCTAGTCCCAAAGACAAAGGCTTCGCCTTCGCCTTTGGTCCTTGGGGGCAAGAGAAAAGGAACGGGGGGTGCGCGGTTAGTCTTGCACCGTGCAAGCCCTCGGGGGGTGTCGGCGCGGCGATCTACGCAAGTAGATCCTCGCGCCTCGTCTCACACCGGGTAGCCGTGTGACGTGAACACCTGGGCCATGTTCGCGCCCTCCCAGCTTCCGGGCCGGCGGATGACCATCGCGGCATCCTGGGCGAGCATTGCGAGCAGGCCGGGAATATCAAGCTCCCCGTGCGTGGTCGCGCCGTCGCGTTCCTTGTCGGCTTCGGCGCACCGCCGCGCCAGCTCGGCAAGGTTCGCCGCGTCGTCGTCTGAAATCTCAATGGTGATCTGCGCCATAGTGTGCCCCTCAAGGTCCGTCGTTTGTCATCGGGAAAGCTAGAACGCCTTGGCCGGCGAGTTCTCGACCGGATGGCGATAGAAACACTTGGTGCCGGGAATCCGTGTGCTTCCGGGGGGCGGAATGTCAGGGCGGCCATTGGGGCAGCGCTCGCTGTTCGGTGTCGCCGTCTCGTTGATGCTCGGGATTGCGCGGCCGTTGGGTAAGCCGCCGGCCGGGGCCGCGTGGTCCTTGGCGGGCGTCGCCGTCTCGTTGATGCTCGGAATCGCGCGGCCGTTGGGTAAGCCGCCGGCCGGAGCTGCGTTGTCCTGGGCGGCTGCGCTGCCGGCCTTGTTGCAAGCGACGAGCGCCAACAGGGCGGCGGCGGCGAGAGCCGGGAGGGCGGCGCGTGGGCGATTCATGCTGACTCCTTCGGGTGTAGTTGCTCGTTCCAATCCTTCGCGTCGGGCCGCTTGCGGCCGAAAGCGTAGGCGGCGGCGTCGGCTAGGCTGTGCAGCCGATCGGCCAGCAGTTCGCCGCCCTGGCCGCGATCGGTCGCGGCAACGATGCGCCCGCGCGCGGGCAACAGCCCGCGCAGCGTATCGGCCGTGATCGGCCCGAACCCGCCGCCCGTGGAGAGATAGGCGGTGCCCTCGGGCCAACCCTCAAGCGTGGCGAGGCTCAAGGCGTCGATCGCGCTTTCGGTGACGGCGAACCGCTCGGCGGTCGCCGGCTCGCCAATCCAGAACAGGGCCTTGTCGCCCCCTTTGGCGAAGCCCTTGTATTGCGGGCCGCGCATTTCCCAGCCACAGGGCGCGTAGTCGCCTTTACGGTGCAGAAACCAGACGGTGCCATAGATGCCCTCGCGCACCAGGCCGGCGCCGATCGCGCGTTCAAGCGTGGCGGCGGGTAGGCCCCGCGTGCCGGTGAGATAGGCCCAGCCCTGCGAACCAGGCCGAAGCGGCTTCGCCTTCGCCCAGGTCCGCGCCGCGTCGATCGGCGCGGGCGCGGCCTTATCGCGGAAGCTCGGGGCGAGGGTGGGCGCTATGCCAGCCATCGGCCGCAGCGCCTTGCGCGCGTGCCCGATGGTGCCGCCCCACAGGTATTGCGCGAGCGCGATCACATCGCCGCGGCCGTCGTTGAGGGGATCGAACCACCCTTTGCCCTCGTGCGTGACGATGACGATTGCCGCCCCGCTGCGATACTTCGCGGCGTGCTTGGTGCTCTCGGCCGCGTCCAGCTTCCACCCGGCGCGCTCAAGCACGGCCCGGCAATCAACGGCGCTCCGCAGCTCGTCTAGCTCTCGATCCTGCATCAGAAGTACCACCACCAAGGGGGCAAGGGCGTCGGCCGCGAAAAGTCGGGGTCGATCGACTCCGCAACCGCCGTGAAACCGGCGAGCGCGAGGCCCGCAATCGAGCCGGCGGCAACAGCGCTCGCGGCGTCGCCCCACGCATGATGCAGGCCGAAGTAGACGCCAACGCCCAAGCCGCCGATCGTCGCCAAGGCCAAGGGCAGTTGCACGAACGCGCGCCCGAACGGCAGCAAGAGGATCAGCAGCAGCCACGCCAGCCCGAACGGAATAGCCAGCAGCACGCGGAGGATGCGGAGAAGGATGCGCCCCGCTGTGAGGGCGGGGCGCTCGGGCCGGGTCCATCGGTTGTCGGTCATGGTCGGCCCTTCCTTCTCCTTACTCGATGCGGACGATCCGCAACGCGCTGACGGTGATTTCCTCGATCCCGGTAGGGAACCGGACAAGGGCGCAACCCGCCGTCTCGGCCTTGCGGTCCAAAACCAGCGCCCCTTGCTCCGCGCCGTCGATCTGAACGATGAACACGGGCGCGGCGGCAGGGGGAGCGGTGGGCCGCTCGGGCTTGGGCGCGGGAGCCTGCGCCGCCGGTTCTTCCGCCGGGGCGGGGACCGTTTCTCGAGTTGCGTCCGCTTCGGGCTGGAAAGGGGCCGCAGGGGCCGGCGACGGCTCACGGCGCGAGAAGTCGAACCCCGCCCGATCCGCAACCTTCGCCTCTACTGACGCGGGCTCGCCCGCATCCTCGCTCGTGGGCTCGCTGCGCTCGGCAACAGGGGCCGGAGGAAGGGAAGGGACGGAAGCCGGGGCAGGGGCCGGCGCGGGGGCCGGTGCTGCCTGACGGTCCAGCACAATGCTACCCGTGGGCTTGCCGGTGATGCTGCCGATGATCCGCCGGGCCTCGGTGATGGTGATGAACGTATCCGCCTCGGGCAGAGCGTCGATTACCTCGGCCGGGGTCTTTTGCCACTGGCGATAGAGGTCATACAGCGCCCGCATGTCGGCGTTGTCCATGCGCTCGCGCAGCTCGGCCGGGAAGTTGCCCGCCTGCTTGAACGCGGCAACCTGGTAGTCCTTGAGATTGCAAATCGCGGCGATCTGCTTGTTGTTCTTGCCCTCGGAGGAAAGGCGGTCGATCGCGGCCGAAAGCTCCGAATTGGACAGGTTGGCGCGCTGCTGGTTCTCGATCACCTGGGCGGCGAAGTCGTCATCCTCCTTCGCCCGGATCACGGCCGGAATGTCCTTCACGCCCGCAATTCTGGAAGCGCGGAAGCGACGCGCGCCAAAGGCCAGCATATAGCGGCCGTCTACCGGCGGCCGAACGACGATCGGCTGAATGACGCCCTTGAGCCTGATCGTTTCCGCCAAGCTCTCAAGCTCGGCCTGATCGAAGGTTTTGCGGGGCTGGTCTGGATCTTCGATGATATCGGCCAGCATGAGGCGCAACGCCTCGCCCTGGCCCTCGCCGCTGGCGGCGCGCAGGTTGCCGAACGATGCGGCGGCGAACGTAGCGCGCGGCTTCGGGGCGGCAGTCTTGGCAGCGGCCTTCGTCTCGGCCGGCTTCGCTTTCTCGGCGGTCTTGGTGGTCTTGGCGGCCATGTTCAAAGCTCCATCTTCTGTGCGATCGTGTCGAACACGCCGCGAATTTCGTTGCCCGCGTCTCGCGCGGCTGCGCCCTTCATCATCCACACCGGCTGTCCCTCGCCCGCTGCGCGGGAATAGAGGTCGCGCTTAGCGACGATGCCGGGGAAAACGATCTTGCCGAAATGCTCGGCAAGGCCCTCGAACAGCTCGCGCTCGCGGCGGCTCTTTCGATCGAAGATGGAAGGCAACAGCCCTAGAAACTGATGCTCGGGCCGCTTGTAGAAGGTGGAAACTCCCTTCATGGCGCGTAGCAGCTCGGCCACGCCTTGAACCGAATAGTCGTTGATGCCGATCGGCGCGATTACCGCATCCGCCGCGAGCAAGGCCCCATAGGTGCGGTTGGTCAGCGCTGGCGGCGTGTCGATCACGCACACGTCGTAGTCGTCGGCCATGGCCGCGATGCTGTCGCGGAACGTCTCGATGCACGCGCGGTCTGCGCCCTCGATGCCTAGCAGCTCGCGGGTCGATCGCGTCACGGTCAAGGGGCCGATCGGCTCAACCCGCGTCACCGCTGCGAACAGCTCGACGCTATCGGTATGCCCGACGTGCGCGCCCAGGGTGGTTGTGAGGTTCGCCTGTTGATCTAGATCAATGACAAGCGTGCGGAACCGCTCGGCGAAATACCATCCGCCATGCGCGACGATGTTGGTCTTACCAACACCGCCTTTCTCGTTCATCACTATAAGGGTTTTCATATCTGGTCCCTGCATGGACTGGCCGATGCCGCAGCGGTTGCCGCCGCCAAGATACCGGGTCGGCTCACCTGAACCGACGCGATAATTCTACTGGCTCGGCCTGTTTGCGTCAACACTTGTAAAGGCGATCTGGACAATTCTTTGCCAAAAGTCTTGCACCGTGCAAGCCCTGGCAACACGGAAAGGGGGAGGCGGCGAACCGCCCCCCCCCTTCGCGCCTTAGTCGCGCGGCTTCCGATCCAGCAAATCGAGTTGGTCAATGATGAAGCTGGTTTCCTTGATCTGGCGGCCCTCGAACTCGCGGGTGCCGATCTCGATTTCGCCGCGCAGGCGCACATAGCGGTCCTGCACGTCCAGCTTGTTGATGATCTCGCAGAGCTTCGGATTGAAGCAAACCGCCTCAAACCAAGTCGTCTTTTCAACGCGCTGATCGTTGCCGTCCGTGTAGCTCCGATCAACTGGAACAGTCAGCCGCACCCATTTACGGCCGTTGCCGCCTTGCTCGATCTTCCGGACAAAGCCGAACACTTCAAAGGTCGCATCGTTCAACATGGTCACTTCCTCCTAAAATCGTGGCTGCGGTTGCAGGTCCGTCCTGCAACCCTGCCTCGTGGCGAACAGCGGGGGGTGAGGGGGGCAACGAGAATCGCCGGGTTGGTGCGGGCGCAGGGAGCGAAGCGACTG
>Ga0164243_10003667_pt1 | contig 24519 bp, 25 predicted proteins | sample OricompcompostOP_FD_108781 | JGI IMG/M metagenome (GOLD analysis project Ga0164243, IMG submission 108781) | Organic Plus compost microbial communities from Emeryville, California, USA - Original compost - Organic plus compost (OP) | ecosystem: Engineered > Solid waste > Mixed feedstock >...
CACGGCGGCAACGATCTGGTCGCGCTTGCGGTCAAGCGCCTGGTCCTCGCCCGCAGCATTCGCGTCATGTTGACCGAACAACCGCCACAGGCGCTGGACGAAGCGGCCGCAACCCTCGATGCCGGCTTCCGACCAGGGCAGGTCGCGTTCGGGCGGGCTATCGGAGAGCATGAACCAGCGGATCGCATCGGCGCCGTAAGTCGCGACGATCTCGTCCGGATCGACGACGTTCTTCTTCGACTTCGACATCTTGATGACGCGGCCGATCTCGACCGGCTGGCCATCCGCCTTCAGCGTCGCGACCTCGGCGCCGCGCTCAACCTCGCCGGGGCTGAAGAAGATCGGCTGGCCGTTCGCCGGATCGGCACGCGAGTAAGTCTCGTGCGTCACCATGCCCTGGGTGAACAGGCTGGCGAAGGGTTCCTTGATGTCGATCTGGCCGATCCGCTGCAGGGCCCGCGTCCAGAAGCGCGCATAGAGCAAGTGCAGGATCGCATGCTCGATGCCGCCGATATATTGCTCGACCGGCAGCCAGCGCGCGATCTCGTCGCGGTCGAACGGCTTGTCGGCTGGCTGGCTGGCGAAGCGCAGGAAGTACCACGAGCTGTCGACAAAAGTGTCGAGCGTATCGGTCTCGCGCGTTGCGGGCTTACCGCATTGCGGGCAATCGACATGCTTCCAGGTCGGATGGCGCAGCAGCGGATTGCCAGGGGTCGAGAAGTCGACGTCCTCGGGCAGCACGACGGGGAGCTGCGCCTTGGGCACCGGCACAACCCCGCAGACGTCGCAGTGGATGAAGGGGATCGGCGTCCCCCAATAGCGCTGGCGCGAAACGCCCCAGTCGCGCAGGCGATACTGCGTCTCGCCACTGCCCCATTGCTCGCTTTCGGCGCGGGTGACGACGGCGGCCTTCGCCACCTCGACTTCCATGCCGTCGAGGAATTCAGAATTCACCAGCCGGCCCGGCCCGGTATAGGCCTCGTCGCCCTGGAACACGGCGTCGGTCTCGTCACCATCGGCGACGACGCGGCGCACCGGCAGGCCGTACTTGCGCGCGAAGTCGAGGTCGCGCTGATCGTGCGCCGGACAAGCGAAGATCGCGCCCGTGCCATAGTCCATCAGCACGAAGTTGGCGATGTAGACCGGCAGGCGGATCGCCGGGTCGAGCGGATGAACGACGGCAAGTCCGGTGTCGTAGCCGTGCTTCTCGGCCGTCTCCAGCTCTGCCGCCGTGGTGCCGCCCCTGCGGCATTCCTCGATGAAGGCCAGCGCCTTGGGATCGATCGCTGCCAGTGCCAGCGCCAGCGGATGCTCGGCCGCGATGGCGGCGAAGCTCGCGCCGAACAGCGTGTCGGGCCGGGTGGTGAACACCTCGAAGCTGTCGGCCAGGTGCTCCGGCGCATTGTCGATGCGGAAACGGAAACGCAGGCCCTGGCTCTTGCCGATCCAGTTCTCCTGCATCAGCCGGACCTTCTCGGGCCAGTTCTCAAGGCCATCGAGCCCTTTGAGCAGCTCGTCGGCGAAATCGGTGATCTTGAGGAACCACTGGTTGAGCTTGCGTTTCTCCACCAGCGCGCCCGAACGCCAGCCGCGCCCGTCGATCACCTGCTCGTTGGCGAGCACGGTCATGTCGACCGGGTCCCAGTTGACCGCGCTTTCCTTGCGATAGACGAGGCCCGCCTCGTAGAGGTCGAGGAACAGCGCCTGTTCATGGCCGTAGTAGTCGGGCTCGCAGGTTGCGAGCTCACGGCTCCAGTCGAGCGCGAAGCCCAGACGCTTCAACTGCGCCTTCATGTTGGCGATGTTCTCGCGCGTCCAGCCGCCGGGATGGACGCCCTTCTCCATCGCCGCGTTCTCGGCCGGCATGCCGAAGGCGTCCCAGCCCATCGGGTGGAGCACCTCGAAGCCCTTCATCCGCTTGTAGCGCGCGAGCACGTCGCCCATCGTGTAGTTGCGGACATGGCCGATGTGGATGCGCCCCGAAGGATAGGGGAACATCTCCAGCACATAGCTGCGCGGCTTGGCCGAAGCATCGTCGGCGCGGAAGCACTGGCGCTCGTCCCAGACGCGCTGCCAGTGCTGATCGGCTGTGGCGGGGTCGAAGCGTTCACTCATACCCAACAAAAATCCTGCAAACGTCCTGCTTGTGTCCGAAACTCAAGTCCTCCCCTGGAAAGGGAGGTGGCAGCCTGTAAGGCTGACGGAGGAGTGAACCGCTCTGTGTGACACCCATCCACTGCCTACGGGCGGTCCCCCTTCCCCAAAGGGGAGGATTTCATCGCTTCCGCCTGTGCCAGGCTTACCCGCCGATCGCGTTGCGGCGCAGATCGCGGGCCTTGGTCAGAATGATGTCCTCAAGCTTCTGCACGGTGGCCGCCTGCACCGGGGCGTCGACCCAGCCGGTGCCCTGCGCGACCTGGCGGCTCGCCGCGACGCGCAGCGCATCCGCTCGTAGGTCCTGGTCGAGGATGGTGACGGTAACCTTCACCCGCTCTCCCGGATTCTGCGGATTGGCGTACCAGTCGGTGACGATGACGCCGCCGTTGCTGTCGGTCTGCAGCAGCGGCATGAAAGACAGCGCGTCAAGGCTCGCGCGCCAGAGATAGCCGTTGACGCCGATCGTCGTAACGCGCGAAGCGGCGACGTCCGAACGGAGGCCCTCCTTCTTGCCGCCGCAGCCGACGAGCGCGGCGGCCAGCACCGTGCAGAGCCCTGCCTGTGCCAGCAGCCGGGGAAAGGTTCGGCCAGAATCGGTGCTGCCAGTCATCGTCGTTTCCAAATCCTCTGATCGAGCCGCAAGCCCGGCAGAAACCGAGCTATGCGGAGCCTCTATAACCGCCGCTGTGCGCGCGGCAAGTCCGCGGGCTGCGGTTGTTGCGGGAAAGCCGCTAAACCCGGCATGAATGAGGCCGACCGAGGAATTCGTCCACCATCCCTCAAAAAACGCGTGTGGGCGGCCAAATCAGCTTGTGTTAAGGTGCAATTGTCTTTGAGGGATTCTGCACGATCGATCCGCTGGGGGCGAGTCGTTTGCGAGTGGGCAACAAGTAAGGAGCGAGGGAATATGGGCAGCTCTGGCGGCGCACGAGGCGGTGTCAAGACCGGCGCGCTGCTGGGTGGCGCGGTCGCGCTGTTGGCCTTGCCGAGCGCGGTGCTCGCCTTCTCCACGCGTTTCGAGCCTGAGCCGCTTGCAAAAGACGTCGAAGAGACGATCCGGCCATCGCAAGACGACTCTTCCAATCTTGCCCGGCCCATTCCCATGCGTTCGCTGGCCAAGGGCAAGCTCTATCTATTCACCCCGGCCAAGACGCCGAATCGGCCGGACCGCTCCGTCACGGTGGCGGTCAGGGTCGATCCCGTAGCGGCGAAGGCCATTTCCGTGCTGGGCCGCAAGGATCGCACGCTCGACCTGGTCGTCGGCCCGCTGCGGATCGCGCCCGATGCGTTCAATCTGGGCGTCGCACGCGGCTATCACAATTTCGGCCAGAGCCTCCTGCCCCCGGCCGACAGCCACAAGGGGGAGATGCCCGACCTTACCGGCTTCAGCATCGCGCCCGGCGTGAAGGGCGGGAAAGGCGACGATTCCCGCTTCAGCCCGCGCATCGTCATCGACGACAAGTCATCCGCCGGCCGCTCGCCGCGGACTTTCGCCGGCGATCGCGACGATCTGGTGGACGTGGGCGGCGCCTATCGCGTCACCCGCAACCTCGATGTCACCGCCGGCGTGCGCTATTCGCAAGAGCGCGAGCGGCTGATGCCGCTGGCCACCGACGGCAAGCAGGACAATCAGGCTGTCTATGTCGGCACCCAGTTCCGTTTCTGATTAGCCGCCCCCGCCAAAACACTCCGCCTGCCCCGCCGTTCGGAACCGATTTCGAACCGGGGCGGTTTCGCCGGATGGGATGTCATCCCGTTAGTTCAACCAGACAGGAAGCTTGGAAGGCACTTATGGCACGCGTTGCGATCGTTACCGGCGGCACACGGGGTATCGGCGAGGCGATTTCACTGACCTTGCGGGAGATCGGCTTCACCGTCGTCGCCAACTATGCCGGCAATGAGGAAAAGGCACGCGCCTTCACTGCCGAGACGGGCATTCCCGCCTATCGCTGGGACGTCGGCGATCATCAGGCCTGCATTGACGGCTGCGCGAAAGTGGAAGCCGAGGTCGGCCCGATCGACGTGCTGGTGAACAACGCCGGCGTCACGCGTGACGGCACGCTGCACAAGATGAGCTTCGAAGACTGGAACGAGGTGATGCGCATCAACCTCGGCGGCTGCTTCAACATGGCCAAGGCGACTTTCCCCGGCATGCGCGACCGCAACTGGGGACGGATCATCAACATCGGCTCGATCAACGGCCAGGCGGGGCAATATGGCCAGGTGAACTACGCGGCGGCCAAATCGGGCATCCACGGCTTCACCAAGGCCCTGGCGCAGGAAGGCGCGAAAGTCGGCGTTACCGTGAACGCGATCGCGCCCGGCTATGTCGATACCGACATGGTCGCCGCCGTGCCGCAGCCGGTGCTCGACAAGATCATCGCCAAGATTCCCGTCGGGCGGCTGGGCAATGCGCAGGAGATCGCCCGCGGCGTCGCCTTCCTCGCTTCCGAGAATGCCGCCTTCATCACCGGCTCGACGCTGTCGATCAATGGCGGGCAGCACATGTATTGAGCGGTGGACGGGACACCCTACCACCCTCCGGTCAAGCGTTCGGTCGAGATCGCCGGGCACAAGACCTCGATCAGCCTGGAACCGCTGTTCTGGGATCTGCTGAGAGAAGCCGCGAAAGCGGAAGGCGCGCCGTTGAACGCACTGATCGCGCGAATAGACGCCGAGCGGCTCGAAGTCGAAACGCCGCCCGGCCTAGCCGGCGCGGTCCGGCTATGGCTGGCGGCGCGGCTGACGGAACTGTGATAGGGGCGGCGAGCCGGTCAGGTGAAACGATTGACGGCGGGCGGATCGCTGGCCGGGAAGCTCTCGTCGCTGGCTTCGTCCACCCTATCCCACTGCGGCGGGTCGCTGCGCATCCCCTTCGGCCCGGCCGTGCGCACCTGCCCGGTCCTCGTTCCAGCCGCTTCGCCCGGAGCGAAAGCCGCCGGTTCGGCGGCGTGGTGCCGGGTCGCATATTTGTAGATTCCGTAGCCGACAGCGCCGGCAAATGCCAATTTCAACAGCATGAGTCATGCTCCTCTCGATATGAGAGGATAACGCCAGCCCGGTTCAGAGGTTTCACGCCAGCGGGGCGCCGCGATCAATCGTCGCCGACGCGTTCCACATCCGCGCCGACAAGGGCAAGCTTCTCTTCCAGCCGCTCGTATCCGCGGTCGAGGTGATAGAGCCGATGCACCTGCGTTTCGCCATGCGCGGCCAGCCCGGCGATGACGAGGCTCATCGAAGCGCGCAAGTCGGTCGCCATGACTTCGGCGCCCGCAAGGTTCGGCACGCCATGCACGACCGCCGTGCGGCCCTTGGTCTCGATATGCGCACCCATGCGGTTGAGTTCGGGCACGTGCATGTAGCGGTTCTCGAAGATCGTCTCGGTCAGCACGCTCGCCCCTTCGGCGCGGCATAGCAGCGCCATAAGCTGGGCCTGCATGTCGGTGGCGAGGCCGGGATAGGGGGCGGTCGCAAGCGTGACCGCGCGCATCGGGCCATCGGCCGCGACATGGATACCGCCGTTCTTGGTCTCGACGTGAACGCCTGCATCGCGCAGCGCCTGGACCGTCGCTTCCATCTCCTCGATCCTGGCGCCGTTCAGCGTGATCTCGCCGCCGGTGATCGCCGCGGCGCAGGCATAGCTGCCGGCCTCGATCCGGTCGGACATCACACGATAAGTCGCGCCATGCAGCCGCGGCACGCCATGGACGACAAGATCGGACGTACCGATGCCTTCGATTTCGGCACCCATCGCGACGAGCAGATTGCACAAGTCGACGATCTCGGGCTCACGCGCGGCGTTGTGCAGGGTGCTTTTCCCGCGCGCCGTGGCCGCGGCCATCAGCGCGTTCTCAGTCGCGCCGACCGAGACCACCGGGAAGCTATAGCGCCCGCCCGGCAGGCCGCCGTCCGGCGCAATGGCACGGACGTAGCCCGACGCCAGCTCGATAGTCGCGCCGAGGGCTTCCAGCGCCTTCAGGTGCAGGTCGATCGGCCGGTTGCCGATCGCGCAGCCGCCGGGCAGCGAAACGGTCGCCTCTCCCATCCGCGCCAGCATCGGGCCGAGCACGAGGATCGAGGCGCGCATCTTGCGCACTAGGTCATAGGGCGCGACGTTGCTGGTGATGCGCGTCGCTTCCAGCGTCATCACCCGGCCGAAATCCTCGGGCCGCGAGCCGGCGATCGTGGTCGAAACGCCGAACTGGTTCATCAGGTGCTGGAAACCGTCGATGTCGGCCAGCCGCGGCAGGTTGCGCAGCGTCAGCGGCTCGTCGGTCAGCAGGGCACAGGGCAGCAGCGTCAACGCGGCGTTCTTCGCGCCGGAAATGGGAATGGTGCCGGAAAGCCGCTTGCCGCCGCGAATGATGATCTTGTCCATATGTTCGCTTTAGCGGGAATCGGCGAAGCGGCAAGAACGCCCGTCGAAATGCCGCGCCCCTGTTGCACCGCAGCGAGGGACGCGCTTTAACCATAACGCAACAGCAAAAGGGCGCCGATTCCTCCCATGAATTCGACCACCGAACGCAAGCCAGTCCGCAAGGCCGTCTTTCCAGTCGCCGGCCTCGGCACCCGCTTCCTCCCCGCAACCAAGGCCATTCCCAAGGAGATGCTGCCGATCATCGACCGGCCGCTGATCCAGTACGCCGTCGACGAGGCGCGCGAGGCGGGGATCGAGCAGTTGATCTTCGTGACCGGCCGCGGCAAGACCGCGATCGTCGAGCATTTCGACCATGCCTTCGAGCTTGAGACGACGATGCGCGAACGCGACAAGAAACTCGACGTCCTGGAACCGACGCGGATCCTGCCCGGCAATCTTGTCACCGTGCGCCAGCAGGTGCCGATGGGCCTCGGCCACGCCATCTGGTGCGCCCGCGCCATCGTCGGCGATGAACCTTTCGCGATCTTCCTGCCGGACGAGCTGATGATCGGCTCTCCCGGCTGCATGAAGCAGATGGTGGAAGCCTATAACGAAGTCGGCGGCAACCTCATCAGCGTGCTGGAAGTGCCGCGCGAGGAAGTGTCGAGCTATGGCGTCATCGCCCCCGGCAAGACGCTCGACGGCGCGCTTACCGAAGTCACCGGCCTGGTGGAAAAGCCCGAGGTAGAGGACGCGCCGTCCAACCTCATCATCTCGGGCCGCTACATTCTCCAGCCCGAAGTGATGCGCACGCTGGAAGGGCAGGAAAAGGGCGCCGGCGGCGAGATCCAGCTGACCGACGCCATGGCGCGGATGATCGGCAACCAGCCGTTCCACGCCGTCACGTTCGCCGGCCGCCGCTTCGATTGCGGTTCGAAGCTGGGCTTCGTCGAAGCGACGATGGCACTGGCGCTCGAACGGCCCGACATGGCGGACGACGTACGAGCGCTGCTGCAGCGCTTGATGGGATAAGCGGATAGTTCCTCCCCCACCGGAGAGGAACCACGCTACACCACCCCGAAGGCCAGCATCGCATCGGCGACTTTCTTGAAGCCGCCGATGTTCGCCCCCCGCACGTAGTCGACATAACCGTCGCCCCGGTCGCCGTAGTGCTGGCAGGTGGCATGGATGCCGGCTATGATGTCCTTGAGCATCTGCTGCAACTCCTGCTCCTTCCAGGGGCGGCGTGCGGAATTCTGGCTCATCTCCAGGCCCGACACCGCGACGCCGCCGGCGTTGGCGGCCTTGCCCGGTGCGAAGAGTATCCTGGCGTCCTTGAAAACGTGCATGCCGTCGAGGTTGGTCGGCATGTTCGCCCCTTCGGCCACGGCCCGGCAGCCGTTGGCGATCAGCGTCTTCGCATCCTCGCCAAGCAGCTCGTTCTGCGTCGCGCAGGGCAGCGCGATGTCGCAGGGCACGCCCCAGGGAGTCTTGTCCGCGATGAAGGTGGCGCTGCGGAACTCGCCGACGTAGTCCTCGATCCGGCCGCGCCGGTGGGTCTTGTGCGTCTTCACCCAGTCGATCTTTTCCTGGTCGATACCGTCGGGATCATGGATGAAGCCCCCCGAATCAGACAGCGTCAGCACTTTGCCGCCCAGCTGGACGATCTTTTCCGCCGCATGGGTCGCGACATTGCCCGAGCCGGAGATCACCGCCGTCTTGCCCACCAGATCCTCGCCCTTGGTCGCAAGCATGTCGGCAAGGAAATAGACCGCGCCATAGCCTGTCGCCTCGGGCCGGATCAGCGAGCCGCCGTATTCCAGGCCCTTGCCGGTCAGCACGCCAGTGAACTGGCCCGTGATGCGCTTGTACTGGCCGAACATATAGCCGATTTCACGCGCGCCGACGCCGATGTCGCCGGCCGGCACGTCCACGTCATCACCGATATGGCGATAGAGCTCGGTCATGAAGCTCTGGCAGAAGCGCATGATCTCGCGCACGCTCTTGCCCTTGGGGTTGAAGTTCGAACCGCCCTTGCCGCCGCCCATCGGCAGCCCGGTCAGCGCGTTCTTGAAAGTCTGCTCAAAGGCAAGGAACTTCAGGACGCTTTCCGTCACCGACGGGTGAAAGCGAAGGCCGCCCTTGTAAGGCCCGATCGCATTGTTGTTCTGCACGCGCCAGCCGCGCTGCACACGGATATTGCCGTTGTCATCCTCCCAACAGACGCGGAAGGACACGACCCGGTCTGGCTCGGCGATGCGCCGTAGGATCTGCTGTTCGTGGTAGGCTTCCTTGTCCTGGATGAAGACGAAGATATCCTCGGCGACTTCCTGGACGGCTTGGACGAATTCGGGCTGGTATGGATTGTGCCGCTTGACGCTTTCCATGAAGCCGTTGAAGTCGAGGTAATCCGTCACCGCCATCAATTTCGCCCCCATCGCGCGCGCTTGCCGCGGCGGACGTTATCGCCAGCGCCAAAACCTGTATAGCGGCAATGGCGCAAGCGCTTCGGGGACGGCAAGCGCTTCAGATCGCAGGCCTTCCCTCGGGCCAGCCGACCATTTCCCAGCCCGCGGGCGAAGCCCAGACATATTCCAGGTAATGGCCCAGCGTGCTGCGCGCATCGAGGTAGCGGAAGATCAGATCGGGTATCCCTCCTTCACAGACGAATGGCAGGCGCAGCTGCTCGCTTTCCGCGCGGATCTCCTCCAGGCTCTCGCGCCGCAACGAGATGTGGTGCAGCCGTGGAACCGCGTCCGACTTGTCCTGCGGCAGGAAAGGCAGGAAGGGATCGACAAAGCCCGACACCGGCTCGATCAGTTCGATCTGCAGCCAGCCCACCCAGGTGGCCGCGACTTTTACCTTCTGCACCTTTTCGCCCTCGGGCGTCAGCAGCGCCATCTCGGGATCGAACTGGATATAGTCGGTGACGCCATAGCGTTCCGAAATCAGCTCCATGGCCCGGCCAAGGTCATGGGTGACATAGGCGTTCTGGTAATGGCCTTTCAGAAACATCGGCAACGCATCCCTTCCCGTTGACCGCCGGCGCGGTTACACCGCTCGCCGGCGGAATGAGCCACGAGCGGTACAACGGTGCGAAGGCGGGCTCAAGCCGGGTAAAAGTCACGCTGCCCCCACCGCCGCCAGATAGGCATGCAGCCGGTCGTAGCGCCCGATGCTCCGCATCGGTCAAGTGCCCGCCCCAGCACAGCGCGGAAATCCGTGTCTGCGGCTCGGCGGGAACGGGACTGCCGGAATTGTTATAGCCAGCCGCATGGAAATCCTCGCTCGTCAGCGGCTGGCTGGCCGTCGTGAACGCGGTAACCGCGATCCCGTCCTTGAACTGCTTGCCGGCATTGGCTCCGCTGCGATCCCAGACGGAAAGTCCAGCCGTGCCTGGGGCGGTCGGGTGGCCCGGCACGGTCGTGCTGTTGGCCTGCGATATGAACCGCCCCGCGACGTTGCGCGGGAATGATGCGCGCGTTACCTCCGCCGATGGCATTCCCCGATGACGCCGCGGCTTGCAGGAAAACGGCCATATGCGCGCTGTTGCGCATGTACCGGACGCCATGGCTCACCGGATTCCAGCCGGAATCCAGGTAAGAGCCCTCTGCGGGCGATCCGCTGTAACCCCGGTCCGCGATGAAGACGGGGGCCCTCGCTTCCACGGAGGCGCGCGCTGGGTCCCTCGCGTTCAGCCGGGCGGCCTGGGCATCGTGCGCCGCGAAGATCGAAAGCCAGTCCAGCTTGTCTCACACGCCGTCGGCCCTGAGCCCCGCTATCAGGCCATTGAGCAGATGCCGCCGCCCAGCGTCGGGCGATACCGAACATAGCGGCGAAATAGGTCAGCGCCGCAGCATCATGCGATGGGCGCGCGACGGCCCTGTGCCGGGCAAGGCCAAGACCCAGGCGCCCCATCAGGCGAGCGCCACTAGATCGGCCGCGGTCGTGCCCGTCGCACGAGCATATTGGGCGCGCATATCACCTGCCCCGACGCGACGTTCCTCAGCGTGACGTCAGCGTCGCTGTGGACCGCGCAGCGCAAGCGTGCCGCCGGTACCGACATAGATCGCCCGCGGCAGCACGCCGATCTCTTCGCTGTCGTGCGGAATCACCGCAAAAAGCTTCGCGTGCGGGGTCGACGGCGGCCCGGAAATGAAAGGCAAATGCATCGAAAACCATGAGCGCCTCCTTGCTCCAAATAAGAACAAAGAGAAAACTAACCGATTCGGTTAATGTTAATGTAGGAAAGCGCGATGCGCGCAAAAGGACCGCGCGCGCGAAGCGCTTCCCAAACTGCAACGATGGTTCCAAGGAGACCATGAATGGTGCTGCTGGGGAGGATTGAACTCCCGACCTCACCCTTACCAAGGGTGCGCTCTACCACTGAGCTACAGCAGCCTGCGACGCATTCGTCAGCGCCGGCCGCTTGGGCAGCCGGGCAGGCGCGCGCTATTGTCCGCAAGGCCGGCAATGTCAAGCGGCGCTTGAGCTTTGCCGCGCCCGAAGGCAGGGAAATCGGCGATGTCAGAAGATCGATCCGAAACGAAGCCCGCCACGCTGACGCGCGAGGAGCGTCTGGCCGCCAAGCTGCGCGAGAATCTCAGGCGCCGCAAAGCGCAGGCGCGCGCCATGACGGACAGCGGCGAAAGCGACACGTCCCCTCCCAAAGACGAAGGGGAAGCTCTTCCCAAAGCGCCGCGGAAAAGCTAGGGCCAGCGCCTTCTCGAACTGGGAGCATCGTACATTGCCTCGTCTGATCCTCGTCCGTCACGGCCAGAGCCAGTGGAACCTGGAAAACCGCTTCACCGGCTGGTGGGATGTGGACCTGACTCCCAAGGGAGAGGATGAGGCCCGGGCCGCGGGCACACTGCTGGCCGAAAAGGGCGTTCTGCCGACGGTCGCTTTCACTTCGCTCCAGACCCGCGCCATCAAGACGCTGCACCTTGCGCTCGAAGCCGCGGGTATCCTCTGGATTCCGGAGACGAAGGACTGGCGCCTGAACGAGCGGCACTATGGCGGCCTTACGGGGCTCGACAAGGCGGAGATCGCGGCCAAGCACGGCGAGGATCAGGTGAAGATCTGGCGCCGCAGCTTCGATACGCCGCCGCCGGTGCTCGAAGCGGGATCGCAGTTCGATCTCGGCCAGGACCCGCGCTACGCCGGCATTCCGATCCCGTCGACCGAAAGCCTCAAGGACACGATCGCCCGCGTTCTGCCCTACTACGAGAATTCGATCGTCCCGCATCTGAAGGCCGGCGCGACCGTTCTGGTCTCCGCCCATGGCAATTCGCTGCGCGCGCTGGTCAAGCATCTGTCGAACATTTCCGATGCCGAGATCACCGGGCTCGAAATCCCTACCGGCCAGCCGATCGTCTATGAGCTGGACGCGGGGCTGAACGCGCTGGAGCGCTATTACCTTTCGGAGCGATAGACTAATGGGGGCATTTGTCGCCATCGTCATGGGCAGCCAGTCCGACTGGCCGACGATGCAGCGCGCCGCCGAGGCGCTCGACAAGCTGGGCGTTGCCTATGATGCGCGCATCGTGTCCGCCCACCGCACGCCTGACCGCCTGACCGCCTTCGCCAAGGGGGCGGAGGCCGAGGGCTTCAAGGTGATCATCGCGGGCGCGGGCGGCGCGGCGCATCTGCCGGGCATGATCGCCTCGATGACGCATCTGCCGGTGCTGGGCGTTCCCGTGCAGTCGAAAGCGCTGTCGGGCAAGGACAGCCTGCTCTCGATCGTGCAGATGCCGGCGGGCATTCCCGTCGGCACGCTGGCGATCGGCGAGGCCGGCGCGACCAACGCGGGCCTGCTCGCCGCCTCGATCCTGGCGACGAACGATCCTGCGCTGGCGGAAAGGCTCAAGGCCTTTCGCGCGGCGCAGACCGATTCGGTGGCGGAAAGGCCGAAGTGAGCGCTGCGCGCGCTTCGTCATCCCGGCGAAAGCCGGGATCGCTGGCCTTCAGGTACGATCCAGCGGCCAACGATCCCGGGTCGAGCCCGGGACGACGCACCCCATGATCCCCCCCGGCGAAATCATCGGCATCCTCGGCGGCGGCCAGCTCGGCCGCATGATCGCTATGGCGGCGGCCCAGCTCGGCTACCGCTGCCATATCTATGCTCCCGAAGCCGACAGCGTGGCTGCCGAAGTCTCCGCCGCCTTCACCCGTGCCGCGTGGGACGATGCCGCCGCCATGGCCCGCTTCGCTGCCAACTGCGCGGTCGTCACCTACGAATTTGAAAATGTGCCGGTGGCCCCTCTGGCCGCGCTGAGCGACGTGCCGCTCCATCCGCATCCTCACGCGCTGGAGATTGCGCAGGACCGGCTGAACGAAAAGCGCTTCGTGGAGGATCTTGGCGGGCGTCCCGCGCCCTTTGCGCCGATCGATTCCGCCGCCGACCTCATCGCCGCGATCGCACGGATCGGGGCGCCCGGCATCCTCAAGACCCGCCGCGACGGTTACGACGGCAAGGGCCAGTGGCGGATCATGCGGCCCGAAGACGCTGCGACGCTCGACCTGCCGGCCAAACCGCTGATCTACGAAGGCTTCGTGCGCTTCGACGCCGAATTCTCGGTGATCCTGTGCCGCGCTGCCGATGGCGACATCCGCTTCTGGGACACGCCGGAAAACGTCCACGAGCGCGGCATCCTGGCCCGCTCGACCGTGCCCCCTTCTCCCCCGATCGAGGCCCAGGTCGCCGAAGCGCGCGCGCTCGCCGCAAAAGTGGCCGAAGCGCTGGGCTACGTCGGCGTGCTGACGCTCGAATTCTTCGCCACCGCCAAAGGTCCGGTGTTCAACGAGATGGCCCCGCGCGTCCACAATTCCGGCCACTGGACGATCGAAGGCGCGGTCACCAGCCAGTTCGAGAACCACGTCCGCGCGATCTGCGGCCTGCCGCTGGGCGACACCACGCTCGCCGCTCGCGGCGTCGAGATGCGCAACATCATCGGCAACGCGGCGGAGGACTGGGCGAAGCTTCTTTCCGATCCAGCCAACCATCTGCACCTCTACGGCAAGGCAGCGGGACGCCCCGGCCGCAAGATGGGCCACGTCACACGGCTGACACTGGCGTGACTCAGACGCTTTTCCTCATCTACGCCCGCGCCGCCAACGGCACGATCGGACGCGACAACACGCTGCCGTGGCACATTTCCGCCGATCTCAAGCGCTTCAAAGCGCTGACCATGGGCAAGCCGATGATCATGGGCCGCAAGACGTTCGAGAGCTTCCCCAAGCTGCTGCCGGGACGCCGCCACATCGTCCTGACCCGCGATCCCGACTGGCGGGCCGAAGGCGTCGAAGTCGTCCACACGGCGGACGACGCCCTGGCGCTGGCGGGAGAAGGCGAGGTCGCGATCGTCGGCGGGGCGGAAATCAACGCCCTGTTCCTGCCCCGCGCACAGCGCGTTGAGCTGACCGAAGTCCACGCCGACTATCCGGGCGACACCCATATGCCGCCGCTCGACGATAGCTGGCGCGAAGTCTTCCGCGAGGAACACCCCGCCGAAGACGGCCGCTCCGCATTCGCTTTCGTGACGCTCAAGCGCGACTTATAGCCCTCCCCAAGATGATTCGCCTCGACCACCGAGATCCTTTCCCTGCAGAGCTGCGCGGCGCAGTGCTGGCGCTGGGCAATTTCGACGGCTTCCACCAGGGCCACCAGGCCGTGGTCGGCGAGGCGATCGACTGGGCCCGGCGCGAAGGGCGGCCGGCGATCGTCGCCACCTTCTCGCCACATCCCATGCGCTACTTCAAGCCGGATGCCGAGCCCTTTCGCCTGACCCGGCTCGACCAGCGCTCGGAACTTTTCGCAGCGGCGGGCGCCGATGCCATGCTGGTGTTCCACTTCGACGCACAGCTTGCCGACATGCCGGCCGAACGCTGGATCGAGGATGCGATCGCCGCGCATATCGGCGCCGCCGGGGTCGTCACCGGCCAGGATTTCACGTTCGGCCGAGGCCGCGGCGGCAATCCCGAGCTGCTGCAGCGCCTCGGCGCTGGCTTCGGCATCAACGCGCGCACTGTCGGCCCGGTGCATGACGAGGAAGGCCCGATTTCTTCCAGCCGCATCCGCAAGGCGCTGCGCGACGGCGATTGTGAGACGGCGACGCGTCTTCTCACCCGCCCATTCGCCATTCGCGGCACGGTGCAGCATGGCGACAAGCGCGGGCGCGAGATCGGCTTTCCCACGGCCAACCTCGACCTCGGCGAATACCTCCGCCCGCGCTACGGCATCTATGCCGTCACCGGCACGCTGCCCGGCAGCCGCACCGTGCTGGGCGCAGCGAATCTGGGCATCCGGCCCACCTTCGATCCGCCCAAGGAACTGCTGGAACCCTATTTCTTCGATTTCTCGGGCGATCTCTACGGCCAGGAGATCGACGTCGCCTTTCACCATTTCCTGCGGCCCGAAGCCAAGTTTGCGAGCCTTGAGGAACTAACGACACAAATGCAGCGGGATTGCGACGAGGCAAGGAAACTCCTAAGCGCCGACCATTGTACGAATTGAGCACAATGACCGAACAGCGCGACTATAGAAGCACCGTCTTCCTGCCGAAGACCGTTTTCCCGATGAAGGCTGGCCTCCCGCAGAAGGAGCCAGGCATTCTTGCGCGCTGGCAGGAGGCCGATCTCTATCGCCAGCTGCGCGATGCGCGCAAAGGGCGGGGGAAGTTCATTCTCCACGACGGTCCGCCTTACGCCAATGGCGACATGCACATCGGCCATGCGCTGAACCACATCCTCAAGGACATGGTGGTGCGCACCCAGAGCCTGCTGGGCAAGGACGCGCCCTATGTGCCCGGCTGGGACTGCCACGGCCTGCCCATCGAGTGGAAGGTGGAAGAGCAGTACCGCAAGAAGAAGCTGAACAAGGACGACGTCGATCCAGTCGAGTTCCGCGCCGAATGCCGCGCCTATGCGCAACATTGGGTCAACGTCCAGCGCGAGCAATTGAAGCGGCTCGGCATCAACGGCGATTGGGACAATCCCTATCTGACGATGGATTTCCAGGCCGAAGCGACGATCGTTTCGGAGCTGCTGAAATTCGCCGAAAGCGGCCAGCTCTATCGCGGCGCCAAGCCGGTGATGTGGTCCCCGGTCGAAAAGACCGCGCTGGCCGAAGCTGAGGTCGAGTACGAGGACATCACCTCGACGCAGATCGACGTAGCGTTCGAGATCACCGAAAGCCCGATCGCGGAGCTGGTCGGCGCCTACGTGGTGATCTGGACGACCACGCCCTGGACGATCCCGGTGAACCAGGCTTTGGCCTATGGGCCGGAAGTTGAATATGTCCTCGTCAGCTTCGCCAAAACGGAGTTCGGCCCAGACGTGCCTCCGGCCGGCGAAGGTTACCGGGCATTCCAGCAGCAGCGCTTCCTGGTGGCCGAGCCGCTAGCCGAAGCCTTCCGAACGCGCGTCGATCGCGGTTCCGAAGCGGCGCTGAAAGCCGAATATCCCAATGCCGCGGTTCGTTCCGAACTGCAGGTTCACGGCCGCTTCAAGGGTTCCGACCTTGCCGGCACGATCGCGCAGCATCCCATTTACGATTACCTTCGCGGGGATGACGCTGGAGGGGTAGATGAGGAGGAATGGAAGCGGGCACTCCACTTCTTCGCCAAGCCCCGCCCCTTCCTTCCCGGCGACTTCGTCACCACCGATAGCGGCACCGGCCTTGTCCACATGGCGCCCGACCATGGCGAGGACGACTTCATCCTGTGCAAGGCGCACGGTATCGATCCGGTCTTCGCGGTCGAGGGCGACGGCAAGTACCGCGCCAACTGGGCCTGGCTCGGCGGCCAGGGATCGGTGATCAATCCGAAGTTCAACGCGCCCGACGGGCCGATCTGTTCGGACTTGCGCGCGGCGGGCGGCCTGCTTGCGGCATCCACCGATTATAAACACTCTTATCCACACAGCTGGCGTTCAAAGGCCAAGGTCATCTTCCGCTGCACGCCGCAGTGGTTCGTGCCGATGGACAAGCCCAGCCCGCTCATGCGCGGCCAGCAGCGCTGGGAGAACGAGGGCGGCGCGCCCGATCCCACGCCCGAGATCGAGCCTGGCGAAGCGACCCTGCGCGAAACCGCGATGCAGGCCATTGCCGACACGCGCTTCGTGCCCGAAAAAGGCCGCAACCGCATCGGCTCGATGGTCGAAGGGCGGCCCGACTGGGTGCTGTCGCGCCAGCGCGCCTGGGGCGTGCCGATCACGCTTTTCGTCGATCGCAAGACCGGCCGCTACCTCGCCGATCCGGCAGTCAACGCCCGCATCATCGCCGCCGTCCGCGAAGGCGGGGTCGATGCATGGTCCGACCAACGCGCGCAGGAATATCTCGGCAACGACTACAAGACCGAGGATTACGAACGCGTCACCGACATTCTCGACGTCTGGTTCGATTCGGGTTCCACCCACGCTTTCGTACTCGAATCGGGGCGCTGGCCCGACTTGCGCTGGCCGGCCGACCTCTATCTCGAAGGTTCGGACCAGCATCGCGGCTGGTTCCAGTCCTCGCTGCTCGAAAGCTGCGCCACGCGCGGCCGCGCGCCTTACGACGCGGTCCTGACCCACGGCTTCACCATGGACGCCAAGGGCATGAAGATGTCGAAGTCGCTCGGCAACACCATCGACCCGCTGAAGGTCATGGAAACCAACGGCGCCGACATCATCCGCCTCTGGGCGCTGTCGGTCGATTATACCGAGGATCACCGCATCGGCGACGAGATCCTGAAAGGCGTCGCCGACCAGTACCGGAAGCTGCGGAACACCTTCCGCTACCTCCTGGGCGCACTGGAAGGCTTCGGCGAGGCAGAGCATCTTAGTGCAGACGAGATGCCCGAGCTGGAGCGCTATATCTTTGCGCTGCTGGCCCGCCTCGACACGACGCTGCGCAAGGCGGTCGATGACTTCGACTTCAACACATACGTCCGCGCGCTGACGGATTTCTGCAACGAAGACCTTTCAGCCTTCTTCTTCGATATCCGCAAAGACAGCCTCTATTGCGATGCCCCTTCGGACACGAAGCGGCGGGCCTATCGCACGGTGCTCGACACGCTGTTCCACGCGCTCGTCCGCTACGCCGCGCCCGTGCTCGTCTTCACCGCCGAGGAAGTGTGGGGCGCCCGCTATCCCGACGGCGGCAGCGTGCACCTGCTGGAATGGCCGGAGCTTCCCGCTGGCGACGACGCCGCGCTGGTCGACCGCTGGAACGAACTGCGCACCCTGCGTTCGCAAGTGCTCGAAGCGATCGAGCCGCTGCGCCGCGACAAAGTGCTCGGCTCGAGCCTCGAGGCGGAAGTCACCGTTCCCGCGGCTCCGCCCACCGCGGACCTTGAGGAGCTGTTCATCACCGCGACAGTCCATAGCGGCCAAGGCGACAGCGTGACTGTCACCCGCACCTCGCACCACAAATGCGGCCGCTGCTGGCGGCATTTGCCCGAAGTGACCGAGGACGGCACGCTCTGCGACCGCTGCACCGACGTTGTCGGCGCGATGGAGGCAGCACAGTGAGCCCGGTGGCACGCCGCCGCGTGACCGGGCTCGGCCTCGCCGCGCTGATCTTCGCCGTCGACCGCTACGTCAAATGGCTGATGACCGGCCCGCTGCAGCTCAAGGAGACGGGAACGATCGAGATTCTTCCCTTCTTCAACCTGCACTGGACCGAGAACTACGGCGTCTCGCTGGGCATGCTGACAGCCCAGTCGATGGAAATGCGCTGGCTACTGGTGGCGGTGACGTCGCTGATCGCCTTGGTCGTGCTGATCTGGATGATGCGCGAGAAGATCTTCGCAGACATCGCCGCGCTGGCGCTGGTTCTCGGCGGCGCGCTCGGCAATATCTACGATCGATCGACGCGGGGCTTCGTCATCGACTACGCCGATCTTCACTTCGGTGACTTCCGGCCCTTCCTGATCTTCAACATCGCCGATGCCGCAATCACCATCGGCGTCCTGATAATCCTTGCCCGCTCCCTGCTTTCGCGCGAAAAGCCCGACAAGGAAGCGGCGACAACCGCCCCGGAGAGCTGAACCATGCGCAAAGCGTCATCTATGAAACTGGGGGCCATCCTCATCGCCACCGCGGCCACGGCCCTGCTTTCGGCTTGTGGCGGCGGCGGGCTGGCGAACCGCGCACGGCCTGACGAATTCGCCGTGCAGCGCCAGACGCCACTGGTCGTTCCGCCCGATTTCGCGCTGACCCCTCCCGGCCAGGGCGTTCCGCGCCCGACCGAGCGTGCGGCGCAGCAGCAGACGCTCGACGTGCTGTTCGGTGGCCCCGCCCAGCGTAGTGCGGTGGAATCGAACGCCATCAGCCGCGCCGGCGACGCCTCGCCCGGCATCCGCTCCAGCGTCGGCGATTACGAGACCAACACGGTCTCCAAGGGCTCGGTGACCCGCGATATCCTCGCTGCCCCGCAAGGCGACGGCCGCGAAGCCCAGGCCTCCACGGGGAGCTGATTTCCCGCGCGTGACTGCTTTCGAATAAATCGCCCCAATAAATCGTCATTGCGAGGACGGCAGGTTCGCGGCAATCCAGGCTTGCGCGCGATGCCCTGGATTGCTTCGCTACGCTCGCAATGACAAGTGATGCTCTAGCGTCCGTGCCCTGTTAAATTGCAGCCTTCCGTCCGTCGAGCACGGCGCTTACTCGGCCGTGGGCGCTTCGGACACGGGCTGCGCGATGGCGCTCACCAGCAGCTTGTCGATCTTGAGTCCATCCATGTCGACAACCTCGAAACGCCAGCCCTGGTCGGCGAAATACTCACCTTCCTTGGGCAGCTGCTTCAGCACCGAAAGCGCATAGCCGGCAGCCGTCGCATATTCGCGATCCTCGGGCAGCTCGATATCCAGCCGGCTCGCCAACGCATCGGCCGGCAACGCCCCCGAGATCAGCAGCGAGCCGTCCTCGCGCACCGTGACCAGAGGCTGGTCGCCCTCGTCCTGATGGCTGACGAAATCACCGACGATGGCCGAAAGCAGGTCGGCCGGCGTCACCACGCCTTCCAGGTGACCATATTCGTCGTGCACCAGCGCCATCGCCACGTCCGACTGCTGCAACAAGCGCAGCGCGTCCATCGCGTCGAGCTGATCGGGAATCACGTCCGCCTTCCTCATCATTCGGGTGATGTCGACCCAGTGCCCCGAAAGCAGCATCGCCAGCGCATCGCGGACCTTAAGGACGCCGACGATATTGTCGGGCGAGCCATCGGCCACCGGCAGCAGCGAATGCGGCGAATCCTTGATCCGGGCGCGCAGCTCGACCTCGCTAGCTTGGGCGTCGACCCAGTCCAGCTCGGTGCGCGGGGTCATCAGCTCGCGCACCGGGCGGTCGGCCAGCCGCATGATGCCGGTCATGATCTGGCGCTCGTCCTCCTCGATCACGCCCGAACGCGTGGCTTCGGCGAAGATCATCTGCAGCTCTTCGGCCGTCACCCCGGCCTCGCCCTTGTGGCGGACGCCGAGCACCCGCAGGATAAAGCCCGAGGAACGGTCGAGCAGCCAGACGAAAGGCGCCATGACCTGCGACAGGATCAGCATGGGCCGGGCCGCGATCACCGCGATCGTTTCGGCGGCACGCAGCGCGATCTGCTTGGGCACGAGCTCGCCCGCTACCAGGCTGAAATAGGTCGTGGCGACGATCACCAGGGCAAAGCCCGCTTCCCCCGCCACGCGCGCCGGAACGCCCAGCGCCGCGAGCCTTTCGCCCACCGGGCCGCCAAGGCTCGCTCCCGAATAGGCACCCGCGACGATGCCCACCAGGGTGATGCCGATCTGCACGGTCGAGAGGAACTTGCCGGGATCGGTCGCCAGCAGCAGGGCGCAGCGGGCACCGCTGCTGCCCCTGTCCGCCGCGACTTTCAGCCGGGCGGGCCGTGCCGATACGATTGCCAATTCGGACATCGCAAAGAGGCCGTTGAGCAGGATAAGACCTGCGATGACGAGGACATCGGTCCAGGGAAAGGGTGTCACAGCGAAGCGGCGCTAGCAGGTTTGCAGGGAAACGCGAAGAGCGGAAAGGCACGTCCCGCGCGTTGACAAGGCGGCGCCACAGCGCCCATTCATGTTCGGCAGCACACTTCGTGGGGCTGAAATCCGATCACGAGATCAAAAAAGGGGAATCAAGACATGAAAAAATCCCGCCTCCTTGTCTCGAGCTTCGCCGCGCTTTCGTTGGTGACCGTTTCGGCCTGCGTGACCGATCCCAACACCGGTGAGCGCAAGGCTTCACGCACCGCCATCGGCGGCGGTGCCGGCGCCCTGGCCGGCCTTCTGCTGGGCGGGCTGATCGGCGGCGGCACAGGCCGCATCCTCGGCGCGGGCATCGGCGGTGTCGCCGGCGCGGCCATCGGCAACACGATGGACAGGCAGATCAAGGAACTCAAGGAAAGCACCGCGGGCAGCGGCGTGGACATCAGCGAGGCCGACGATGGCCAGTCGATCCTCGTCAACCTGCCCGAGGGCGTGACGTTCGACGTCGGCAGCTACACGCTGAAAAGCCAGTTCCGCAACACGCTCGACACGATCGCGCAGAGCATGACCCAGTATCCCGACAGCCTGATCGACGTTTACGGTCACACCGATTCGACCGGATCGGACGCTTTCAACCAGACGCTGTCGGAAAATCGCGCCCAGACCGTTGCCAACTATCTGTCGACGCGCGGCGTTTCGAGTTCCCGCATCCGCAGCCAGGGTTTCGGCAAGACCATGCCCGTCGCCGACAATGCGACCGAGGAAGGCCGCCGCCGGAACCGCCGGGTCGAGGTCAAGATCGTGCCGATCACCCAGGAACAGGTCCAGGCCGCACGCCAGGGCCAATAGGGCCTAGAATCCTCCCCATGGGGGGAGGGGGGCCGCCGGCGAAGCCAGTGGTGGAGGGGTGTGGCCCCAAGCGCTGACACCCCTCCGTCAGCCCTGTGGGCTGCCACCTCCGCCATAGGGGGAGGATCTTACCTTCTACTTTTCCGCCAGCGCTTTCGCGCGCTCGGCAAGGCGCTCCACAGCCGCGTCGTGAATCGCCGGCGCGGTCACCAGAACACCGAAGGCGCGAGGATCGCGCTTGTTGTAGACAAGCGGCTGACCGAACGCGTCGGTCACCGTCGCCCCCGCCTCCCGCGCAATCAGGCCCGCGGCGGCAATGTCCCATTCAAAGCCCCAGCGCACCGTCGCGCAGAGGTCCGCCTCGTCGGCGGCGACCATCGCCATGCGCAACGCGATGCTGTTCGGCTGGTCCACCGCGACAAGGTCGCTATCGTCAGCCGGCATGATCCGCGCCGGCACTCGCGCACCGGCCAGCTCGCGCCGCGTGCTGGCCTGCAGCCGTTCGCCATTGCGCCAGCTTCCCTGTCCCGCCTCGCCATGCCAGAACTCATCCCGGGCTGAAGCGCAGAGCATGCCGAGCAGCGGCCGCCCCGCGCTGACCAGCGCCACGGATACCGCCCATCCCCTGCGTCCGCGCACGAAATCGCGCGTCCCGTCAATCGGATCGACCAGCCAGACGAGGCCTTCGCCCAGTCGATCGGGGGCGTCCGCCGTCTCTTCCGAAAGCCAGCCGGCAGCGGGCAGTAGCGCCTTCAGCTCGCGCTTGAGGAAATCATCGACGGCAAGATCCATCTCGCAGACCGGGTTGCCCGGCGCCTTTTCCCATACCTCCAGAGCGTGTCCGTCTCCCGGCCAGCGGGCCATGGCGATACGCCCGGCTTCACGGACGATAGCTTCCAAGCGATTGCGATCGATCATCCTATCTGTCTTGTCTCCTGCCGCAGAGTTGACTTGCGCCTGCGTCCGGGACTTTTCAAGCGTCGAAGCTTGCCTTATGCGGCAGCGCACAACCGTCCTTCCCCAGGCACCAGCGGAAAGCACCATCCATGAACATTCACGAATATCAGGCCAAGGAACTGCTCGCGAAGTTCGGCGTCGCGATTCCCGCGGGGCACGCTGCCCTGACGGTCGACGAAGCGGTCGCCGCGGCCGGGCAGCTCCCCGGACCGCTCTATGTGGTGAAAGCGCAGATCCACGCGGGTGGCCGTGGCAAGGGCAAGTTCAAGGAACTCGGGCCCGACGCCAAGGGCGGCGTCCGCCTGTCCAAGTCGATCGACGAAGTGCGCACCAACGCCACCGAAATGCTCGGCAACACGCTCGTCACCGTGCAGACCGGCGAGGCCGGCAAGCAGGTGAATCGCCTCTACATCACCGACGGCGCCGACATCGCCAAGGAATACTACCTCTCGATGCTGGTCGATCGTAAGACCGGCCGCATGGCCATGATCGTCTCGACCGAAGGCGGCATGGACATCGAGCAGGTCGCTCACGACACGCCCGAAAAGATCACCACGATCATCATCGACCCAGCCGAAGGCTTCATGCCCCACCACGGCCGCGCGGTGGCTTTCGCGCTGAAGCTGACGGGCGACCTCAACAAGCAGGCGCAGAAGCTCGCTGCCCAGCTTTACCAGGCGTTCAACGCCACCGACATGTCGATGCTCGAAATCAACCCGCTGATCGAGACGACGGACGACAAGCTGCTGGTGCTCGACGCCAAGGTCAGCTTCGATTCGAACGCGCTTTTCCGCCACCCCGACGTCGAAGCGCTGCGCGACGAGACCGAAGAAGACCCAGCCGAAGTCGAAGCGTCGAAGTACGACCTTGCCTACATCAAGCTCGACGGCAACATCGGCTGCATGGTCAACGGCGCCGGCCTGGCCATGGCGACGATGGACATCATCAAGCTGAACGGCATGTTCCCGGCGAACTTCCTCGACGTCGGCGGCGGCGCTTCGAAGGAGAAGGTCACCGCGGCGTTCAAGATCATCCTCGCCGATCCGGCCGTGAAGGGCATTCTCGTCAATATCTTCGGCGGCATCATGAAATGCGACACGATCGCCGAAGGCATCGTCGCGGCCGCCAAGGAAGTGAACCTCTCGGTGCCGCTCGTCGTCCGCCTCGAAGGCACCAACGTCGAGCTGGGCAAGGAGATCCTGGCGAACTCCGGCCTGGCGATCGTGCCGGCCGACGACCTTGGCGATGCGGCCAAGAAGATCGTCGCCGAGGTGAAGGAAGCGGCATAACCGCGAAGCACCAGCGTCCCCGCGCGGGCGGGGACGCTGGAGAGGGTTGCATCATACCCAAGGACTTGACCTCACGCTCATTGGCGGCAATGGCGTTTCGCGATTCCATTTAATCGCTCGGCTAAACCGCCGCCGTCCCGTCTGAGAGGAAGGACCTCACGCATGAAAATCCTCGTGCCCGTGAAGCGGGTGATCGACTACAACGTGAAGCCGCGGGTAAAGTCCGACGGCAGCGGCGTGGACCTCGCCAACGTCAAGATGAGCATGAATCCCTTTGACGAGATCGCTGTCGAAGAAGCGATCCGCCTGAAGGAAAAGGGCATAGCCACCGAGATCGTCGCGGTTTCGATTGGCCCGGCCAAGGCGCAGGAAACGCTGCGCACTGCGCTCGCCATGGGCGCCGACCGGGCGATCCTGGTCCAGACCGATGACGAGGTCGAGCCGCTGGCCGTCGCCAAGATTTTGAAGGCGATCACCGACGAGGAAGCGCCGGGCCTCGTGATCCTCGGCAAGCAGGCGATCGATGACGACAGCAACCAGACGGGCCAGATGCTCGCCGCGCTGCTCGGCCGCCCGCAGGGCACTTTCGCCTCGGAAGTCACCGTCGAAGGCGATTCGGTGACGGTGAAGCGCGAAGTCGACGGCGGCCTCGAGACGGTGAAGCTCTCGCTCCCCGCGATCATCACCACCGACCTGCGCCTCAACGAGCCGCGCTACGCTTCGCTGCCCAACATCATGAAGGCGAAGTCGAAGCCGCTCGCGACCAAGGCGCCCGCCGACTACGGCGTCGACACCGCCCCGCGCCTCAAGACCCTGAAGGTCAGCGAGCCACCGGTGCGCCAGGCGGGCATCAAGGTGCCCGACGTCGACACGCTGGTCGCCAAGATCAAGGAACTCGGCATCGCCTGATGTCGCTCTAACCTCCGTTCGTGTCGAGCGA
>Ga0164243_10003669_pt1 | contig 24516 bp, 19 predicted proteins | sample OricompcompostOP_FD_108781 | JGI IMG/M metagenome (GOLD analysis project Ga0164243, IMG submission 108781) | Organic Plus compost microbial communities from Emeryville, California, USA - Original compost - Organic plus compost (OP) | ecosystem: Engineered > Solid waste > Mixed feedstock >...
CCGTCGTCGGCGAGACCGACCGGATGCACCGGCGCGTCGACGTCGAGCGACGGGATGCGGATCTCGACGGGGCGGCTCGGCTCCATCACCGGGAACCGGCCCGGCGGCGGCACGTCGTCGGGGCCGAAGACGCCCTTCTCGATCACGCCGGCGACCGTGGCGATCCCGCCCACGACCACCAGCAGCACGGCCAGCGGGCCGGAGAGCCTGCTCTTGCCCATCGTCCGGTCAGGCCGCCCGGCGGCGGCGGAGGGTCACCACACCCAGGACGAGGCCCGCGGCGAGCGCCGCCACGCCGGAGGTGAGCACCAGCGTGCCGTCGTCGTCGCCGGCCATGCCGCCGAAACCGGTCGCCGGGCCGTGGCTGGGCCGGTTGCCGTTGACGACATTGAGCGTGGTCTCCACCACACCGCCGAAGAGACCGGGGCAGTCGAGGGTGACCTTGTAGGAGCGGGCCCGGGTGTCGGCCGGGACCGTGGCGGCGCCGGTCAGGACGCCGAACTGCGGCTGGATCGTGACCTCGCCGAACGCGGCCGACTCGACGATCGCCGGCTCGGTGTCGTCCGGCGGGTCGTCGTCGGCGTCGGTGCAGCTCGCACGGATGCCGACGATGTAGCCGGCCTCCACCGTGCTCGGGTTGACCTCGATGAACCGGCCCGGCGGAGGTGCGACGTCGGTCGGTGTGGGCGTGGGTGTCGGTGCCGGTGCGGCCACGGCCGGCGCCGCCGTCGCGGCGATGATCCACATGACGAGTGCGACCGCTGCCGCCGCCCGACGCCCGGACATCCTGACCTCCCTGCCGCCGCGTGCGTCGATTGTCGCATTTGGAGGGCCGGCGCGACACCTGCCAAAATCGGTCGGTGAGTGCTCCCGTCCTGTCGCGTGTCCGCACCTTCCACAACCGTGGGGGGCGGATGAGCGGACGGCACCACGAGGCGCTCGACCGGCTCTGGCCGCGCTACGGCGTGCCGGTCAGCGGGGACCCGCTCGACGTGCCCGCCCTCTTCGGCCGGGACGCGCCGCTCGTGCTCGAGATCGGCTCCGGGATGGGGGACGCGACCGCGGCGATGGCGGCCGCCGACCCGGGCCGCGACTACCTGGCCGTCGAGGTGCACCTGCCGGGGATCGCGAGCCTGCTGGCGCACGTCGAGGAGCGGGGGCTCGGCAACGTCCGGGTGGCCCGCGGCGACGCGTTGACGCTGGTCGAGCGGATGCTGCGGCCGAGTTCGGTCGACGCCGTCCACGTGTTCTTCCCCGACCCGTGGCCCAAGCTCAAGCACCACAAGCGGCGGCTGATCCAGCCGGCGCACGTGGCGCTGCTCCGGTCGCGGCTCGTGCCGGGCGGCGTGCTGCACTGCGCGACCGACTGGCCGCCGTACGCGCAGGCGATGCTCGCCACCCTGTCGGCCGACCCGGAACTGGTGAACACCACCGAAGGGTTCGCGCCGCGGCCGGCGTACCGGGTCACCACCCGCTTCGAACGCCGAGCCGTCCGGCAGGGGCGACCCGTCTTCGACCTGGTCTTCCGGCGGGCCGCGGACCGTGGCGGCGAGGGAGCGGCGTGACCCTCGCCGACCGCGTGCCGGCCGACGCCGGCCCCGACTCGCTGTTCGAGACGTTCGCCACCTGGGCCGGGGAGCAGGGGCTCACCCTCTACCCGCACCAGGAGGAGGCGCTGATCGAGCTCGTCTCGGACGCCAACGTCATTCTCAACACGCCGACCGGCTCCGGGAAGAGCCTCGTCGCCACCGGCGCGCACTTCGCGGCCCTGGCGCAGGGCCGGCGCACCTTCTACACCGCGCCGATCAAGGCGCTTGTGTCGGAGAAGTTCTTCGACCTGTGCCGGATCTTCGGGCCGGAGAACGTCGGGATGCTCACCGGCGACGCGGCCGTCAACGAGGGTGCGCCGATCGTCTGCTGCACGGCCGAGATCCTGGCGAACATCGCGCTGCGCGACGGGACGTACGCCGACGTGGGCCAGGTCGTGATGGACGAGTTCCACTTCTACGCGGACCCGGACCGGGGCTGGGCCTGGCAGGTGCCGCTGATCGAGCTGCCGCAGGCCCAGTTCCTGCTGATGTCGGCCACGCTCGGTGACGTGTCGCGGTTCGAGGAGGACCTGACCAAGCGGACCGGGCGGCAAACGGCGGTGGTGCGGTCGGTGGAGCGGCCGGTGCCGCTGATGTTCTCGTACGCGATGACGCCGCTGCACGAGACGCTGGAAGAGCTGCTGGCGACCCGGCAGGCGCCGGTGTACGTGGTGCACTTCACCCAGGCGGCGGCGCTGGAGCGGGCCTCGGCGCTGATGTCGGTCAACGTGGCGACGCGGGCCGAGCGGGACGCGCTGGCCGAGGCGATCGGGTCGTTCCGGTTCGCGACCGGTTTCGGGCGGGTGCTGTCGCGGCTCGTGCGGCACGGGATCGGCGTGCACCACGCGGGGATGCTGCCACGGTACCGCCGGCTGGTGGAGACGCTGGCGCAGGCCGGGCTGCTCAAGGTGATCTGCGGCACCGACACGCTCGGCGTGGGCATCAACGTTCCCATCCGGACGGTGCTGTTCACCGGACTGTCCAAGTTCGACGGTTCGCGGGTGCGGCTGCTGAAGGCGCGGGAGTTCCACCAGATCGCCGGGCGGGCAGGCCGGGCCGGGTTCGACACCGTGGGCACCGTCGTGGTGCAGGCGCCGGAGCACGTGATCGAGAACGAGCGCGCGCTGGCGAAGGCCGGCGACGACCCGAAGAAGCGGCGGAAGGTGGTGCGGCGCAAGCCGCCCGAGGGGTCGATCGGCTGGGGGCGTCCGACGTTCGAGCGGCTGGTGGCCGCGGAGCCCGAGCCGTTGCAGTCGTCGTTCGCGGTGTCGCACGCCATGCTGCTGAACGTGATCGGGCGACCCGGGGACCCGTTCGCGGCGATGCGCCACCTGCTGACGTCGAACCACGAGGAGCCCGCGGCGCGGCGGCGGCACATCCGGCGGGCCATCGCCATCTACCGCGCGCTGCTCGCGGGCGGCGTGGTGGAGCGGCTCCCGGTGCCCGACCCGTCCGGGCGGACCGTCCGGCTGACCGTCGACCTCCAGGCCGACTTCGCGTTGAACCAGCCGCTGTCGCCGTTCGCCCTGGCGGCGATCGAGCTGCTGGACCGGGACTCGCCGGAGTACTTCCTCGACGCGCTGTCCGTCATCGAGTCCACCTTGGACGACCCGCGGCCGGTGCTGTCCGCCCAGCAGTTCAAGGCGCGCGGCGAGGCGGTCGCGGCGATGAAGGCCGAGGGCGTCGAGTACGAGGAGCGGATGGAGCTGCTGGCGGACGTGACGCATCCGCGGCCGCTGGAGGAGCTGCTGTCCGAGGCGTACGCCATGTACGCGCGCGGGCATCCCTGGGTGGCCGACCACGAGCTGACGCCGAAGTCGGTGGTCCGCGACATGTACGAGCGGGCCATGACGTTCACGGAGTTCGTGTCGTTCTACGGGCTGTCGCGGTCGGAGGGGTTGGTGCTGCGGTACCTCGCGGACGCGTACCAGGCGCTGCGCCGGACCATCCCGGAGGACGCGCGGACGGCGGACCTCGCCGACCTCATCGAGTGGTTGGGCGAGATGGTGCGGCAGGTGGACTCCAGCCTGCTGGACGAGTGGGAACGGCTACGGGACCCGTCGCCGGACTCCTCCCCCGCGGACGTCGAACGGCCGCCGCCCGCGGTGACCCGCAACCGGCGGGCGTTCCGGGTGCTGGTGCGCAACGCGCTGTTCCGGCGGGTGGAGTTGGCGGCGCGGCGCGACTGGGCGGCGCTGGGCGAACTGGACGCGGACGCCGGCTTCGACGCGGAGAACTGGTCCACCGCCATGTCTGGGTATTTCGCGGAGTATGCGGACATCGGGGTCGGCCCGGACGCGCGCGGCCCGGCGATGCTGGTGATCGACGAGAAACCGACCGCGTGGGAGGTCCGGCAGATCTTCGACGACCCCGCCGGGGACCACGACTGGGGCATCGAGGCGACCGTGGACCTGGCGGCGTCGGACGCCGCCGGAGCGGCCGTGGTGACGGTGAGACGGGTGGGCACAGCGGCGGCTTTCGATTAGAATGGGTGTACGAAAAATGGTCGTTGACCAGCGATGATGTTGGAGGGCCAACGTGACCGCACCCGCCGCCGTCCCCTACGCCACCCTGCTCGCGTTCGCCCGCTACGTCGACCGCACCGGCCCCGCCAAAGCGACGTTCGTCGGCGGCCTGCGCCGCCAGCGTGAGAGCAAATCGGGCTTCAACCCGCACAGCCAACTGGTCAAGGCCCTCAAAGCCGACATCTCGTTCCACGGCGGCGGCCGCTTCCTCCATGAGGTGGTCAACGAGGTGAAGCCGAGGTGGAGGCCGCTCTACGAGTCGCTGGTCCCCGGCGCGCTGACCTATCTGTCCACCCTCGACAAGGGCACCGAGCTGGCCCAGACCCGCGACGCGATCGCCATGGTCGGTGATCTCCCTGTGAAGATCAATCCTCACTTCGGCCTCCGCCTGCCGGACGGCCGTGGCGAAGCGGTCCGCCTGCACCTGGACGAGCAGCCCCCGAGCCGCGAGACCATCCTGGCGACGCTGCATCTGATGTCGCGCCACATGGACGCGGTCCTGCCCCACGGAAGCCCGGTCCTGGTCGACGTCCGCCGCGGCATCGCGCACCGGCCCGACCCGTCGGTCAAGGCGGAACAGCTCGATCAGTGGCTGGCGGGCGAGGCGGCGGCGTTCCGGGCTACGTGGTCGGTGGCGGCGTAGGGGTTGATTCGGTTCGGCCGGTCCGGGGGTGGCCGGTCCGGGGTGGGCCCAGTTGGGTGGGGAGCCGGGTGGTGGATGCCGTGCCTGAGGTTCGTCTGGCCGGTTGCGGCGGTCTCGTGGCCCGCCGGCGGTGCCTGCCGTGGTCGAGGTCCGTCGGGCCGCGTCCGGGCCGCAACCGGGTGCGGCCCGGCGGTGGCTGCCGTGCCTGAGGTTCGTCGGGCCGGTTGCGCCGGTCTCGTGGCCCGCCGGGCGGTGCCTGCCGTGGTCGAGGTCCGTCGGGCCGCATCCGGGCCGCGGCCGGGTGGGGCCCCGCGGTGGCTGCCGTGCCTGAGGTTCGTCGGGCCGGTTGCGCCGGTCTCGTGGCCCGCCGGGCGGTGCCTGCCGCGTCGCGGTCCGTCGGGCCGCATCCGGGCCGCAGCCGGGTGCGGCCCGGCGGTCGCTGCCGTGCCTGAGGTTCGTCGGGCCGGTTGCGCCGGTCTCGTAGCCCGCCGAGCGGTACCTGCCGTGCTCGAGGTTCGTCGGGCCGCATTCGGGCCGCAACCAGGTGCGGCCCCGCGGTGGCTGCCGTGTCTGAGGTTCGTCGGGCCGGTTGCGGCGGTCTCGTGGCCCGCCGGGCGGTGACTGCCGCGTCGCGGTCCGTCGGGCCGCATCCGGGTGCGGCCCGGCGGTGGCTGCCGTGCCTGAGGGCCGTCAAACGCGGGTGGGTTCGGACGCACGGTGGCCACCGTGCGCTGAGGCCCGTCGGGCGGCCTGGCGGTTGGAGGGGGGTCAGGCGGGGTCAGGACGTCGGTACGACGTACGGGAAGTGGTCGGTGCGTTGGTCGGCGTTCGTCGACGGGCTCAGGCCCGAGGTGGTGGCCGTGTTCAGCACCAGCGAGAACATCGTTTCCGGCGCGTTGTCGGCCAGCATACGGCCGTTCAGGCCCGCGAAGCCGTAGCTGGCCGGGGTTGCCACCTGGTACGGCAGGACGTCGGGGAACAGGCGGTTCGCCACCAGCTTGCCGTAGCCCTGCGGGTCTGCCGAGGTGCCGTTGGCCTGGACGGCGGCGGCGATCTTGTCGGCGATGTCGTCGGCGTCCTGATTCGCGTCGTCCGCCGGTTGGCGCACGTTGGCGGGGTTCGTGAAGTCCGTGTCGGTCGGCCAGAAGATCGGCCACATCATCGGGTGGCCCGCGCGGTTGATCTGGTGCCAGCCGCCCGCGTCCGTGGCCAGCTTCGTCGTGCACCAGATCCCGGTGTTCGTGCCTGGGCTCAGGACCGGGTGGTCGTGCGGCACCTCCAGGACGATCGAGTAGACCTTCGTGCCCGCGAAACTGTTTCGGGCCTTCGCGGGCGTCCACGACGAGAAATCGACGCGCGTTCCGTCGTTGACCGCCGCGTTCACCGCGGAGAGTTCGTCCAGGTCGATGTAGAACGGGTCCTCGATCCTACCCGCCCACACCCGCGGGCCGGCGTCCGACGTCGCCACCGCCGGCTCGCCCGTGCGGCCGCGGAGAAGCTGGGTGCCCGTCGCCGCGTCGTCGTGGGCCTCCGGGCCGCGGAGTTCGTGCAGGGCGTACGCCTGCTGGCCGTCGCCGCCGCGTTCGTCGAACGTCAGGCGGTACGTCAGATCCTCCACCTCTGCCCCGTCGACGTGGACCTTGAACTCGTAGCGCGCCTCCGGGTGGAAGCCCGGTGTGATGTCCGGGCCCGTGATCGTGGAGTTCACGTCCATGACCAGCACGGTGCTGGCGTCGCCGCCGAACGCGTACAGATCGTCGATGTAGAGGCGGCCGTTGCGGCGGGCCAGCGGGGTGTCGAGGTGGTGCGACATGCCTGCGCTCCTTCGCCGAGGTGAGGGACCCGGACCAAGATTCCGACGCTAACAGCGGGTCCCACCGGACAGCCGGAATATCGACGTACATCAGGCTTGAGTTTATGCGGTAAAGTTCTTTGCGTGCATGACAGGTTTACCGTCGACGAGGAGGAGCGGCCGCCGGCCGGTCCGGCCGAGACGCTGCGGCTGATCGAGGAGCAGCGGGCCGCCGCCATGCGGCAGATCCGGGTCGACGACCGGCTGTGGTATTGGCCGTGGGGCTTCGCCTGGCTGATCGGTTTCGCCCTGCTCTTCCTCCGCTACGGCCCCGACGGCCGCGTCTTCGTCGACCTGCCCGAGTGGCTGCCGGTCGCCGTCCTCGTCGCCCTGCTGATCGCCGCAGGCGTGGTCTCCGCGATGACCGGCACCCGGGCCTACGGGCAGCTGTCCGGCGACTCCGCGCGCCGCGGCGCGTACTACGGATGGGCCTGGACGGTCAGCTTCGTCGCGATCGCCGTGATCCTCGGCAAGGTCACCGCGTCCCTGTCACACGAGCTGGCGATCATGATCTGGGCGGCGACCTCCGTCGGGCTCACCGGCGCGCTGCACATGGCCGGCGGCGCGATCTGGCTGAACCGGCCGCTCTTCCAGCTCGGCGTCTGGATCTCCGTGGTCAACGTCGCCGGCGTGCTCGCCGGGCCCGGGTGGCAGTCGCTGATCAACTGCGTCGCCGGTGGCGGCGGCATGATCGTGTTCGGTGTGGTCGCGGCCCGGTGGAAGCGGCGGCGGGGCCATGAGCGACGCGCCGCTTGACCCCGTCATCCACGCGCAGGCCCGGCTGCGCGTCACCGCCGCGCTGTCCACACTGGGCAGTGGCGACCGGATCACCTTTCCGCGGCTCCAGGAGATCCTGGGCATGACGGCCGGCAACCTCTCGGTACACCTGCGCAAGCTGGAGGACGCCGGCTACGTCGAGATCACCAAGACCCACCGCGGCCGGACCCCGGTCACCCTGGTGGCGCTCACCCCCCGCGGCCGCGTGGCGTTCGAGGAGTACACCGCCGCCGTCCGCGCGCTCCTGCAACCCACCGACATCACGGAGGCGACATGATCCTGGCCGCGGCGGTCGAGGTCTCCCGCAGCTACGGCGACGTCCGCGCGCTCGACCGCGTGTCGATCCGCGTCGAGGAGGGCGAACTGGTGGGCCTGCTGGGTCCCAACGGCGCCGGCAAGAGCACGTTGATCAACCTCCTCACGGGGGTACGGCGGCCCGACAGCGGCCGCGTCGAATTGTGCGGCGGCGACCCGCGCGATCCCCGCAGCCGCCGCGCGCTCGGCGTCACGCCGCAGGAGACCGGGCTGCCCGCGACGCTGAAGGTCGGCGAGGTGGTCGACTTCGTCGCCGCGCACCACCCCGACCCGGTCCCCCGCGCCGAACTGCTCGACCGGTTCGGGCTCGCCGACCTGGCCAGGCGGCAGACCGGCGGGCTGTCCGGCGGGCAGAAGCGGCGCCTCGCGATCGCCCTCGCGTTCGTCGGCCGGCCGCGCATCGTGGTGCTCGACGAGCCGACGACCGGGCTCGACGTCGAGGCGCGCCGCGGCCTCTGGGACGCGATCGAGGCGTTCCACGCGGCGGGCGGCACCGTGCTGCTCTCCAGCCACTACCTGGAGGAGATCGAGGCGCTGGCGCGCCGGGTCGTCGTGCTCGGCGGCGGCCGGGTGCTGGCCGACGACACGGTGGCGGCGGTCCGCGACGTCGTGGGCGTCCGCCGCGTCAGCGTCACGGTGTCCGGCGTCCTGCCGGACCTGCCCGGCGTGGTGGCGGTCGAGCGCGACGGCGACCGTGCCCACCTGCTGACCACCGACGCCGACGCGCTGGTCCGCGCGCTTGTTACCTCCACAGTGGACTTCCGCCAGCTGGAGGTGCGTCCCACCTCCCTGGAGGAGGCGTTCCTCGCGCTCACCCGCCCGGTCCCCGCCACCGCCTGAACGGAGCGAACCGTTGCCCCTCACCCTCGTCCACGCCCGCTACCAGCTGCTGGAGACCATCCGCGTCCCGATCGCGGTGGTCGGCTCCGCGTTCTTCCCGGCCGCCGCGATGCTGTTCTTCGTCGTCCCGTTCGCCGGCGACGACGCGGTCGCCGCGACCTACGCCACGGCCTCCATGGTGGTCTTCTCCATCATGGTGAGCAGCCTCTTCACGTTCGGCGTGGGCGTCGCCGACGACCGGTCGCAGCCGTGGGACGGCTTCACCCGCACCCTCCCGGCCGGCCCGGGCCCCCGCTTCGCCGGCCGCATCCTGGCCGGCATGGCGATGACGCTGGTGTCGCTGGTGCCGGTGCTGCTGGTCGCCGCCCTCCTCACCGCGGCGACCGTCTCGGCGACCGGCCTCCTGCTCGGCCTGTGCGCGGTGTTCGTCGGCGCGCTGCCGTTCACGCTGATGGGCCTCGCGATCGGCTACGCCCTGCCGCTGAAGGCGGCCCTCGTCGTCTGCCAGGTGGTCTTCTTCCCGCTGGCCGTCGGCGGCGGCCTGATGTCGTCACCCGACGAGGCGCCGCGGTTCATCGAGGTGATCGCGCCGTACCTGCCGACCCGCGGCGCCGTCGAACTGATGTGGGCGGCGGTCGGCGACTACCCGCCGCAGGCCCGCTCGCTGCTGATGCTCGCCGTCTGGACCCTCGCCGCCGCCGCGGCGGCGCTCTCGGCCTACCGCCGCGACGAGGGCCGCCGCTTCCGCTGAGACGGCCGGCCCGCTACGCCGCCTCGGCGGCGTCCATCGCCTTGTAGATGCGCTGCTCCGAGACCGGGTACGGCGTGCCGAGGGCCTGGGCGAAGATGTTCACCCGCAGTTCCTCGATCATCCAGCGGATCTCCCGCACCGCCGGGGTGCCGCGTCGGCGTTCCGGAAGGGCGGCGAGCATCGCCTCGTACTCCTTGGTGACCTGTGCGACGCGGGCCTGGCCCGCGCGGTCGCGGGCCGGATCCTGGCCGAGCCGGTCCAGGCGGCGCTCCACGGCGGCCAGGTAGCGCGGCAGGTCGCCGAGGTGGGCCCAGCCGGTCGCCGTGACGAAGCCGGGATAGATCAGCCCCGACAGCTGGGCACGCACGTCGGTCAGCGCGGCCAGCGTGTCCATCGAGGACATCCGGGAGATCCGCTGCTCCACCGCGTGCGCCGCCGCGAGGGCCTGGCGGACCCGGCCGACGATCGCCACCACCGTGTCCACCAGGTCGGCGCGGACCCGGTCACGGAGCGCGGCGAAGCCCGCCGGGTCCCAGGCCGGGCCGCCGGCGAGCTCGACCAGGCGGTCGACCGCGGCGCCGGCGCAGTCGGTGAGCAGGTCGACGACGCTGCGGTGCGGGTTGCGGCTCAGCGCCAGCTTCTCCTCGTTGCTGAGCCGGCCCTGGAGGAACGTTGCCGGATTGGGCAGGGACAGCAGCAGCAGCCGGCGCGTGCCGGCGGTCATCGCGGCCGCCTGCTCCTCCGGCGTCTCGAAGACCTCGACGCCGACCGTGCCGCCCTCGTCGACCAGCGCCGGGTACGCCGTGACCCGGAACCCGGCCCGGTCCTGCTCGATCGCCCGCGGCAGCGGCCCGAAGTCCCAGGACCGCAGCCCGCTCCGGGCGATCCCCGGCGCCGCGGCCGTCACCGTCGACCGGACCTCCGCCTTGAGCTCGGCCTGCAGCGCCGCGAGATCCTTGCCGCTGGCCACGACCCGGTCGCCGTCGACCACCCGGTAGGTGAGCCGCAGGTGCGGCGGCACCTTCGCGCGGTCCCAGGCGTCCGGCGGCACCGTCACGCCGGTCATCCGCCGCAGCTCGGCGGTGACCGCAGCGATCAGCGACAGGCCGGACGACGGCGAGATCCGGGCCAGCACCGCACGCGCGTAGTCGGGCACCGGCACGAAGTTCGTCCGCAGGGCCTTGGGCAGCGACCGGATCAGGGCGATCACCAGATCCTCGCGCAGCCCCGGCACCTGCCAGTCGAAGTCCTCCGGCCGCACCTGCCCGAGCACGGCCAGCGGCACGTCAACGGTCACACCGTCCGTCGTTGATCCCGGCGAGAACTCGTAGTGCAGCGGCAGCGCGACCGCCGAGGACGACTGCCAGACGTCCGGATACGCGGCGGCGTCGACGTCACCCCGGCCCGCGTTGACCAGCAGGTCGCGGGTGAAGGTCAGCAGGTCCGGAGTGGACCGCCGGGCCTTCTTCCACCAGGCGTCGAAGTGGCGGCCGGAGACCACGTCGGCGGGGATGCGCGAATCGTAGAACTGGTAGAGGGTCTCGTCGTCGACGAGGATGTCGCGGCGGCGGACCCGGTCCTCGAGCTCCGCGACCTCGGCCAGCAGCTTGGCGTTGTCGTGGAAGAACCGGTGGTTGGTCGACCAGTCACCCTCCACCAGCGCGTGCCGGATGAACAGCTCCCGGGAGAGCACCGGGTCGACGCGCGCGTACGGCACCCTGCGGCCGACGACGATCGGCACGCCGTAGAGCGTGACCCGCTCGACGGCCATCACCGCCGCCTGCTTCTTCTCCCAGTGCGGCTCGCTGTAGGAGCGCTTGACGAGGTGGCCGGCGAGCGGCTCCACCCACTCGGGCTCGATCCGCGCGTTGACCCGGGCCCACAGCCGGGACGTCTCGACCAGCTCCGCCGACATCACGTACCGCGGGGGTCGCCGGGCCAGCGCGGAGCCGGGGAAGATGGCGAACTTGGCGCCGCGCGCACCGAGGTAGTCCCGCTTGTCGCCCTCGCGAAGGCCGATGTGCGAGAGCAGCCCGGCGAGCAGCGACTGGTGCAGCCGCACCGGATCGGGCGACGACGACGCGACCAACCCCAGCGAGCGGGTCACCTGCCGCAGCTGGGAGTAGATGTCCTGCCACTCCCGCACGCGCAGGTAGTTGAGGTGCTCGGCCCGGCAGAGCCGCCGGAACGCGCTCGACGACAGCTCCTTCTGCTTGGCGCGCAGGTGCTTCCAGAGGTTGAGGTACGCCACGAAGTCGGAGTCGGGGTCGGCGAACCGGGCGTGCAGCTGGTCGGCGTGGGCCCGGTGCTCGACCGGCCGCTCGCGCGGGTCCTGGATGGAGAGCGCGGCGGCGACCACCATCACCTCGTCGAGGCAGCCGTTGCGGTCGGCCTCCAGCACCATCCGCCCGAGCCGCGGGTCCACCGGCAGCTGCGCGAGCCGCCGCCCCACCTCGGTGAGCTGGCGGCCGGCGTCCAGCGCTCCCAACTCCTGCAGCAGCGTGATGCCGTCGGTGATGTTGCGCCGGTCCGGCGGGTCGATGAACGGGAAGCTCGCCACGTCGCCGAGCCCGATCGCGGTCATCTGCAGGATGACGGACGCCAGGTTGGTCCGCAGGATCTCCGGCTCGGTGTATTCCGGCCGCGACAGGAAGTCCTGCTCGTCGTAGAGCCGGACGCAGATGCCCGGCGAGGTGCGTCCGCTGCGTCCCTTGCGCTGGTTGGCCGACGCCTGCGAGATCCGCTCGATCGGCAGCCGCTGCACCTTGAGCCGGTGGCTGTAGCGGGAGATGCGCGCGGTGCCGGGGTCGACGACGTACGTGATGCCCGGCACGGTCAGCGACGTCTCGGCCACGTTGGTGGCGAGCACCACACGCCGGCCGGTGTGCGGCTGGAACACCCGGTGCTGCTCCGCTGTGGACAGTCGTGCGTAGAGCGGCAGGATCTCCAGATGCGGCACCGAGAGCCGGCCCAGCGCGTCCGCGGTGTCGCGGATCTCCCGCTCGCCGCTGAGGAACACGAGGATGTCGCCCGGCCCCTCGGCGGACAGCTCCTGCACCGCGTCGCCGATCGCCTGGATCGGGTCGCGCACGACGGTGCCGGCGACCTCGTCGTCCTCGTCGTCGGCGACCTCCTCCTCCAGCACCAGCGGCCGGTAGCGGACCTCCACCGGGTACGTGCGGCCCGACACCTCGACCACCGGCGCCGGCTCGCCCGACGGCTGGCGGAAGTGCTGCGCGAACCGTTCCGTCTCGATGGTCGCCGAGGTGATGACCACCTTGAGGTCGGGCCGCCGGGGCAGCAGGGACGCGAGATAGCCCAGGATGAAGTCGATGTTGAGGCTGCGCTCGTGCGCCTCGTCGACGATCAGCGTGTCGTAGCGCAGCAGGTCGCGGTCGTGCTGGAGCTCGGCGAGGAGGATGCCGTCGGTCATCAGCTTGACCAGCGTGTCGTCGCCGCTCTGGTCGGTGAACCGCACCTTGTAGCCGACGGTGGAGCCCAGCGGCGTGCCCAGCTCCTCGGCGATCCGGTCGGCGACCGTGCGCGCCGCCAGCCGCCGGGGCTGGGTGTGCCCGATCTGTCCCCGGATGCCGCGTCCCAGCTCCAGGCAGATCTTGGGGATCTGGGTGGTCTTGCCCGACCCGGTCTCGCCGGCGACGATCACCACCTGGTGGTCACGGATCGCCGCCGCGATGTCGTCGCGCCGCTCGCTGACCGGCAGCTCCGGTGGGTACGTGATCGCCGGCAGCGCCGCCCGGCGGGCCGCCACCCGGGCCTCCGCGGTCTCCACCTCGGCCTCGATCGCCGCCACCGCCGCCGCCTTCCGGCGGGGGTCGCGGATCTTGCGGGTGCCCTCCAGCCGCCGGCCGAGGCGGTGGGCGTCACGGAGGGTCAGCTCCGCCAGGCGGGCGGGCAGGGAAGGCGCGTTCATGTCGCGCCCAAGGATATGCGGGTACCGGCCCCGTCAGCTCGTGGTTATCCGTACCGCGTGATCTTTGGCGCCGGGCGACACGACGCGGACCAGGGCTTCCGCCTCGGCCTGGACCGCCGCGGCCACCGCGCGGGCCAGCCGCGCGAAGGTCGTGACCGTGAGCGTCGCCACTCCCCGCTTCGTCTCGGCCGCCCACGTGCCGGCGACCATGCCGTCCACGAGCAGCGTCGGCAGCCAGCGGAGGTTGGCCTTGACGTAGACGCGGTCCTTGTACGCCTCCGGCAGGATCCGGGCCCGCCGGTTGGCGGCGTACGCGAGCAGCGCGTTGTCGAACGCCGGCAGGAACCGGGGCGGCGCCGGCGTGTCGTCGGCGGGCCGCGGCGCCCCGGCCAGGTCGTAGAGCACCCGGCGTCCCGTCGACTCCCGCAGCGTCACCACGTCGAGCCGGTCGAGGGCGGCCTTGACGCTCGCGGTCGGCGCGCCGAGCCAGTACGCGACGTCGTCGGCCCCCGCCGGCCCGAACGCCCCCAGGTGCCGCGCGACCACGGTGTCCCACGCGTCCTCCGACCGCAGCTTCGGCGGTGTCGGCGGGCCGGCGCGGTAGGCCGCCGGCGTGCGGGCACCCCAGTCGCCGTCCGCGGGGACCTTGACGAACGCCGGCTGCGCGCGGAACGGCCGCCACGCGTACTCCCGCTGGGCGGCCACCGCCTCGGCCGGCAGCGCGTCCGGGTGCTCGCGGACCCACTCCTCGGCGAACGCGGCCAGCTCGTCGCCGGTGCGGGCGGTCGTCGCGTATCCCACGGTCGCCGCGAGCATCGTCCCCGCGCGCTCCGGGGTCGGCACCCCGCGCAGCAGCCAGCCGTCGATGCCGGTCTCGGCCGCGATCCGGGCGTACACCGGATGCTCGGCCGCGCTGACCAGGTGCAGCGTGCGGCGCATGAGGATGCCGGTGACGAGGTGGCCGGCGTCGAGTGCCGCCCAGAGATCGGCCGGGGCGAAACCGGCGAGCCGGCTCCAGAGCCCGACGGGCGGCGAGGACCACTGCTGTGCCTGAATCGCGCCGAGCCGTTCGACCGCCGCCGCGAGGGCGCCGCGGGCCACCGGGTGGCGCTCGAGGAGGCCCTGGCGCGCGAGCAGCGCGCGGTTCAGGCCGGCCGGTGTCGCGGTATCTTGGGGAGTTCGCATGGTTCCCGGTTCGTTTCCGGAAGGAACGTCGTTGTCTGAGCGCGTTGATCCTAGTCGCGTCACCGATCCCACGAACGCCGCAGCGGAGCTGGAAGCCGAACAGAAATACGTCACGGGCCTCTACGACCGACTCGACGGGATGCGCGCGCTCGCGGAGTCCCGCCGCGCCGCCGCCCTCGCCGCGCCGGGCGGCACCCCGCAGGCCCGCTCGCAGCGGGAGTCCGCGGTCGCCATGTACAGCGAGCAGCTGGCCCAGCTCTCGGCGGTGGAGAGCGGGCTCTGCTTCGGCCGGCTCGACCCCGAGGAGGGCACCCCCCTCTACATCGGCCGCATCGGGATCTTCGACGAGGACGGCGACTACGAGCCGCTGCTGCTCGACTGGCGGGCCCCGGCGGCCCGCCCGTTCTACCTCGCGACGGCGGCGGACCCGCTCGGCATCCGCCGGCGCCGGCACATCCGGTCCCGGGGCCGCGAGGTGGTGGCGCTCGACGACGAGATGCTCGACCTGACCCTCGCCGGCGGCTCCGCGTCGCGGGAGGGGCTGGCCGGCGAGGCGGTGCTGCTGGCCGCCGTCGACGCCCGCCGCACGGGCCGGATGCGCGACATCGTCGAGACGATCCAGGCCGAGCAGGACCGGATCATCCGCGCCGACCTCGGCGGCGTGCTCGTCGTCCAGGGCGGCCCGGGCACCGGCAAGACGGCGGTGGCGCTGCACCGCGCCGCGTACCTCCTCTACACCCACCGCCGCGAGCTCTCCAGCCGGGCCGTGCTCGTCGTCGGCCCGAACGCCACGTTCCTGCGGTACATCTCGCACGTCCTGCCGTCGCTCGCCGAGACCGGCGTCCTGCTCTGGACGCTCGGCGACCTCTACCCGGGCGTCACCGCCCGCGGCGTCGAGCCCGACGCGGTGGCCGAGGTCAAGGGCCGGGCCGTGATGGCGGACGTGATCGCGGCGGCGATCGCCGACCGGCAGGAGGTGCCGGACGCGCCGCTGACCGTCGAGGTCGACCGCGAGACGCTCACCGTCGAACCCGCGCTGGTCGAGCGGGCCCGCGCCCGGGCCCGCCGCTCGGGCCGGCTGCACAACGCGGCCCGGGAGATCTTCGCCGAGGAGCTGGTGGAGGGCCTGGTCGAGCAGGCGGCGGCGATCATCGGCACCGACCCGTACGCCGACGACCCGCTCGGCGGCGACGACCTGCCGGAGAGCGACCAGCTGATGGGGGCCGCCGACCTGGCCGACATCCGCGCCGAACTCGCCGCCGACCCGGGTGTGCGGGCCGTTCTCGACCGCTGCTGGCCCCTGCTCACGCCGCGCCGGCTGCTCACCGACCTCTACGCCTCCGCCGACCGGCTCGCCGCGGCCCGGATCGGCCGCGACGGCGCGGAGCTGCTCACGCTGGTCGAGGCCGCGTCGCTGGCCCGGCCGGCGGGCACGCCGTGGACGCCGGCCGACGTGCCGCTCCTGGACGAGGCCGACGAGCAGCTCGGCCCGCTGCCCGGCGCCGCCGCCGCGGCGCGGATCCAGGCCGAGCGGGTACGCCGCTCCGAGCTGGCCTACGCCGAGGGAGCGCTGGAGATCGCCCGCGGTTCGGCGTCGATCGACGTCGAGGACGAGGACGACCCCGAGCTGCTGCTCGTCACCGACCTGCTGGACGCGTCGCGACTGGCCGAGCGGCAGGAGGCGGCGACCAGCCTGACCGCCGCCGAGCGGGCCGCCCGGGACCGGAAGTGGGCGTTCGGGCACGTCATCGTCGACGAGGCGCAGGAGCTGTCGCCGATGGCGTGGCGGTTGCTGATGCGCCGGTCGCCGAGCCGGTCGATGACCGTGGTGGGCGACATCGCGCAGACCGGCCACCCGTCCGGCGCCGCCTCGTGGGCCGACGTCTTCGCGCCGTACGTGGCCGACCGCTGGCGGCTCGCGGAGCTGACCGTCAACTACCGCACGCCGGCCGAGGTGATGGCGCTGGCGGCGGACGTGCTGGCCCGCATCGACCCGTCGGCGACCCCGCCACGCTCCGTCCGCTCGACCGGCGCCGCACCGGTGGAGGGTGCGCTCGCGGACCTCGCCGCCCACGTGGCGCGGGAGGCGGAGCTGGCCGGGGACGGACGTCTGGCGGTGATCGCGCCGGCGGCCCGGGTGGCCGAGCTGGCCGAGCGGGTCCGGGCGGCGCTCCCCGGCCGCGCCGTCGCGGAGGGCGAGGACGCCGACCTGGAGGCGCCGGTCGTGGTCCTCTCCGTGCGCCAGGCCAAGGGCCTCGAGTTCGACGCGGTGGTGCTCGCCGACCCGGACGGCATCGAGACCGAGTCGCCCCGGGGCCGCAACGACCTCTACGTCGCCCTCACCCGCGCCACCCAACGCCTGACCATCCTGCGCTGACCGAAGGAAGGGCCCCTTCCTAACGTTTTGACGCTAGGAAGGGGCCCTTCCAAGCGTTTCAGCGCCGGGAGAAGCCCTTCCGAGCGTTGCAGCGTTGGGAGGGGGCCCTTCCTAACGCCAGCCGTAGTCGGCGCGGAGGCGGGCCGCGATGGCGTCGAAGCGGCGACGGTCCAGGATGGACCCTTCGCGCCGGATGCCGCTCTCGTCCACCGTGATCACCCGGTCGAGGCGGACCCAGCTCGGCCGGGACTCGCGGTCCCACGCGCCGGGGCCGAGGGCGAGCCAGTCCGGGTCGCCGTCGCGGCGGTCGTTGCTGGAGAGCATCAGGCCGAGCAGGACCCGGCCGCGCCGGCCGACGACCACGACGGGCCGGTCCTTGCCCTGGCGCGGGTCGTCCTCGTAGGGCACCCAGGTCCAGACGACCTCGCCGGGGTCCGCGCGGCCGTCGAGCTCCGGCGCGTACTCCAGCATCCGGTCGTCGCGGCGGCGCAGCGGCGCCGGGATGCGCCGGCGGACGCGGACGGCGCCGGTCGGCACCGTCCGGGTCGGGGCCGGGCCCGGGCGTACCGGGCGGGGCAGGATCCGGGCCGCGACATCTCGCCAACTCCGCGTCACGGCCAAAGACTCTAGCGACCCACCTCGTCGACGATCACGGCGTGCAGGGCGGCGGAGGAGTGGGTGAGCGCCACGCCCTTGCGCCGCGCGATGGCGATGGTGCGGTGCAGCCCCGGCGTCAGCGGGACGGCGCGCAGGCCGGGCCGGTTGGCGAGGACCATCTCGGGAACGACCGCGACGCCGAGGCCGGCGGCGACGAAGGCCAGCACCGCGTCCAGCTCGCCGCCCTCGACCGCGAACGTCGGCTCGAAGCCGGCCCGGCGGCACGCGTCGAGCGCGTCGTCGCGCAGGTTGTAGCCCGGCCGGAACATCACCAGCGGCCGGTCGCGCAGGTCGCCGACCGGCATCGGCTCGGGCAGCGGCGTGCCGGCCGCCGCCGCGACGACCAGCGGCTCCTCCAGCACCGGCGACGCGTCCAGCGCCGGGTCGATGCCGGTCGCGGGCAGCACGACGAGCGCGAGGTCGAGTTCGCCGTGGGAGAGCGCGCGCACGAGCTCCTGCGAGCCGCCCTCGACGATCCGCAGCTCCACGCCGGGGTGCGCGTCGTGGAAGCGGCGCAGCACCCGAGGCGCCAGCGACGTGCACAGGCTCGGCGTGGCGCCGAGCCGCACGCGGCCCCGGGACAGGCCGATGAGGTTCGCCACCTCGCGCCGGGCCGTCTCGGCGTCGGCGAGGATCCGCTGCGCGAGCGGCAGCAGGGCCTCGCCGGCCGGCGTCAGCTCCACCTCCGAGGGCAGCCGAGTGAAGAGCGGCGCACCGAGCTCCGCCTCCAGGCTGTGAATCTGCTTACTGAGGGAGGGCTGGGCCACACCAACGGCGGCGGCCGCCTGGGTGAAATGTCGCAACTCAGCCACGGCCACGAACGAACGCAGCTGCTCCAGACGCATGTCGATAGCCTACCGCTATCGACACTGTTAGCGCCATGCATTGGACGAATCAGAAACGGCCGGCCTAGCGTCGGCTCCATGGTGGCATCCACGGGTACGCGGCAACGCCCGGCCGTCGCGGTCCTGCGCACGACGGTCGGCGCGAAGGCGGTCATGGCCGTCTCCGGCATCCTGCTGCTGCTCTTCCTCGTCGCCCACATGGTCGGCAACCTCAAGGTCTTCGTCGGCGCGGCCTCGTTCGACGGGTACGCCCACTGGCTGCGCGCGATCGGTTACCCGGTCCTGCCGCACAGCGGGTACCTCTGGATCCAGCGGGCCGTGCTGACCGCGGCAGTGGTGGCGCACGCCGCGGCCGCCACCGTGCTCGCCGTGCGGGCCCGCCGGGCCCGGCCCGTGCGGTACGCGCACCGTCCGGCCGTCCAGGGCAGCTACGCGGCGCGGACCATGCGCTGGGGCGGCGTGATCATCCTGCTCTTCGTCGTGTACCACCTGCTCGACCTCACCACCGGCACGGTGAACCCGGTCGGGGACCCGGCCCGGCCGTACGCCAACGTCGTCGCCGACTTCGCGCCGGACCGCTGGTGGGTCACGCTCTTCTACGCGCTGGCCGTGGTGGCGGTCGGCTTCCACGTGCGGCACGGGCTGTTCAGCGCGCTGCGCACGCTCGGCCAGCGCACGGCACGGGGCGAACGGCGGGCCCGCGCGGTCGCGCTCGGCTTCGCCGTCCTGCTCTGCGCCGGCTTCCTCTCCGTGCCGTTCGCCGTACTCGTGGGATGGGTGGGACCGTCATGACGTACCCGTTCGTGGAAGGGGAACCGCTCGTCGACCGGGCCGTTCCCGACGGGCCGCTCGCCGAGCGGTGGACCCGCCGCCGGTCGACCGGACGGTTGGTCAACCCGGCCAACCGGCGCAAGCTCGACGTGATCGTCGTCGGCAGCGGCCTCGCCGGCGGCTCGGCGGCGGCGACGCTCGGCGAGCTCGGCTACAACGTGCGGTGCTACTGCTACCAGGACAGCCCGCGGCGTGCGCACTCCATCGCGGCGCAGGGCGGCATCAACGCCGCCAAGAACTACCGCAACGACGGCGACTCCGTGGAGCGGCTGTTCCACGACACCATCAAGGGCGGCGACTTCCGGGCCCGGGAATCCAATGTGTACCGCCTGGCGGAAGTCTCCGTCGAGATCATCGACCAGTGCGTGGCGCAGGGTGTGCCGTTCGCGCGGGAGTACGGCGGGCTGCTCGACACCCGCTCGTTCGGCGGCGCGCAGGTGTCGCGGACCTTCTACGCGCGCGGGCAGACCGGTCAGCAGCTGCTGCTCGGCGCGTACCAGGCCCTCGAACGGCAGGTGAACGCCGGCACCGTGACCATGCACACGCGGCACGAGATGCTCGACCTGATCGTCGTCGACGGGCGGGCCCGGGGGATCGTCGTGCGCGACCTCACCACCGGCGCGGTGACCGCCGACCTCGCGGACGCGGTCGTGCTGGCCACCGGCGGGTACGGCAACGTGTTCCACCTGTCGACGAACGCCAAGGGATGCAACGTCACCGCCACCTGGCGCGCGCACCGGCGCGGGGCCTACTTCGCCAATCCGTGCTTCACCCAGATCCATCCGACGTGCATCCCCGTCTCCGGCGACCACCAGTCGAAGCTGACGCTGATGAGCGAGTCGCTGCGCAACGACGGCCGCGTGTGGGTGCCGGCGCGGGCCGGCGACACGCGGCCGCCGGGAGCCATCCCCGAGGAGGAGCGGGACTACTTCCTGGAGCGGCGATACCCGGCGTACGGGAACCTCGTGCCGCGCGACATCGCGTCGCGGGCCGTCAAGGCGGTCTGCGACGAGGGACGCGGGGTCGGCCCGGGTGGGCGGGGGGTCTACCTGGACTTCGCCGACGCGCTGGCCCGGCTCGGGCGGGACACCGTGGCGGCCCGCTACGGGAACCTGTTCGAGATGTACGAGCGGATCACCGGCGAGGACCCGTACACCGCGCCGATGCGGATCTACCCGGCGGTGCACTACACGATGGGCGGGCTCTGGGTCGACTACGACCTGCAGTCGACGATCCCGGGCCTGTTCGTGATCGGCGAGGCCAACTTCTCCGACCACGGCGCCAACCGGCTCGGTGCCTCCGCGCTGATGCAGGGCTTGGCGGACGGCTACTTCGTGCTACCGAACACGATCGGTGGCTACCTGGCGGACGGGCCGTTCCCCCGCGTCTCCCCCGACGACCCGGCGGTGGCGTCGGCCGTCGGCGAGGTACGGGACCGGATCGAGCGGCTGCTCGCGGTCGACGGCGACCGCTCGGTCGACTCGTTCCACCGCGAGCTCGGCCGGATCATGTGGGACCACTGTGGAATGGAGCGCACCGACGCGGGGCTGCGCAAGGCGATCGGCGAGATCCGGGCCCTGCGGGAGGAGTTCTGGACCCGGGTACGGGTGCCCGGCGACGGCGCGTCGCTCAACCAGTCGCTGGAGCGGGCCGGGCGGGTCGCCGACTTCTTCGAGCTGGCCGAGCTGATGTGCGTCGACGCCCTGCACCGCACCGAGTCGTGCGGCGGCCACTTCCGGGCCGAGTCGCAGACTCCCGACGGCGAGGCGCTGCGCGACGACGCGCGGTTCTCGTACGTCGCCGCGTGGGAGTACGGCTCGCCGCCGGTGCTGCACAAGGAAGAGCTCGTCTTCGAGCACGAGAAACCGACCCAGCGGAGTTATTCGTGAACCTGACCCTGCGCGTCTGGCGGCAGAAGGACCGTGCCGCCAAGGGGCGGATGGTGACGTACCGGGTGCCCGACGTGTCGCCGGACATGTCGTTCCTGGAGGTGCTCGACGTCCTCAACGAGCGGCTGACCGAGGCCGGCGAGGAGCCGGTGGCGTTCGACCACGACTGCCGCGAGGGCATCTGCGGCGCCTGCGGCATGGTCATCAACGGCGTGGCGCACGGCCCGCAGAAGCTGACCACGGCCTGCCAGCTCCACATGCGACACTTCGAGGACGGCGACACGATCGACGTGGAGCCGTGGCGGGCCCGCGCGTTCCCGGTCGTGAAGGATCTCGTGGTGGACCGCGGAGCCTTCGACCGGATCATCCAGGCCGGCGGCTACATCAGCGCGCCGACCGGCAGCGCTCCCGACGCGCACGCCACCCCGGTACCCAAGCCCGCCGCGGACGCGGCGTTCGAGGCGGCGGCGTGCATCGGCTGCGGCGCGTGCGTGGCGGCGTGCCCGAACGGCTCGGGGATGCTCTTCACGGCGGCGAAGGTCGCCCATCTGGGTGCCCTGCCGCAGGGTCAGCCGGAGCGCGCGCAGCGCGCGAAGGCGATGCTCGCGGCGCACGACGAGGAGGGCTTCGGCGGCTGCACGAACGCCGGCGAGTGCACCGCCGTGTGCCCGAAGGGCATCCCGCTGACGGTCATCGGCACCCTCAACCGCGACGTCCTCGGCGCCGCCGTCCGCGGCCGCTGACGGCCGGCCTGTTTCCCGGAACCCGCGACGGCCGACCGCCCACGCGGCCCGCGAGCATCGCGATCGCGGACCGGCACCGGCCGGTGTCGCCGCGGCTGTCCGGTCAACCCGGCGGTAGTCCGGTTCCAGCCGCTTCCCAGGCGGCGATGGCATCCGTGAGCCGGCTTCGGGTGCGGTCGTCGGCGAAGGAGGCGTCGACCGAGGCGCGGGCCAGGTCGGCGAAGGAAGGGCCCCTTCCTGTCGCCTGGGCGATAGGAAGGGGCCCTTCCTTCGCTTCGTCGCGCGGGGTCCAGCCGAAGGTGCGGGCCGCGGCGGCGTACTCGGTGGGCAGGGTGGTGCCGATCATGGCCGGGATGTCGGTGTTGAGGGTGACCCGCAGGCCGGCCGCGTGCAGCCGCGGCAGCGGATGCGCGGCCAGTGACGGCACGAAGCCCAGGGCCACATTGGACGAGGGGCAGACCTCCAGCGGGATGGCGCGCTCGCGGACCTCCGCGACCAGGTCGGGGTCGTCGAGCACGCGGATGCCGTGGCCGAGCCGCTCCGCGCCGCCGGCGTCGAGCGCCTCGCGGATGCTGGCGGGACCCGCGGCCTCGCCGGCGTGGTGGACGACGTGCAGGCCGGCGTCGCGGGCCGCGGCGAAGACGGCGGCGAACGGGGCCGCGGGGTGGTCCTCGTCGCCGGCGAGGCCGACCGCGACCACCTCCGGGTGCCGGCGGGCCAGGTCGAGGGTCCGCCAGGCCCGGTCGACGGAACGGCGGCGGCTCGTGTCGAGGATCACCCGCCAGGCCAGGCCGTGGCGCTCGCCGCCTTCGGCGAGGCCGTCGATGGTGGCGGCGAGCGGCATGTCCAGGTCGCCCAGGCGCTCGCCGTGCGCGGCCGCGGTGAACGAGACCTCGACGTAGCGGACGCCCTCGGCGACCTGGTCCGCGCAGAACTCCACGGCCACGCGGCGGAAGTCCGCGGGGCGGCGCAGGCACTCGCGGACGAGATGGTTGCGGTCGAAGAACTCGGCGAAGCTCGCGAAACGGTGGTCGCGGGGCGGGTTGGCGACGCCGTTGGCGGCGGCGAGGTCCGCGAGGGTCGACCACCGGATCGCGCTCTCCAGGTGGACGTGCAGGTGCGCGGCGGGCGGCATCATCGGGTCTGGCATGGCCCGGCGATCGTAGCCCGGGTTCGGTGCGTGTTACGCGGGGATTTCCGGCCGCGCCGGGCCCGCGCGCCACCGTTAACATCGCGTTTCGTCGATTGATCTACCGGCGGGTAGTGGATCATCGTGAGGGCTCCGGTTCGACGCAAGGAGCTGCCATGCCGCCTCCCTACACCGACGAGACCGCACTCGCGTACGCCAAGCAGGTCGGACCCGCGTTCGGCCTCGGCGACGCCCAACTGCCGACCGCCATCCTCGCGACCGTCCTCAATGGAGCGGCAGAGGTGCGGGCGGTGCTCGACGCGATCCCGCAGGCCGACACGCCCGTGCCGGTCGTCCAGCTGGTCCCCGAGTGGCTGCCGTGACCGGGGCCACGCTCAGCCGGCGCGGCCTGGTCGCCGGCGCCGGCGCGGCGGCCGTCGCCGCCACGGTCGGCGGTGCGCCGGCCGCCGCCACGTCGAAGGACGCGGGTTCGCCGTTCAGCGGCCACATCCCCGACGTACCTCTTTATGATCTGGAGGTCTGGCAGGCGGCGCGGCTGATCCGTAACCGCCGGCTCTCCCCCGTCGACCTCGCTCAGGCCACGCTGGCGCGCATCCGGGCGGTCGAGCCGCGGGTCCTCGCGTTCGTCAACCTCTATCCGGAGGCGGAGATCCTCGCCGCCGCCCGGGCCGCCGAGCAGGAAATCCGGCGCGGGCGGTACCGCGGGCCGCTGCACGGGATCACCGTCGGGCTCAAGGACATCTACTTCACCAAGGGCAAGGTCACCGAGGGCAACTCGAAGCTGTACGAAGGCTTCGTCCCGGACGTCGACGGCACCGCGGTCGCGAGGCTCAAGGCCGCCGGCGCGGTCATCCTCGGGAAGGTCGGCACGAGCGAGCTGGCCACGTCGACGGTGAGTGCGGCGAACAACCCGTGGGACCTGCTCCGCACGCCGGGCGGCTCGTCGTCCGGCTCGGCCGCCGGCATCGCGGCCTCGGAGTTCATGATCGGCATGGGTACGTGCACCGGCGGCTCGATCCGCGGCCCGGCGGCCAACGTCGGGGTGACCGGCTACAAGCCGACGTACGGCACCGTCAGCCTGCACGGCATCTTCCCCCTCTCGTGGTCGATGGACCACGCCGGGTGCCTCGTCCGCAGCGCGCGGGACGCGGCGCTGGTCGTCGACGCGGTCGGCGGCGAGGACCCGCTGGACCCGCTCTCCCGAAAGGTCCGCCGCTACCGCCTGGCGGCGGAGATGGGCGACAACACGGGCCGCAAGCCGCTGCGCGGGGTGGTGGTCGGCGTGCCGGCCCCGGGCGACTTCCTCCTCGGCGTCCCCAACGACGAGGAGCTGGCGGCCTTCGACGCGGCGGTCTCGGTGATCCGCTCCCTCGGCGCCACGATCCGCGTCGTCCGGAGCAAGGTTCTGCTCCCCGGCCTGACGAGCGTCAGCTCGTTCTACGACACGATCCGCAGCGTGGAGGTCGCCGGGTACCAGTTCCAGAACCTGCTGGCCCGCCCGGAGAAGATGTCGCAGGACTACCTCAACAAGGTCGCCTCGGGCGTCCTCGTCCCGGGCCACGCGTACGTCCAGGCCCAACGCGTGCGCCGCCTGTGGCGCGACGGATTCCTGTCGA
>Ga0164243_10003670_pt1 | contig 24510 bp, 23 predicted proteins | sample OricompcompostOP_FD_108781 | JGI IMG/M metagenome (GOLD analysis project Ga0164243, IMG submission 108781) | Organic Plus compost microbial communities from Emeryville, California, USA - Original compost - Organic plus compost (OP) | ecosystem: Engineered > Solid waste > Mixed feedstock >...
GTCGACCGAGCCGCCGATGAACGGGTTCGCGTTGTAGGCGTCGGCGTATTTCCCCGCCTCGTCACGTTCCTGCTGCGGGGCGTCCGGGTTCTCGTTCTGCCAGGCGCTGATCAGCGCGGTCTTCTTGTCCGCGGGCACACTCGGGTCGTCGAGCAGCGCCTTGACATCGGCCCAGGTCCTGTCGGCCATTACAGCGTCCCCGCATTCGTGATCGCGCCGGACTGGTCGTCCTCGTTCTGGCCGTAGGCACTGCCCGCGCTGCCGATGTCGGTGCCGAACGTGCTCATCGTCTGGCAGTAGCCGGTCATCGCGTCCCACAGGGTCTTCACGCCCGTGGTGTACTTGTCCGCGTGGGAGCCGTGGGCCCGCCCGAATCCCTCCGCGGTGATCGGCGTGCTCGACAGGTCGGGATTCGCGTCCGGCAGATCCTCCGCCAGCTGGGTAATGGTCTTCGACGCGGTCGCCATCGCGTCGGTGCTCGCGGTGTACCCGCCGCTGGTCATTCCTCAAGCCCCCTTGGGATAGGTCCGTCGGACGTTCGTGGGACGCCCCGCCGGGGCGTCCGGTGCCGTTGCGAGTGCAACGAAGTTGATCACTCGTCGGCCCGCTGGTCGCGCAGCGCCTCGGCGAGCACCCCGGCCACCGCGCCGATATCGGTGAGCTGGTCACGTTTGCCGAGGTCGAGCGCGATCCCGTAGTAGACCTCGAGTGCGGCGAGCAGCCGGATCCGTCCCTTGGAGTCGATGCCCAGCTCCTCCAGCGGCGCGTCGTCCTCGATGAGCGCGGGATCCAGCCGGAAGGTGTCACGCACGATCTCGCGCACTTCGGCGATGTGATCACCCACGGCCGCCACCATACTGGGCCGCCGCGGCCGCGCGGGCGATCTTGCCACTGGATGTTCGCGGAAGTTCACCTTGTGACACAAGCCGCACGGCACGCAGGCTCAGCTCGTGCGCGGCGGCGACGGCGCGGAACACCGCCCTGGTGACCTCCTTGCCCTCGGCTTGTCCAGTCCATTCCGCGACCACGACGACACCTTCGCCGCGCTCGCCGGTGACGCCGAACGCGGCCACCCGGTCCCGCCGGATCGCGGGATGCGCCCGCGCCACGGTCGCCTCGATGTCCTGCGGATAGTGGTTGCGGCCGTCGAGCACGATCAGGTCCTTGATGCGCCCGGCGAGATAGAGCCGGCCGTCGTGCCACACGCCGAGATCGCCGGTGCGCAGCCATCCGCCGAGCCCGTCGAGCTCGGCGCCGAAGCAATCGCCGCCCCGGCGCCAGTACCCGGCCGCGACGTGCGGGCCGTGCACCCACACCTCGCCCAGCGTCCCGTCGGACTGGACACGCCCGTCCGCGACGATGCGCACGAGCTGGCCGACGGGCCTGCCGACGGACACCAGCCGCTGTCCGTCTTCCGCCTCGACCGCCTTGCCCCTGGCCAGCGCCTCCCGGTCGAACGCGGTGACCGTAGGCCCCTCGGGTCCGGCGCTCGACACATACACGGTCGCCTCGGCCAGCCCATAGGACGGGCGGTGCGCCTCGCGGCGGAAACCCAAGGGACCAAAGGCTTTCTGGAAGTTCTCGATGGTCTCCGGCCGGACCGGTTCGCTGCCGTTGAGCGCGATCCGTACCCCGGAGAGGTCCAGACCTTGGGCCGGGGCTTCGGTGGCGAGATCGAACGCGAAATTGGGCGCGGCGGTGAACACGTTCGGATAATCGGACATTTGCCGCAACCAGCGCTCCGGCCTGCGGACGAATTCCGCGGGAGCCATGAACACCGACCGGGCGCCGGCGTAGACGGGCAGGCACAGCAACTGGATCAGGCCCATGTCGTGGAAGAACGGGATCCAGCCCGCGCAGGTGGTGGTCTCGTCCACCTCATACGCGCGGGCGGCCTGCCAGCAGCTCGCGACCACCGCGCGGTGCGGGATCACCGCGCCGGCGGGCTCGCGAGTGGAACCGGAGGTGTACTGCAGGTAAGCGGGATCTTGCGGGTTGACGGCGACCGGGTCCGCGTCTGGTCCGGACAACTCGTCCACCACGACGAGCTGCTCCGGCGTCCCGAACTCGCGCACCCGGTCCGCGACGCGGGCGGAGGTGAGCCAGACCCTGGCGGCGCAGTCCTGCAGCGCGCTCGCCAGCCGGGTGCGGTGTGAGCGGGTGGCGGGATCCATCAGCGGCACCGCGATCATGCCCGCCGCGAGCGCGCCGAAGAAGGCCACCGGGTAGGCGAGTTCCTGCCCGGCGACGATCGCGACGCGGTCACCGGGAGCGGCGATCTCACGCAGCCGTGCCGTCACGACTCGCACGCGCTGGACGAGTTCCGCCCAGGTGAGACTGTGCTCGCCGCCGGGGAAGTCCTGGTGCGTGAACACGATCCGCTGATCCTCGGCGCGCGCGAGCAAGCACTCGACGATCGAGGTACGCAGCGCTTCCTCGGGAACGGTCTCGGGCTGGGCCATGAGGGCAATCTAGGTGATCAGTTCGTGGGACTCTCGTGGTGTGCGGCGGCCTGGCCGCGGGGGCGGCGTCGCGGCCGAGTACGTTGTCCACTCCGGACAGTTCCTGGCGCTCAGCCACCGCGCCGCGGGAAATCGGTACGCCGCTGCCGCCGAAACCTCCGCCCGGCCGGCTCCCGCACGTTTCCCGAACTGTGACCAGATGAGGGACTTCTGTCACCTTGTGATCAGCGGAACCGGCGGCCCAGTCTGGACAGCGCGCCCGCGGCCGCGTGCTGCCCGGGTCCGGCCGGCGGTGCGCCGGAAAGGGGAAGATCATGTCGCATCCATGGAACGGGGAAAACGGGAGCTCGGTCCCTGTCACGCCGAACGGCCCCTATCTGACGGGACGGTATCTGGTGTTGTTCGCCGACAATGTGCGGACCGACGAGAGCGCGATGATGTCCGCTCTGTCGTCGGCGCCCGGCGTATCGAATGTCATCAGCACCAGCGATTTCGCCGACAACGCCCTCGACGCCGAACAGGCCGAGGGCGCAGACGCGCAGCTGTTCCCCAACCTCGGCGCGGCCGTCGTGAGTCCCGGTGCGGGCGGAATGGCGTCGCTGGCCGACACCGCGGACCAGGACAACCGGGTCGAGGCGATCGAACCAGAGCAACGCATGTTCGCGCTGACCACCCCGCTCGACTACGTACGCGGATTCCACGACGCGGTGGACGATCTGTACGCCGTGATCAACGGCAGGGCGGCGCACAACGGCGGCCCGGCCGCACCGGCGTCCGCCCCGGTCGCGATCGCCGCCCCCGCCGCGGTGACCCAGTTCGTCGACACGCCCGCCTTCACCTGGGGACTTCAGGCCACCGGGGTCACCACGTCGCGTGCCGACGGCCGGGGCGTGCGGGTCGCGATGCTGGACACCGGATTCGACCTGCACCACCCCGACTTCACCGGCCGCGCCATCGTGTCGGCCTCGTTCGTCCAAGGGCAGTCGCCGCAGGACGGGCAGGGACACGGCACCCACGTCACGGGCACGTCCTCGGGTCCGGCGAAGCCCTCGGCCGGCACCCGGCGGTACGGCTGCGCGCCCCTGGACGACATCTACATCGGCAAGGTGCTCAGCAACCAGGGCAGCGGCACCGACGGGCAGATCCTGGCGGGCATCGACTGGGCGATCGCCAACGAATGCCGCGTGATCTCGATGTCGCTCGGCGCCGACGTGGCCACCCCGTCCGCGCTGTACACCAAGATCGGCCAACGCGCGCTCGCCGCGCAGTGCCTGATCATCGCGGCGGCGGGCAACAACCGGCAGCGCCTGCCCGGCAGCGTCGGCAGGCCGGCGAACAGCCCGTCGATCATGGCCGTGGGCGCGGTGGACGCCAATCTCCAGCTGGCGCCGTTCTCCGCGACCAGCGGCACCGGGCAGGGCGGCGGTGTCGACATCGCCGGACCAGGCGTGGCCGTCTTCTCGTCCTGGCCGGTGACGAACCCGCGTGGCGGTGGCCCGTACCGCGTGATCCAGGGCACCAGCATGGCGACGCCGCACGTCGCGGGCATCGCGGCACTGTGGTGCCAGGCGACCGGCGCGACCGGGATGGCGTTGTGGGGTCAGCTGACGCGCACGGCCAAACGCTTGCCGCTGCCCTCGGCCGACGTCGGCTGCGGACTCGTCCAGGCGCCATGAGCGAGATCTCGGTGACCGTCGAGGACGGCAGCGACGCCGGCACCGTTGCCGAGCGGCTACGCGCCGCGGGCGTGCGTGTCGACAAGGTGCTGTCCTCGATCGGTGTGGTCACCGGTTCCGTTGCGCAGGACCGGAAACCGGAGATCGCTCGGATCGAGGGGGTGGCCGCGGTGGAGGAGCAGAACACCTTCCGGCTGCCGCCCCCCGACGCCGACGTCCAGTAGCGCGGGAAGCCGGGCTCGTCAGCGCCAGTGGTACTGCCGCTCCGGCCTGCCGGTGCCCCCGTACCGCAAACGCACCGCCGCCTTACCGGTCTCGGCGAAATGCTCCAGATACCGCCGCGCGCTCGGCCGCGACAACTCCGTCGCCGAAGCGCACTCCGTCGCCGACAGGCCCTCCGGATGCGCCCGCAACGCCTGCTCCACCAGCTCCGCCGTCTGCGCGGTCAAACCCTTCGGCAACGCGCTCGCACTCCGTGGCCGCGCTCCGAAGACGTCGTCGACATCCTCCTGGCCCGCGGCCGACAGGTTCGTCAACTTCGCCTGCAGCGAACCGAAATGCAGCAGCTGGTCCCGTAGCGCGGCCTGGTTGAACGGCTTGATCAGGTAGTGCAGCGCACCACCGCGCATCGCACCGCGAATGGTCTCCACGTCGCGCGCCGCGGTGATCACCATGACGTCTGTGTCCACAGTGGAGGGATCCGCGCGCAGTTCGCGCAGCACCGAAACGCCGTCCATGTCCGGCAGATAAATATCCAGCAGCACCAGATCGGGCCGCAGCTCGCGCACCGCCCGCAGCGCGTCCGCCCCGGTGTGCACCGCGCCGACCACGGTGAATCCCTCGGTGCGCTCGACGTACCCGGAATGCACCTTGGCGACCATGAAATCGTCGTCCACCACGAGCACCCTGATCATCGCGCCACCTTCGCCCGCACCGGGAGAACCGCGGTGAACACGGCTCCGCCGGCGTTGTGCACACCGACCCTTCCCCCGCGCCGCAGGCATGTCTGCCTGGTCAGCGCCAGCCCGAGCCCGCGGGCCCCACCGTGCTCGGCGGCCTTGGTGGTGAAGCCGTGCCGGAACACCTCGGTGGCGATCTCCGGCGCCACCCCGGGCCCGGAATCCCGCACCACCACCGAAACCTCGTCATCCCCGCGCCGGATCGCGACTTCCACCCAGCTCTCGCCCGCTTCGCTGCCACGCAACGCGTCCAGTGCGTTGTCCACCAGATTTCCCACCACGGTCACGAGATCCGCCGACATCTGCTCGTCCATCTGCCGCAGTGCGCTGTCCTGCGCGAGCCGCAGCCCGGCGCCCTGCTCCGCCGCCACGCTCGCCTTCGCGATCAGCAGTGCCGCCACGGCCGCGTCGCCGATCCGCGCGCTGACCTGCTCGGTCCACTCGTCATGCGCCCGGCTCACCAGGTCCACGTAGTTGCGCACCTCGTCGTACTCGCCGAGTTCGATCAGGCCCGCGATGGTGTGCAGCCGGTTGGTGAACTCGTGCGCCTGCGCCCGCAACGTGTCGCTCGCCCGCGCGTTGACCGCCAGTTCCTCCCGCAGCGCCACCATTTCCGTCCGGTCCCGCAACGTCGTAACCGCACCGAGTTCGCGGCCGTCGCGCGCGATCGGCATCCGGTTCATCGCCAGCACCCGGTCCGCCCGCAGCACGATCTGGTCCACGCCCTGCGACCGCCCGGTCAGCACGTCGCGGAGCCGCTCGTTGACCGCCAGCTCGTCCACCTGCCTGCCGAGGCAGTCCGCCGGCAGGGCCAGCAGCTCGCGCGCCTGATCGTTGACCAGGCTGATCCGGTGCTGCTCGTCCAGCGCGATCACACCTTCCTTGATCCCGTGCAGCAACGCCTCGCGATGCTCGACCAGCCCGGTGATCTCCCTCGGTTCCAGGCCCAGCGTCTGCCGTTTGACCCGCCACGCCAGCAGCAGCGAACCGGCGAGCCCGAGCACCGTCGCGATGGCGAGCAACAGCAGCGCGTCGCCGGGCGAGTTCGCGATGCCCTCGAAGAAACCGGGGGTGGCCTTGCCCGCCGCGACGATGCCGATGATCGCCGTGTCGTCACCGATCACGGGCACGTGCGCGACCAGTGCGCCGTCGACCTCACCGACCCACGACCGGCCCTGCGTCACCGTGCTCTCGCCGAGCGGCAGCACGCCGCCGATCTCGCCGGGGTCGGGCGAGGTCAGCACCTTGCGCCGAGGATCGGCGATCGTGACGAAATCCGCGCCGGACAGGCTCCGCGCGCTCTCCGCGAGAATGGGCAGCGCGTCGCGGCGCACCGGATCGGCCAGGCTGGCGCGGATGGCGGGGGTGGCGGCGACGTTCTCCGCGACCGACAGCAGCCGCCTGCCCTCGGTGTCACGGAAACTGTCGTTCGACTGCACCACCGACAGCCACGTCACGCAGCCGAGCAGGGCGAAGACGATGACCAGCTGCCAGCCGAGCAGCTGCCGCGCCAGGGACCCCTTCGCACCCATGCAGTGGAATGTACAGCGGCGCGGGGCGCGCACGGTGTGACCACAATGAACACAAGTACCGATAAGCGCGCAAGCGAGACACGGTCGTGGCGGGCGGGCACCATCTGCGGGGCAACCAACCGCGGTCACAGTGAGGTGATCATGAAGAATCCGAAGGCCTGGCTGGCCGTGCTCGGGGCGGCCCTGCTCGTGCTGCTGGTGCCGCCGCTGGTCTCCTCGGGCAGCGACGAGAACACGGGCACGCAGATCCGCGGCCTGCGCATGATGGTGCCCAACTCCCCCGGCGGCGGTTACGACATCACCGCCCGCACCGCGGTCAAGGCGATCGAGGACGCGGGGCTCAACGGCACGACCGAGGTGTTCAACCTGCCGGGCGCCGGCGGCACGGTCGGTCTCGGCAGGCTGGTCAACGAACGCGGCAACGGCAAGCTCGCCATGTCGATGGGGCTCGGCGTGGTCGGCGCCGTCTACACCAACCACTCACCCGCCTCGCTGCAGGACACCACGCCGATCGCCAAGCTGACCGAGGAAGCCGACGTCATCGTGGTCGGCAAGGACTCGCCCTACCGCGACATCGGGCAGCTGATCCAGGCCTGGAAGGCGAACCCGAGCGGCATGCCGGTCGGCGGCGGCTCCGCGCCCGGCGGGCCGGACCATCTCGCCCCGATGCTGACGGCCGAGGCGATCGGTCTGTCCCCCAAGCAGGTCAACTACGTGCCCTTCGACGGCGGTGGTGAACTGCTCGCGTCGGTGCTCGGCGGCAAGGTCGGGTTCGGGGTCTCCGGTATCGGCGAGACCCGGGACCAGATCGCGGCCGGTGAGCTGCGTGCGCTGGCCGTGACCAGTCCGCAGCGGGTGCCCGGGATCGACGCGCCGACGCTGCGGGAGTCCGGAGTGGACGTTTCGTTCACCAACTGGCGCGGCATCGTCGCCCCACCCGGACTGTCCGATACGGACAAGAACAAGCTCATCGCGATGTTCGACGCGCTGCACGGCACGCCCCAGTGGCAGGAAGCACTGCAGCGCAACGGATGGACCGACGCGTTCTCGGCAGGCGAGCCGTTCGCCGCGTTCCTCACCGCCGAGAACGACCGGGTGGCCTCCGTACTGAAGGAGCTGGGGCTGGCATGACTTCCTCCATTATGGACAAAGAGACAGTGGCGCCGGAACAGTCGTGGCTGCGCAGGCATTCCGAGCTGTGGCTGTGCCTGTTCCTGCTCGCACTCGGCGTGCTCGTGCTGACCGACGCCATCTCGATGCCCGCCGATTTCACCCAGCGCGGCCCGGTCGGCCCGAAGGCCGTGCCGGTGCTCGTCGGGTCGCTGCTGATCCTGATCTCGCTGCTGCTGGCCCGCGACGTGCTGCGTGGCGGCAAGGGCGAGGCGGAGGCCGGTGAGGACATCGATCTCGATACCCCGGCGGAATGGCGGACCGTGCTGGGCCTGTCGGCGGCGTTCCTGGTGAACGCGGCGCTGATCGGCGTGGTCGGCTTCCCCATCTCCTCGGCGATCATGTTCTGGGGCGCGTCCTACGCGCTGGGCAGCAGGCACCTCGTGCGTGACCCGCTGATCGCCGCGCTGGTCTCGGTGATCACGTGGGTGATCTTCACGCAGTTGCTCGGACTGACGCTGCCCGGCGGGCCGCTGATGGGAGTGCTCTAGCCATGGACTCGATTTCCCTGCTCCTCGACGGATTCGGCACCGCGCTGACGCCGGTCAACCTGGCCTTCGCGGCGCTCGGTGTCCTGCTGGGCACCGCGATCGGCGTGCTGCCCGGCATCGGCCCGGCGATGGCCGTCGCGCTGCTGCTGCCCGTCACCTACGGACTCAGCCCGACCGCCGCGTTCATCATGTTCGCCGGTATCTACTACGGCGGCATGTTCGGCGGTTCCACCACGTCGATCCTGCTGAACACGCCGGGTGAGAGCGCGGCCGTGGTCACCGCGATCGAAGGCAATCCCATGGCACGCAAGGGCCGCGCGTCGCAGGCGCTGGCCACCGCGGCCATCGGGCACTTCGTCGGCGGCCTGATCGGCACGGTCGCGCTGGTGCTGCTGGCGCCGACGGTCGCCTCGCTCGCGGTCGACATCGGCGCGCAGGACTACTCCGCGATCATGGTGCTGGCGTTCATCGCGGTCACCTCGGTGCTCGGCAAGTCACGGGTGCGCGGGTTCGCGTCGCTGTTGATCGGGCTCACCATCGGGCTGATCGGCCTCGACGAGATGACCGGGCAGTCGCGGCTGACGTTCGGCTCGCTGCACCTGTCCGACGGCATCGACATCGTGATCGTCGCGGTCGGCCTGTTCGCGGTCGGTGAATCGCTGTGGGTCGCGGCGCACCTGCGGCAGAGCAAGTCCGAGGCGATCCCCGCCGGGCGGCCGTGGCTCGCACGGTCGGATCTGCGCCGCACCTGGAAACCGTGGCTGCGCGGGCCGGTGATCGGGTTCCCCTTCGGCGCCATCCCCGCCGGAGGAGCCGAGATCCCGACTTTCCTGTCCTATGTCACGGAAAAACGGCTGTCGAAGCATCGCGACGAATTCGGCAACGGCGCGATCGAGGGCGTCGCGGGACCGGAGTCGACGGCGAGCGCCTCGGCCGCGGGCACGCTCGTCTCGATGCTCACGCTGGGCCTGCCGACGACGGCCGTCGCGGCGGTGATGCTCGGCGCGTTCCAGCAGTACGGCATCCAGCCGGGGCCGCTGCTGTTCTCGCGGGAATCGGCGCTGGTGTGGGGCCTGATCGCGAGCCTGTTCGTCGGGCTCGTGCTACTGCTGGTGATCAACCTGCCGATGGCGCCGGTCTGGTCGAAGCTGCTGCGGATCCCGCGGCCGTACCTGTACGCGGGCATCCTGTTCTTCGCCAGCGTCGGCGCGTACGCGGTCAGTGGTGAGGTGCTGGACCTGATCACGTTGTTCGTGATCGGCGTGATCGGGTTCGTGATGCGGCGGTACGGACTGCCGGTGCTGCCCGCGATCATCGGCGTCATCCTCGGGCCGGGCGCGGAACAGCAGATGCGGCGCGCGCTGCAGATCAGCGACGGCAACCTCGCTGGTCTGGTCAACTCGCCGATGGCCGTGACGGTGTACGTGATCATCGCGGTGCTGCTCGCGTGGCCGTTGATACGCAAGGCTTTCCGGCGGACACCGGAACACGTCTGACGCGACGACGGGGGCGCCACACCGGCGCCCCCGTTCTCGGTTGTCAGCCCCACTGGCCGGGCACGTAGTCCCCGGCGGGGTTGCGGCTGATGACGTTGAGCCGGTTCCAGGCGTTGATCCCCGCGATCAGCGCCACCAGTGCGCCGATCTGCCTGTCGTCGTAGTGCTTGCGCACCTGCGACCAGGTCTCGTCGCTCACGCCCTCGTGCGCGTCGGCCAGTCTCGTGCCTTCCTCCGCGAGCGCGAGCGCCGCACGCTCCGCCTCGGTGAACACGGTCGCCTCACGCCACACGGCGACGAGGTTCAGCCGCACCGCGGTTTCGCCGTGGTGCGCGGCGTCCTTGGTGTGCATGTCGGTGCAGTAGGCGCAGCCGTTGATCTGGCTGGCGCGCAGGTTCACCAGCTCCTGGGTCGAACGGGGCAGCACGTCCTCGGCGATAGCCGCCCCGGCGCTCGCGAGCCGCCTGGCGAACTTGCCCGAGACCTCGTTCTCGTAGAAGTTGAAGCGCGCTTCCATGACATCTCCTTGCCGGTTCGTGGTTTTCACCGACATGACGAGACGCCGCCGGAAAACCTGACAAGGCGAATTCGTGAGCCCGGTCACACTCTCAGGCCCGCTGCCGCTCGCGGCGTTCCTGCTCCCGCTTGCTGTACGTCGCCCGCCGGACGGCCTGCTCACTCTCCAGGCTCGACCCCAGCGCCCCGGCCACCGTGCCCATCGAGCACGCCAGCCACGACAACTTCAGATAACTCCCGAAATCCGCCGGATGCCCCAGCATCCGCCCCAGATACCCGCCGTCGATCACGACCAGCGCCGCCACCAGGGTCAGCGCGAACAACAACACGTACATACACGCCACCCCGAACGTGACCGTGACGATCGTGGCCGAGTTGTACACCGCGGCCTCCGCGTGCGTCGGCAACCGGGACGGGTGCTCCCACAGCCCGTTGTGGATCACCAGCCACGCGCCCATCGCCCCGACCGCGAACACCGTCACCAGCGCGAGCCGTAGCGGGCTCAGCGCGTCGGCCATCGACCAGATACTGCTGTAGAACACCCCGAAAGCCGCGGTCGCGGCCGCCGCCGCCAGCGCACGCGACAGGCTCGGCACCATCCGCCACGGCCGGTTGTACCGCACCATCCCCAGCAGCAACCGCAACCGGCCCCGCACGCCGGTCAGCGCCAGCGAGAAATCCTCGCCGTCATCCGGCACCCGCCGCACCGGTCCGCGCCCGGTCACGGGACGCCGCATCAGCTCCGCGACCAGGCGTACCAGCATGCTCCGCAAATGCGCCCGCAGCCGCACCGCACCGACCCCGGGCAGCGACGCCAGCGCCACCTCGTGCGTCCGGTTCACGTCCGCGATCACCGGCCCGCCGCCGGCCACCCGCGGCAGATCGGTCACGCACACCAGCAGGTCCCAGCCGTTGCGCGTGCGCTCCTCCTCCGCCAGCTCCGCGACCGGGATCTCGCCGTCCTCGTTCAGCATCAGCGAACGGCAGCGCACCGGCACCCGCCATGCGCCGCCGACCTGCTGTTCCAGGGCTTCCGGCAGGCCCTCGGCGACCTCTTCGGCGATCTTGAGCGGCAGCCCGGGATCAGCGAGCAGTCCAACGGTCACGGTCATGACCAGCGGCTACCCGCAACGCCCGGTGCTCAGTCCACCGGTGTGAGTCTCACAACAGAACCCAGCAGCTGATCACCCATTTCGCCACCACGGTCACGTCGCTGACCAGGCTCCACCTAAGGTAGGCGCGATGCGTAAACACCTCTGGGTCGTTCCCCTGTTGTGCGCGGTGTGGCTGTTCTTCGCTTTTCGCGGGATGTTCACCGCGATGCCCACCCGTCCGCAGATCGACCTCGAGGTCTACCGCTTCGGCGTGCAGTCCTGGTGGGACGGCCACCCGCTCTACGCCCCGCTGCCCCCGACGGCCAACGGCTCGGTGCTGCCCTTCGTCTACCCGCCGTTCGCCGCGCTGCTGCTCAGCCCGCTGGTGCTGCTCGGCTGGGACGCCTCCGTCGTCACGCTGTACGTGATCAGCACGATCTGCTTCGGGCTGACGATCTACCTGGTCTCCCGCGCGGTCTGGCCCAAGCTCGGCCGGATGGGCGGGCTGTGCGCCGCCTCGATCGCGCTGCCGCTGAGCGTGTTCCTCGAACCGGTGAGCCAGACCTACCAGTTCGGCCAGGTCAGCCTGATCATGATGGCGCTCGTGGCGATCGACTGCCTCGCCGGCCGGACGGTGTGGCCGCGCGGGTTCGGCATCGGCATCGCCGCAGCGATCAAGCTGACTCCCGCCGCGTTCGTGCTGTTCTTCCTGGTGCGCAAGGACTACCGGTCCGCGATCCGGGCCGGGATCACGTTCGCGATCGCCGCGATCATCGGCTTCTTCGCCGACTTCCACGCGTCGATCCAGTACTGGTTCCAGGGCGGCCTGTCCGGCGGCGGCGTCAGCGGCACGGCGTTCAAGACCAACCAGACCATCGAGGCGGTACTCGTGCGGACCGGCCTGTCCGGGGCGCCCGAGAAGATCCTGTGGATCCTGCTGGTCGCCGCGCTCGTCGTGCTCGTCGGGCTGGCGATGCGCAACAGCGCACCGGCGCTCGCCCTCGTCGCCAACGCGGGCCTGGGCCTGCTGGTGTCGCCGACGTCGTGGTCGCACTACTACGTGTGGGTGGCACCGGCGCTGGTGGTCATGCTCGCCTACGGCACGCGCCGCGCGCTCGACCGCTCGTGGGCCGCGGCGGCCTGGTTCGGCTGGGCGGTGCTCACGGCGGTGCTGTTCTACCTCGCGCCGTTCCACAGCCTGCCGGTGACCGACTTCCCCATCGTCAACATGACCTGGACGCTGCCACAGCAGCTCTCGGCGGCGACGTTCGTGCTCGTCGGGGTCGCGCTGCTGCTCGCGTACGCGCTGCCCCGCCTGCGCACCCCGAAGATCGACCCCGCGGTCGAGGTCGCGCCGGCGAGGAAACCGGCGCCCGCCGGTCAGTAGCGGATCACCAGGCGCCGTCCTCGGCGGGCCCGTACAGCGGGTTGGGCACGCGACCGGCCCACGCCTCCCCAGCCAGCTGCTCGCGGTTCGGCGTGACGCGCTCGACCTCGGGCGCGAGCAGGCCGCACGCCTCGAACCGCTGCGCGAGCCCGGGGTTGTCGTCGCGGTAGCGCGTGACCGTCTCGCGCACCAGATCCCAGAACCGGGTACGCGGCAGGTCGAGATCGTCGAACAGGATCTCCGCCCAGTACCGCAGCTGGCCCGCGAACACCGCGTCCGACAGCGACCGCGCCAGCACGTTCGCCGGTTTGCGCGGCAGGTCCGCGTCGAGCAGCCGGTGACACGCCAGCTCCTCGTCGAGCAGTTCCACGCCGTGTGCCAGGTCCTTGATCGCCACCCGCAGCGGTTTGCCGTGCCCGTCGACGATCAGCACGAGGTTCTGGGCGTACGCGCAGAGTCCGACGCCGTACTCGCACAGCCAGCGCAGCAACGGCGTGAGCAGCAGGCCCAGCACCTCGGCGCACCACCGTTCGGCGCCCAGCCCGCTGCGCCGGATCACCTCGGTGAGCACCGCACGCCCGTCAAGATCACGGTACGGCAGCGCCGCGAACGACAGCGCCTGCTCGCCCTCGGCCACCCGGGACAGCACCGGTTCCCGCCACAGCGCGCCGATCGCGGCGTCGGGCAGCTCGGCGAACAGCGGATGCCGGATGGTCACGCTCGCCACGTCGCCCAGCAGCTCCAGGCCGATCCGGCCCTCGGCGTTGATCCGCTTGAGCCCGCTGGTGATCGTGGGCGCTTCCGGCGCGGGCAGTACCACCACGTCGCGGCGGTTCGGGCGGCCGACGTTGGCCAGCGACCACACCGTCTGATGTGGACGGTAGTGGTCGTAGCCCGGGCCGAGGTCGATGACGGCGCCGGAGGCGAGCTCACCCGCGTACCGCACGCCGACGATCTCGTCGGCCTGCCACGGATGCAGCGGCAGCAGCACGTAGTCCGGCAGCTCGCCGGCCGCCTCGGCGAACTCGGCGCGCTGCTCGGCGTCGAGTTCCTCCAGCAGCAGGAGGTTCTCACCCAGGTCCTCGATGGACTCGAAGCGGGCGTGGTCGCGCCGCACGGCGAACCAGCGCAGCTGGATGTCCTCGCCGGATTCGGGCGCGTAGCGCTGCCGGTCCTCGGCCGAGAACCCGGACCGGCCGGTGTCGAACACCAGCGGCGGATGGCCGGTCAGATGTCCCTCGGCCAGGTTGTAGTCCATTGTGGACAACTTCTCGGCGGCCGGCGCGCTGCGCAGCCTGCTCGCCTCGTTCGCGATCGTGGCGGTGAGTTCGGTCAGCACCTCGGCCAGGCGCGAGCCGTACAGGCCCAGCGTGGTACGCGCGTCGACCAGCAGCGCGCGGGGATCCTCGACGGGCACCGGGTCCTCGCCCTCGGCGCGGCGGGTGGCGCTGCCGCCGGTGACCACGAACGAACCGAACGCGCCGCGGCGCGCCCGGAACTCGTACACGGCCTCACCGAGTGGCAGCCGCCAGACGTCGCCGCCGGCCGGTTCGGGTTCGAAAAGACCCTCGTGGGACAGCTCGCCGAGCATCCGGTGGGTCAGGTGCCCGGCCGCCTGCCGCCAGGCGGTCGCCTCGTCCAGTCGCTCGTCCGGATTGGTGATCACGGTTCCTCTTCTCGGCGCCGTCACGCGCGCGGCGCGAGCGCCTCGATCTGGGCGGCCTGGTCGCCACCCGTCGGCAGCAGTGCGATGACCGGCGTGGTCAAGCCGTTGTCCACATAGGACTCCAGCTTCGCGCGGCAGACGTCCGGGCTGCCGTGCACGATCAGATCGTCCACGACCTCGTCCGGAATCGCCGCGTTGGCTCCCTTGCGGTCACCCGCCGCCCACAGCTTGTGCATGGGCGCGAGCACCTCCTCGCGGCCGAGCCAGTCGTGGAAGGCCGCGTAGACCGGAACAGTGAGGTAGCTGGAGATCAGCATCCGGCCGATCTTCCGCGCCATCCCGGCGTCCTCGGTGGGGCACACGAAAATCCGCGCCACCAGCTCGATGTCCGGGCCGATCTCCGCACGCACCTTCGGCACGTCGCCCGGCGCGAGCCAGTTCGTGATCGCGCCGTCGGCCTCCTTCGCGGCGAGCTTGAGCATCCCGGGCCGCAGCGCGGCGAGCATGATCTCCGGCGGGGTCTCAGGCACGCGTTCGAGCTTGAACTTGCTCACCGAGAACGTCGGGTAGTTCTCGGTGACCTTCTCCCCCGCCAGCGCCGAGCGCAGGAACCGCAGGGTGTCCCGGGTGCGCTTGTACGGTTCGGTGAACTCGCCCGCGTTCCAGTTCTCCACGATCACCGGCGAGGACGTGCCGATGCCGAGCACGAACCTGCCCGGCGCGACCTCGGCGAGGGTGGACGCGCTCATCGCGAGCAGGCCGGGGCCGCGCGTATAGACCGGCGCGATGGCCGTGCCCAGCCGCAGCGACGGCGCCCACTGGGAGGCCAGCAGCAGCGGGGAGAACGCGTCGGTGCCCGCGGTCTCGGCCGACCACACGTCGGTATAGCCGAGATCGGGCAACCGCTCGATCAGCTCACGGTGCGCAGTCAGCGGCACCCCGGTCAGCGGAATCGTCAATCCCCAGCGCCTTTGCGGGACACCCGCACCCGATCGGTCCTCCTTCGCGGGCGCTGCTTCGTCGCGCCCGCTAATTGCGGTCCTCGGAGGCCTCATCGCGCCAACTCCTTCTTGATCCATTCGACCTGTACGCGCATCAAGTTTTCCGCGATCTCCTCCGCCTGTGGTGTCATGTGCGTCGCACCGACCAGCGGCAGGAACGTATGCGGCCGGCCCGCCGCGAGCAGCGCCGAGGACAGCCGCAGCGCGTGCGCGACGAACACGTTGTCGTCGGCGAGACCGTGCACGATCATCAGCGACCGCCGCAGCTCCGGCGCGGACGCGATCAGCGAATTGCGTTCGTAGCAGCCGGGATCATCCTGCGGCTTGCCGAGATAACGCTCGGTGTAGTGGGTGTCGTAGAGCGACCAGTCGGTGACCGGGGCGCCCGCGACGGCCGCGTGGAACACGTCCGGGCGGCGCAGTACCGCCAGCGCGGAGAGGTAACCGCCGTAGGACCAGCCGCGGATCGCCACCCGGTTCAGGTCGAGGTCGGGCTGCTCGGCCGCGACCGCGTGCAGCGCGTCGACCTGGTCCGCCAGCGTCACCTCGGCCAGTTTGCCCGCGATCTCCTTCTCCCACGCCGGTCCGCGGCCCGGCGTGCCGCGCCCGTCGGCGACGAGCACCGCGAAACCCTGGTCCGCCAGCCACTGCGAGGTCAGGAAGGCGTTGCGAGAGTGCAGCACGCGCTGGGCGTGCGGGCCGCCGTACGGGTCGAGCAGCACGGGCAGCTTCTCGCCCGCGCGGTGTCCGCTGGGGAACAGCAGCGCCGCCCGTAGCCCGCGCTCGCCGACGGTCAGCCACCGCGGGCGCGGTTCGATGCCAGGGTCCACCGGGTAACTCGCGACCTTGGCGATCGGGGAACCGTTGCGCAGCACCGAAACCTCCGGCCCGGCGTGCTCCAGGCTCCACGACGAGAGCACCGTGACCGCGGCGGAACCGGCACCGACATGCACGCCGTCCGAAGTGGACAGACGGCGGATCGAGCCGTTCTCGGTGCGGTACACGTGGATCTGCGTCGGATCGCTGTCGGAGGCACTGAACAGCACCTCGTCGCCGACGTCGAGCACGGAGCGCACCTGCAGGCCCGGCTCGGTCACCGGCTCGCCGTCGACCACCAGCCGGTAACTGCCGTCGGCGGCACTGACGTGCACGAGCCGGCCGCCGGTCGTCCACGCCGGGACGCCGGGCACGATCTCGACCCACAGCGGATCGGATTCGGTGTGCAGGAGCCGGGTGCCGCCGGTAACAGGATCGACCGTGTGGAACTCCAGGCTGCGCTGGTCCCGCGGCTGCACCGCGAGGATCGGTGGCCCGCCGGCCGACCAGTGCACGGCCACCAGGTACTCCCAGTCACCGCGCTCGACGTCCACCCGGGTGCCGTCCAGGTCGAAGAACGCGAGCGCCACCTCGACGTTGCTGGTGCCGGTGGCCGGATAGGCGACGGTGTTGACCGGATTGTTCGGATTGGCCGGATCGGCGATGGTCCAGCGCGGCACGCCACCGCGGTCGGTGCGCTCGACGAGCAGGCTGCTGGCGTCGGGCGACCACCAGTAGCCGCGCGCCCGGCCGAGTTCCTCGGCGGCGACGAACTCCGCGAGCCCCCACGCGATGTCCTCGCCGTCCTCCCCGGCCACGACGCGGTCCTCGCCGGTGGCCAGTTCGATCACGCGCAGCCGGCGGTCGCGGACGTAGGCGACGTGCGTGCCGGTGGCGTTGACCCGCGGATCGACCACGGCGCCCTCGACCAGTTCGGTCACCTCGCGGGAGACCAGGTCCACCGTGTACAGCGTCCCGGACAGCGAGAACGCGGCGATCCGCAGCTCGGCATCCGTGGCGTAGCCGACGACACCGCCCGCGCTCTGCCGGTTCCGCTCCCGCAGCGCCTTCTCCTCGGGCGGCAGGTTCTCCTCACCCGGCAGCAGCTCGGCCGCGTCGACGATCTTGGTCTCCGCGCCCGAGGACAGGTCCAGCTCCCACAGGCTGTTGCGCCGGTCCGTGCCCGACTCCGAGCGCAGGAACAGCACCCTCTTCCCGTCCGGCGAGACACGGAACTCCCTCGGCGTGCCGAGAGTGAAACGCTGGGTCCTGGCCTGCTTACGGAGGAAGGAGAGGTCATCGGTCACGTTCGCACTCTTTCAGACGGGCCCGCGCCTTCGCGACCCCGGTCGGGCCCCGGCACGTCGCCCACGTGCAACGATCTCTCGTTAGGGCCGGAATTTGTGCAACGATCAGCCGCTCTGATGGCACAGGACAACGCTTAACCTGTGTTCATGAGGACCGCCGACTTCGTCGCGCTCGACGAACGCTGGAGCACGCACAACTACCACCCGCTGCCCGTGGTGATCACCGGAGGCGAAGGCGCCTGGGTGACCGATATCGAGGGCAGGCGGTACCTGGACTTCCTGTCGGCGTACTCGGCGCTCAACTTCGGGCACCGGCATCCCGATCTCGTCGCCGCGGCGGCCGAGCAGCTCGGCAAGGTCACGCTGACCTCCCGCGCGTTCCACCATGACCAGCTGGGCCTGTTCTGCCGGGAGCTGGCCGAGCTGACCGGTACCGAGATGGTGCTGCCGATGAACTCCGGCGCGGAGGCCGTCGAATCGGCGCTCAAGGTCGCGCGCAAATGGGCCTACGAGGTCAAGGGCATTCCGGACGGCACCGCCGAGATCGTGGTCGCGGGCGCCAACTTCCACGGCCGCACCACCACGATCGTGTCGTTCTCCACCGACGAGACAGCCCGCACGCATTTCGGGCCGTTCACCCCGGGCTTCGTCGTGGTCAAGTACGGCGACGCGGCCGCGCTGCGGGACGCGATCACCGAGCGCACGGCGGCCGTGCTGCTGGAGCCGGTACAGGGCGAGGCGGGCGTGATCGTGCCGCCCGACGGCTATCTCGCCGAGGCGCGGCGGGCCTGCGACGAGGCCGGGGTGCTGCTGATCGCCGACGAGATCCAGTCCGGGCTCGCACGTACGGGCACGCTGCTCGCGCTGGACCACGAGCATGTCCGCGCCGACCTCTACACGTTGGGCAAGGCGCTGGGCGGCGGGATCATGCCGCTGTCGGCCGTCGTCGGCCGCCGTGACGTGCTCGGCGTACTCAAACCGGGCGAGCACGGTTCGACGTTCGGCGGGAACCCGCTGGCCTGCGCGGTCGGCCGCGCCGTGATCAAACTGCTGGCCACGGGCGAGTTCCAGCAGCGTTCCACGGCGCTGGGCGCACATCTGCGCGCGCGGCTCGGCGAACTGATCGGGCACGGGCTCGCCGAGGTGCGGGGCCGCGGTCTGTGGGCAGGCGTGGACATCACGCCAGGCGGGCTGTCCGGACGCGAGGCTTCCGAGGCACTGGCGGAGCGGGGCGTGCTGTGCAAGGAAACGCACGGCAACACGCTGCGCATCGCCCCGCCGCTGGTCATCAGCCAGGATGATCTGCACCGCGGCATCGACGCGATCGCCGAGGTGATCCGCCGCTAGCGGGTAGTTTGGGCTGCATGGAACGGGCGCTGGCCGGGGAAGCCGTCGATGCCGGAGAGCTGTACGAACGTGGCAGGGCGCTGCGCGAACAGTCCCCGCCCGCCGAGCACGACGTCGCCAATCCGAAGCGGCCCGGGGTGCTGGAGTTCATCGAGGCCGGCAACGAAGGCCGCGTCGCCGATCTGATCCCGCTGCGGATCGGGCGCATGGTGGCGTCGCCGTTCGCGTTCTTCCGCGGCTCGGCCGGGCTGATGGCGGCCGACCTCGCCGGCACCCCGGACAGCGGCCTGAGCGCGCAGCTCTGCGGTGACGCGCACGCCGCGAACTTCGGCCTGTACGGCACGTCCGACGGTCAGATCGTGATGGACATCAACGATTTCGACGAGACGATCACCGGCCCGTGGGAATGGGACCTCAAGCGGCTCGCGGCAAGTCTCGTGCTCGCCGGCCGCGACGGCGAAGTGTCCGAAGAGGACTGCCTGGAAGCCGCCGAGGACGCCGCGAAGTCCTACCGCCGCACCATCCGCGGGCTGGCCGAGCTGCCGCTGCTGCGGTCCTGGAACGCGCTGCCCGACGCGTCCGCGCTCGACAAGGCCAAGGCGGACGATCTCGCCGACGAGTTCGCCGAGGCCGAGGAGAAGGCGCGCAAGAACACCAGCGCCAGGGTCTCCGCCAAGTGGACCCAGCACATCGAGGACCACTACACCGGGGTGCGGCGCCACCGGTTCGTCGCCGATCCGCCCATCCCGCGGCATGTGGACGAGGCCACCGCCGACGCCGTGTTCGCCGGACTGGTGTCCTATGTAGACACTCTGCGCGAGTCCCGCCGGGAGCTGATCAGCCGTTACCGCGTCGCCGATATCGCGTTCCGGGTGGTCGGCACCGGCAGCACCGGGCTGCGCAGCTACGTCGCGCTGCTGCACGGCAACACCGACGAAGACCTTGTGCTGCAAGTGAAAGAGGCCCGGCCGTCGTCTTTGGCGCCGTACCTGCCGGCGCAACCGGCCCGGCACGAGGGCGAGCGGATCGTGCACGGCGCGCGCCGCGTGCAGGCCGAGACTGACATCCTGCTCGGCTGGACGACGATCGAGGGCCGGCCCTTCATCGTGCGGCAGTTCCGCAACATGAAGGGCTCGATCGACCCGACCGAGCTCAAGGGCAAGGACCTCGACGACTACGGCAGGCTCGCGGGCGCGCTGCTCGCGCGGGCACACATCCGCTCCATTCACCCGCAGCTGCTGGCGGGCTACTTCGACGGCGACGAGGGCCTTGACGAAAGCATCGGCCGGTACGGGCTGCGCTACGCCGACCAGGTCAAGGCCGACCACGCGGAGCTGGTGCGGGCGGTCGAGGACGGGAAATTCGAAGCACTGGAAGGAGTGTGATCCCGGCGGCGGCCGTCGCGGCGCTCGCCGGAATCGCGCTCGGCCTGTGGGTTCCCGGTGGTGCCGTGCCGGTCGATCACGGCGGCGTGCTGCTGGAGATCATGGTGCAGCCCACCGAACCGTACGTGCTGCTGCCCGCGATCGCGCTGCTGACCGCGTGGTGCGCGGGGAAACGCCGCTGGGACGGCGTGCTGCTGTGCCTGGCGGGCTCGCTGCTGCCGGTCGCGGTGAACACGTGGCTGCTCAAACCGCTGTTCGACCGCCCGCTGCACGACTATCTCGCCTACCCGAGCGGGCACACGGTCAGCCTGGTCGCCGTGCTCACCGTTGTGGTGCTGCTGGCGAAACGCATGCTCGTCGCGGTGCTCGCGGGCGTCGTGACGGTGATCGCGGGCGTCGCGCTGGTCGGGCTCGGCTACCACTACCCCGTTGACGTCGCCGGCGGCGCGTGCTTCGCGGTCGCCATGGTGCTCACGATCGCGCGGGCACTGCGTCTCGTGCCAGTGCCGTCAGCCGGCTCACCGCGCGGAGGTACTTCTTCCGGTAGCCCCCCTGCAACATCTCCTCGGTGAACAGCTCCGACAGCGGCCGCCCGGACGCGAGTACCGGGATGGCCCGGTCGTAGAGGCGGTCGGCGAAGGCGACCAGCCGCAGCGCGACGTTCTGGTCCGGTGCCGGATGCACGCCGCGCAGGTGCACCCGGGACACGCCGTCCACCAGCCGCCCATAGCGCGACGGGTGCAGGCTCGCGAGGTGGTCGCACAGCGCGTCGAAATCGTCGATCGTGGAGCCCTCATGGGCGGCGGCGGAGCTTTCCAGCGTCGAGTCGTCGGCCGGGGGCGGCGGCTCGGGCAGGCCACGGTGCCGGTAGTCCGGACCGTCCACCCGCACCACGGAGAACCGCTGGGACAGCGACTGGATCTCGCGCAGGAAGTCCTCCGCCGCGAACCGGCCCTCGCCGAGCTTGTCGGGCAGAGTGTTCGAGGTCGCCGCGACGTACACGCCCGCGTCGGTCAGCTCCCGCAGCAACCGCGTGACCAGCATCGTGTCGCCGGGGTCGTCCAGTTCGAACTCGTCGATGGCCAGCAGCCGGTGCTCGGACAGCCGCCGCACGGCCTCGCTGAACCCGAGCGCGCCGACGAGGTGGGTCAGCTCCACGAAGGTGCCGTAGGCCTTGGGCGAGGGTGCGGCATGCCAGGTGGAGGCGAGCAGGTGCGTCTTGCCGACGCCGAACCCGCCGTCGAGGTAGAGACCGCCCGCGCTCTCCGGTTTCCCGCCGCCGAACAGACGGAACTTGGGCTTGCGCTGGCCACCGGCCGGGATGCGCGCCGCGAACGCCCCACACGATTCGACGGCCCGCGCCTGGCTCGGCTCGTCGGGATTGGGCACATAGGTCGAGAACCGGACGCCGTCGAACCGTGGCGGCGGCACGAGCGAATCGATCAGCTCGTCGGGCCCGATCTCGGGGCGGCGGTCGGTCAAGTGCATAAGAGCGAGCGTAACGGGGAAGCCTCGCTCGACCGCGTTGTCGTCTCGTGTTGGGATGCATCTCATGGATCAGCTGTGGCCGACCCCACTCGACGACGTGACCGACGACGACCTCGCCCGCCTCTACGGCTACCCCGAGCAACTGGACGAACCGTTCGTGCAGGTGAACTTCGTGTCCTCGGCCGACGGCGCGGCCACCCTGGAGGACCGGTCGGAGGGGCTGTCGCATCCGGCCGACAAGCGGATCTTCCTGCTCGGCCGCGACCTGTGCGACGTCGTGCTCGTCGGCGCCGGCACGGTGCGCGCGGAGGGCTACCGCGGGGCACGCACCAACGACGAACGCCGCGAGCGCCGCGCGAGCCTGGGGCTGTCGGAGATCCCGCCGATCGCCGTGGTCACCGGCAGCGGGCGGATCGACCCGTCCTGCGCGTTGTTCACCGACACGAAGGTGCCGCCGATCGTGATCACCACCGAGCACGCGCCGGAGGAGCGGCGCGCCGAACTGAAGAAGGCGGGCGCGGACATCCTCATCGCGGGCGAGCAGATGATCGACCTCACCGCGGCGCTGGACGGGCTCGCGCGGCGCGGGCTGTACCGGATCGACTGCGAGGGCGGACCACATCTGTTCGGGGAGCTGATCGCGGAGGATCTGGTGGACCAGCTGTGCCTGACGGTCGCCCCGGTCCTCGCGGGCGCCGGCGCGGGGCGCATCGCGATGGGCCGGCTGTCGAGTGAGGCCCGGCGCATGGAACTGGCCTCGGTGCTGCACGAGGACGGGTTTTCCATGTTGCGGTACCGGAAACGCGCCTAATCTGGGAGTCATGCTCCGTTCCCCGCGGCTCGACCTTGTGGAACTGTGCCCGGAGACGCTGGCGCGCATCGCGGACCGGGATCGCGCCTGGGTCGAGGCGAAGCTGGGCGCCGAGGTGCCCGAGGAATGGCTCGATGTGGTGCCCGCGGAGGTCAACCACCGGCTCCTGCGTGAGGATCCCACCGCGGCACCGTGGCTTTCCCGCGGGATCGTGCTGCGTGACGAATGTTGCCTGGTGGGCGAAATCGGCTTCCACAACCGGCCGGACAGCCTCGCAGTGGTGGAGATCGGGTACGAGGTGCTGCCCGGGTTCCAGCGGCGCGGCATCGCGCGCGAGGCCGTGTACGCGCTCACCGACTGGGCGCACGCGGCGAACGAGGCCCGCGTCGTCTACGCGACCATCGCGCGCAGCAACCGGGCCTCGCTCGCACTGGTCCGCTCGCTCGGTTTCCGCTACGACGAGACGTATGTCGATCCGGTGGACGGCCCGCTCGTCTTCTTCGAAAGCAAGCTCCCGCTCGCGCGCTGAGGCAGAATGACGCGCATGCTGCCCCTGCGCCCGCCGATCCAGCCGATGCTCGCCCGCGCGGTGAAAACCATCCCGGACGGCAACGACCTGTTGTTCGAGCCGAAGTGGGACGGTTTCCGCTGCCTGGTGTTCCGCGACGGCGACGAGCTGACCCTGCAGTCCCGCGCCGGCAAACCGCTCAACCGGTACTTCCCCGAGGTGCTGGCGCGGCTGTCCGCCGTGCTGCCCGAGGCAGTGGCGCTGGACGGGGAACTGGTTGTCGCGCAGGACGGGCACCTCAACTTCGACGCGCTGACCGAGCGCATCCACCCCGCCAAGAGCAGGGTGACGATGCTCGCCGAGCACGCGCCCGCCACGTTCGTCGCCTTCGACCTGCTCGCACTCGGCGACCAGTCCTTTGTGGACGAGCCAACGAGCGTGCGCCGCGACCGGCTGGAGAAGCTGACCGGCGAGGGCGTCAACATCACGCCCGCGACGAGTGACCCGGACACCGCGCGGCACTGGTTCACCCTGTTCGAGGGCGCCGGGCTGGACGGTGTGATCGGCAAACCGCTGGCCGCCCCGTACCAGCCGGGCAAGCGGATCATGTCGAAGTACAAGCACTCCCGCACCGCCGACTGCGTGGTGGCGGGCCTGCGGTGGCACGCGGACTCGCAGCCGGGTGAGGCGGTGGGCTCGCTGCTGCTGGGCCTGTACGACGAGAACGGCGTGCTGCACCATCCCGGCGTCGTCGGCTCGTTCCCCGCGGCGCGGCGCCGCGAGCTGGCGAAGGAGCTGGCGGAGCTGATCACCGAGGGTCCGCATCCTTGGCTCGGGGACAACGTGGTCGAAGGGCAGCGGCTGCCCGGCGGGATCACGCGGTGGCGGAGTACGGAGCAGCCGTGGGTCCCGCTGCGCCCCGAACGGGTCGTCGAGGTCGGTTACGAGCACACCGAAGGCGGCCACCCCGCCCGCTTCCGGCACACCGCGCAGTTCGTCCGCTGGCGCCCGGACCGCGAACCGTCCTCCTGCGGCTACGCCCAGCTCGACGAACCCGCCCGCTACGACCTCGATGCCGTCTTCAAGGGCGAAGTCCACCCCTAACCCACCCGCTCCCCGCGCCTCCCCCGCGCGAGTCGCGCCCTCCCCGCGCCCGAGTTTGGCCTTCCGCGCGCCGGAGTTTGGCCTTCCGTGCGCCCGAGTCGCGCCTTCCGCGCGGCCGAGTCGGCAGTTTCGCGTGCCGAGCCCGGCCTGCCGCACGCGAGTCGAGGCTTCCCAGCGCCCGAGTCGAGCTTTCCACGCGGCCGAGTGCCCGATTCGGGGCCCATCGGCTCGCAGACCCCCTCGCACACGACTCTCAACTCGGGCGCACGGAAGCCCCGACTCGGGCGCGCGGAA
>Ga0164243_10003671_pt1 | contig 24508 bp, 11 predicted proteins | sample OricompcompostOP_FD_108781 | JGI IMG/M metagenome (GOLD analysis project Ga0164243, IMG submission 108781) | Organic Plus compost microbial communities from Emeryville, California, USA - Original compost - Organic plus compost (OP) | ecosystem: Engineered > Solid waste > Mixed feedstock >...
GAGCAGGCCGACCTCGTTCCCGGTGAGCCGGCGCCAGCCCGACTCCGCGGCGGCGTCGGGGATCGCGACGGCGAGCCGGTCGGCGTCGGGGTCGTTCGCGACGATGAGATCGGCGTCCTCCCGGGCCGCGAGCGCCACGGCGAGGTCGAGCGCGCCGGGCTCCTCGGGATTCGGGAACGCGACGGTGGGGAATGCTGGGTCCGGCTCGGCCTGCTCCGCGACGACGATCGCCTCGGGGAGGCCGGCCGCGGCGGCGGCGCGGGCGAAGGTCTCGAGGCCGACGCCGTGCATGGGGGTATAGACGATGCGGGACCGTCCTTCGTCTCGGGCGCTGCCCTCGCTCTGGGACCGGTCGGCGACGAGCGCCGCCGTCTCGGCGACGTATGCGTCGAGCACCTCCTCACCGAGCACCTCGTATGCCTCCGAGCGCGGCAGCGCCGCGACCGAGCCGGCCGCGACGCGCGCGATCTCCGCCTCGATCGCGGCGTCGGCGGGGGGGACGATCTGCGAGCCGGCGTCCGCTCCGCCGAGGTAGACCTTGTAGCCGTTGTCCCGCGGCGGGTTGTGCGAGGCCGTGACCATGACGCCCGCGTCGGCCCCGAGGTGGCGGACCGCGAACGCGAGCACCGGGGTCGGGAGCATGCGGGGGAGCAGGAGTGCGCGGACGCCCGCACCGGCCATGAGCTCGGCGGTGTCGCGGGCGAAGACGTCGGAGTTCTTCCGGCCGTCGTAGCCGATGACGACGGTGGGCGCGCCCTTCGTCTCGCCCGCGGCTCGCTCAGGGACCGGAGCGAGCAGGTAGGCGGCGAGGCCCGCGGCGGCCTGGGCGACGACGACGCGGTTCATCCGCATCGGGCCGGCGCCGAGTTCGGCGCGCAGCCCGGCCGTGCCGAATTCGAGGCGGCCCGCGAAGCGCTCCGCGAGCTCGGCGAGCGCCTCCGGGTCCCCGCGGCGGATGAGCCCATCGAGCTCGGCGCGGGTCTCCGGGTCGGGGTCCTCGGCGAGCCAGGCCCTCGCGCGGGCGAGCAGCTCCTCGCTCACAGCCGGACGGCGATGTCGGCGAGGAGGCGGCCGATCCGCGACTCGGCCTCGCGGCCGGCGGCGATGACCTCCTCGTGGGCGAGCGGGGTCGGGCTGATCCCGGCGGCGAGGTTCGTGATGAGCGAGAGGCCGAGGATCTCCATCCCGGCCTCGCGGGCGGCGATCGCCTCGAGCGCCGTCGACATGCCGACGATGTGCCCGCCGATGATCCTGGCCATCTGCACCTCCGCCGGCGACTCGTAGTGCGGGCCGCGGAACTGGACGTAGACGCCCTCGTCGAGGCTCGGGTCGATCGAGCGCGCGATGCCGCGCAGCCGCGCCGAGTAGAGGTCGGTGAGATCGACGAACGTCGCGCCCTCGAGCGGGGATGCCGCGGTGAGGTTGATGTGGTCGGAGATGAGCGCGACCGTGCCGGGCGCCCACGTCTCCTTGATGCCCCCCGCGCCGTTCGTGAGCACCATGACGCTCGCGCCCGCGGCCGCCGCGGTCCGCACCCCGTGGGCGACGCGGCGCACCCCATGGCCCTCGTAGAGGTGGGTCCGCGCGCCGATGACGAGCGCGTGCCGGCCGTCCGGCAGCCGCACCGAGCGGAGCGTCCCGGCGTGGCCGACGACGGCCGACGCGCTGAATCCGACGATCTCCGCGGCGGGCACCTCGGCGACCGTCTCGCCCATGAGGTCGGCGGCGCTCGCCCAGCCGGAGCCGAGCGTCAGCGCGATGTCGTGGCGGGCGACGCCGGTCGCGGCGGCGAGCTGCGCCGCGGCCTCGGCGGCGATCGCCTTCGGGTCGGCGGAGGGGTCGTCGAGCGGGTTGCCGGTCATGCGCACAGCCTAGGTGTGATGTCCAGGCAGGTTGTTGAGCCTGCTGATCGGCGCGGCTGCGATCGCGGAGTGTCGCCGGTGGCGATTGTAGAAGTCGATCCAACCAGGCAGTGCGTCGCGGCGCTCGATCTCTGAGGCGTAGAACCTGGTATAAGCCCAGCCGTCGAGGGTGTGGTGGTACCGATCGATCTTCCCGTCAGTCTGCGGTCGGCAGGGGCGGGTCCGCTTGTGGACGATGCCGAGGTCGGCGCAGGCGTCGCTCCAAGCGTGAGACTTGAAGGCCGACCCGTTATCCGACAGGACCCGCTCGACGACGAGCCCGCGGTCGGCGAACCACGCGACCGCGGCGTGAGGACGGTGTTAGCGTGAGACACGAAGACCTCCAGGCTCGTGAAGCGGTTGAAATCAACAGCTCCACTTCACAGCCGGAGGTCTTCGCCGTTCAGCATGTCAGGACCGTGTTCCCGAAACAACGTCCCTGGACATCACACCTGTAGTGCCCAGGGACGTTGTTTGATCTGGACGTCCTGATGTGACGAGAACCTCCCGGCAGAATGGAGCTGCTTAGACACCCACTCGAAGACATGGAGGTTCTCGTGTCTCACGCTCCGAGTATGACGCAGACGTCCGACATGGGCAGTACCGCGCTAATCTGGCGGCGTGGCGTACCGCGACTCCCACGGCAAGACACTCGAGGACTACCCCCGCCCGTCCGTGGCCGTTGACACCGCCGTCCTCACAGTCGTCGACGGCCGATTGAACGTCCTGCTCACGCTGACGAACGACGCCGCCGCAGGCGCGGGTGACGAGTGGCGCCTACCCGGGACGTTCCTCCATGCCGGCGAACGCCTCGCCGACGCCGTCCGAAGGTCACTCAAGGAGAAGGCCGGCATCACCGGCATGCGCCCCGCCAACTCCGCATCTTCGACGACCCGAAGCGCGACGACCGCGGCTGGGTCCTCTCCGTCGCCCGCTACAACGCGGTCCGGCGTGAGCGGATCCCGACCAGCGACCGGATCCGGCTCGTGCCCGTGGACGAGCTCCCGAAGCTGAAGTACGACCACGCCGAGATCGTGAGGGCCGCGGTCGCGACGCTCCGCGGCGACTACGAAGAGCACGTCGACCCGGCCGGGCTGCTCCGCACCACGCTGCCGGGCGAACCGGCGGGCGCCTTCACGATCCGCGACCTGCGGCTCCTGCACGAAGCGGTGCTCGGACGCGAACTCGTGCCCGACACGTTCCGCCGCGGGGTCTTGCCGGCGCTCACCTCCACCGGGCAATGGCGGAAGGGTGCGCGCGGGAAGCCAGCCGAGCTGTACGCGCGGATACGCTGACTCCATGAACGACGCACAGCCGACTCGACCGGACCTCGGTCCGAAGGCGATCTACTCACGGCTGAACGGCAAGCAGCAGGAGATCTACAACTTCCAGAAGGTCGCAGGCGTCCTCGCCGACTGGGGCTTCAACTGCATCAAGCTCGCCGACGACTGGCAAGGCGCTGACTTCATCGCGCATCGCAAGAACCCGGACATGACACTGTTCGTTCAGCTCAAGGGGCGGCCAGACATCCAGAAGAAGTACCTCGGCAAGCACCTCCACATCGCGTTCCCGATCGGCAGCGACTGGTACCTCGTCGATCACGACGATCTCGTGAACCTCGTGGGAGCGAACTCGAATGCCCTGAACACCGACTCGTGGTTGATTGGCGGTGCCTTCAACTGGCCCGCACCGCCCCCGAAGTGGCTTGTGACCGTGCTCGAGCCTTTCAAGCTCCAGTAACGATCAACCGGCCCCATGCGAGCGCTTGGTGACCGCGGATGAGGGCTCAATGTCCGCGGCGAGTAGTACGTTCCAAGTCGGGGGAAATCAATGACGATCAGGGATGCAATCGAGTTCGAGTCACTCGAAAATGACTGGCGGTCGCGCCTGGAGGGTCGCAGCCTCGTCATGGAAGCGGATGTCGACCCAGACCTAGCGATCGAGGCGCTCACGATTCTCGGCAAGAATCTGAGCCAGCAACCGACGGCGGAAGGTCGGCGACGACTCGCACTGCAATACAGGGGCGTGCTCGTCGCGGGACTTTGTTCCGTCGGTACCCGTCACTACGACGACGGCACGTATTGGCCGAGCGTCCCGGCCACGTTCGGGGTGAGCAACAGCCAAGACCGGCAACGCGAACTCGGGCAGGCGTTTCGAGAGTCCCTCGATCGCTTGGGACTTTCACGCTTCGCCACTCCGCTGAGGAACGTCGGCGAGATCCTGATGCACGCCGGTGTGCCAATTTCGAGCATTCCACCGTTCGTCCGCGCGTTGGTCCAATGGGACCGGGGTCAGCAGTCGGGCACGGGCGCCGGATTCGTAGCGTGGGCTCGTAGCGTCCAGAAGGAGACGCTGTTGGCGCGCGGGCTGGATGTACCGACGGCTCGCTTTCTCACCGATGCAGGCGAGGTGGCGGAGGACTTCGTCGACCGCTGTCTGCTCGCAATCGATGGCGCGATAAGTGAGGCGCGACTCCCGTCCTCCGTTCTCGACGCGATCCAATCGGCTCTCGAGGGCGCACCTCCGCGGGACCGGAGAGCGCGGCGGCGTCGCGCTTCGGATTCGGCACCGGCGATCGCCTACGACTCGTCGCGCGGTGTTCGTCTGCGAATTCCCCCGCTCGAGCACGATTCTGATGCGGACCTCGATTGGCTCGTGTCCGCTGGGGGGTCCGTCACGCCTTTGTCCGTGCCGGCGCCGGTGCCCGGATCTCCAGTCGTACCCCACTGGGTACCGGTCGCGAATCCTCGGCAGCGCATCGTTGTCACGCTCCGGCCTGGCGACCAGCGGTGGGAGCTCGAAGTTATCTCCCCCGCCGATCCGGTCTTATTCTTCGACGGCAGCGAGGGGATTCTGATCCCGCCCCGCAACTCGATTCCAAAGGGATCTGTGTGGGTGGCGATTCCGAATCCCGATGAAGCGGAGCCGCTGGCGCTCATCGATGTCAGCGGATCGCTCCCGGTGATAGAGCACGCCGACACTCCCCACGGCTGGACCGGCTGGTCATTCATTCGTGTCGACACGACGAATGCGCAACGAATCGCACTGCGCCGTGAGGACGGCGAAGCCACTCGTTGGCACTACGTGTCAGTCGTGGATCGGCCCCGCCTGCTGGACTCTCCAGTCGTCAGCTTTCTCCGCACATCAAGTGGCGCGTCGATTTCGAGCACACGTCCGCGGCTCGCCCTCCCGGGGCCTTCAGGAGGCAGCTCAGCGATGATCGAGTGGCAGGTCGTCGTCAGCGAGAGCGACGGCACCACGGTGTCGGAACGCACCTGGCTTGTCGACCGTGGCGGACGCGACGTCGACCCGTGGGATGGGGCGGAAGCGCCCATTCTTGGTGAATACATCATCACCGCGCGCGGTCCCCTCGGCCGCGGCGCGACATTGCGATCGGCGGTCGCAGAATCCGTCTCAGCGACGAGCACCGTTGACTTCCGCTGGATGAGTGACGCGGGTAGCGGGCTAGAAGACGCCGCGGTCACGATCACGCTGGCATCTGGAGCGACAACCACGCTCGTCCGGCTCGACCGCTCAACCTCTGATGCCGCGACCAACTTGTCAGTCGGTGCGCGTTCGCTTCCGGCGATAGTAAGCGTGCCGTTCATGTCCGTGACTCCGATCGGCGCAGCGACCGCCCCCGCGTCGTCCATTCCAATTTCGCTGGACACCGAGGCGCTGGGGACCACTCAATTGCAAGTTCGGGTACCTGCCGAGACACGTCGCGCCACGCTAGCAGCGCTCGCCGGCGACGACATCCTTCAATCCGTAGAAGGGCGTGGTGGGGTTCACCAGCTGGTCCGGATTTTCAACCTGGCCGAAGCGAGTGACACTCTCGCTCGACACCGGTCGGCGTCATTGCGCCTCCTGATCGGCGAGCGAAGCACGCCGATCGCTCGCATTCGGCCCCGCCGCCTCGCCGACGCGATCATCGTGTCGCCGGACGGCTACATGGATCTCATCGGCGCGCAACCCGTAGAGGGACTCTCCGCCCATCTCTACCCAAAGTTCGCGCCATGGCGACGCCCGACGACTCTCACGTTCGAGCCTGACACGACCTCCATCCAGCTCGCCGACGAGATCCGACGGGAGGGGGCAGCGATCGCTGTGCTGCACGTCGCGAATCCTTGGGTCGAACCGCCAGCTCCCGACTTCCCGGATCAGGCGTCCGGAAACGCGTTCGAGATCGAGGTGGGTGAAATCCAGGAGCCTGCAGACCCGGCGGAAGCGGGGTTTCGCTCTTGGCTCGCCGGCGCCGCGGACTGCCCGACAGACGTGCGAACCTTGCCGATCGCACTCACGATTTACTCACGTCTTCGCCAGACGGCGTCGCAGCGTGATGAGCTCGACCGACGCCGGACCGAGCTTGCGGCGGCCGTGCGAGCTAACCGCACGCGACTAATGGGAGCCGTACTCCAAACGAGCGCGGACCTTGACGACCTAATGCGCCTCTTCGTCGAGAGCGACGTGGTCACCGTGCCACGCGAGGAGTGGGAGTCGTCGCCGGAACTCTGGACTCTTGCACCGGGACTCGGCGTCATCGCCGACACCGATGAGCTCGGTGGGCCTGCTGAGGACGAGTTCAAGTCAAACGTCGTGACATTCGTCGGAGCGGCAGGAGTGCGAATCCTGTCGAGCGGCGAAGACCCGTTCGCGAGCGTCGGCAGGTTTAGCCAGAATGAAGCTCTCATGGCGCGCTGGCAGCCGGACCGTATCGCGGAGGTTTGGAAGGCCGCGAGCGTTGTGCCGCACGCGCTCCTCGACCGCGACTCCAGGGCAGATGCATCAAAGCAGTTGTTCGACGCGCGCGAGCATCGAGCACTTCTGGAACTGACCAGCGCTAGCCAAGACGTCCTGCGGCTCATGGAGGCGGCGTTGACGCGCGACATCTCCCCGGATGCAATTGGGCCGATTGCCGCACGGCGGTTTCGAGACGGATGGGGAAATCTTCCCGCGATTTCCATCGGTCTGGCCCTTGTCGCCAGGACCGCGGCGCGTAACGGCGAGTTCTCCTCGATTCTCGTCCATCGCCTTCGTACGGCCTACGCGGCGCTCGCAACTCTCGCGCCGCGCATCGTTCACCAAGACCTCGGGCTCGCGGAGCTGTGGGTCACGCGCTGGAAGGACATCGAGTGAACACTGCCATCGACCCAATCGCCGTCAGCGCTGAGGTCGAGGCTGCATACCGCCGATACCTGACGTCGCTGGTCGTACCGAACGATCCGAAAATCGCCGACGCACTCAAGGGCGCGATCGACGCAGAGGCGAGCGCTCAGCTCGTCAAGGGACCGTTCTTGGAGGCGACGCCACCGTACGTCCGCGGCGCATCGCCGGCGGCTCTCATTGCTGAGCGCGTCCTGTCGGAGTCATTCGCACGACTGGATTCGGCCGCGTTTCCGATCAACCGTCCGCTCTACGCACACCAGGAGTCTGCAATCCGAGCGATTGGGGCCGGGCGCAATGCCGTGGTCGCGACTGGAACCGGCTCGGGCAAGACGGAATCGTTCCTGTTGCCGATCGTCGATCAACTCCTTCGCGAGTCCGAGGCGAGGAGCCTCGGTCCGGGCGTACGGGCCCTGCTCCTGTACCCGATGAATGCGCTCGCGAACGATCAGTTAAAGCGCCTTCGCCGCCTGCTTGCGCCCGTCCCGGAGATCACCTTCGGTCGTTACACCGGCGACACGGAGGAGCACATCAAGGATGCTCGGGCGAAGTTCTCTCAGCAGTTCCCGGGAGAGCCGCGAGTGAGCAACGAGCTACTCAGTCGAGAAGAGATGCGCGCGACGCCGCCGAACCTCCTGCTCACGAACTACTCAATGCTCGAGTACCTCCTGCTGCGACCGCGGGACATCGACCTTTTCCAGCAGTCGGGCGCCGGCACGTGGCGGTTCATCGTCGTCGACGAGGCGCACGTGTACGACGGGGCGACGGGAGCGGAGGTCGGCTTCTTGCTTCGTCGTCTTCGCGAACGCGTCGGCCGAAGACAGCGGATTCAAGCGATCGCAACCAGCGCCACGGTCGGAGCCGACGTCGCGGCCGCTGCCAAATTCGCCGATAATCTCTTCGGCGTCCCCTTCGGGGACGGTACGTCAGCGCCGCTTGACGTCCACTCCGCGCAACGAGTGTCCTACAAGGAACTACAGACATGGGGAAAGCTACCCCTCGGTGACGACGCGACTCTCGACGCGGAAGCGGTGCTAGCACTGGCACGGGCGGCGGGGAGCGACGCATCGACGCCCGCGGATGCGTTGGCGACCGAGGCCACGATCGCCGCAATCCGCCGAGGGGCGAGTGAGCGGCCGTCCACCGTCGGTGACCTCGCGCGGCGCTTGTCAACCGAAAGTCCGACGACCGCGTCGGACATCACCCGACTCGTCGCACTCGGCGCATCGACACATACGGCGGATGGCGAGCCTGTGCTCTCCGCGCGATACCACCTGTTCGCGCGCGCCACCGAGGGTGCGTTCGTCTGCCTCTCAGACCGGGGCCCTCACGTCACGCTGAATCGTCACGAGTCATGCGCCGAATGTGGCTGGGCCGCATTCGAAATGGCGGCCTGTCAAAGCTGCGGTGGAGTGCACATCGTCGGTGCGCCGGTGAACGACGGGGGGACGCGCCGTCTCACCGCGAAGTCCTCGGATCCGACCAGGACCTTCTGGTACTCGCTTGACGAACACTCGGACGATGACATCGACCAGGACGTCGCCGACCTGGACGGCTCGGAAACCGCGGCATCGGCAGTCACTCGACTCGCTCTCTGCCCGCGGTGCGGTGCCCTCGCCCAGGACGGAGTCGATACGTGTCCGAACAAGGCGTGTGGCGCCAGCACCCGGCGCCTGATCCAGGTGGCGCAAGGATCGCAGTCGCCGAGGCGCTGCGTGCAATGCGGCGTCGCCCGTCCGAGGATCGTTCGCCGCTTCGAGTCGGGTAACGACGCCTCGGTCTCGGTACTCGTCACCGCCCTCTACCCGATGTTGCCTCCTGCGGCCGACGACCGCCAGGCGGACCTCCCCGGCTCCGGACGCAAGCTCCTCGCGTTCTCCGACTCCCGTCAGCAGGCGGCGTTCTTCGCACCGTATCTTGAGTCGACCTACGGGGCGCTCACCCATCGCCGACTCCTGTTCGAGGCGATCCAGCAGACCCAATCCGCCGGCCACGCCCCGGCCGCCAGCGACATAGCGCGCGCCGCCAGCCGGATAGCGAGCGACGCCCATTTCTTCGAGTTCGGTTCGACGCAGATAGAGCGTCAGCGCCAAGCCAGCGAATGGACCCAAGTCGAACTGTTCGGCATCGACCGGCGCCTCTCACTGGAGGGGGTCGGCATGATCGCTTGGAAATTGCGCGACTTCGGATCGTTCCCACCGTTGCGCCCCCTGATGTCGCTCGGGCTATCCGGCGCCGAGATTCGGTCGCTCGTGCAGATCCTTGTCGATTCGGTCCGACGGCAGGGCGCTGTCGCTGCACTTGCCAACGTCAACCTTCAGGACGACGTCTTCGCGCCGCGCACGGGGCCCATCTACTTCCGCACTGCAGGTTCGGCGAGGAAGGTGCTCAGCTGGGTCCCAACGAAGGGGGCCAACAGCCGATCCGACCACCTTCGCCGGTTGCTATCCAACCTCGGCGCGGATGGCGCGAACGCCGACGATTTTCTTTCCGGCATTCTGCAAGCATTGACGGCGCGAGGTAGCGCGACTGAGCACTGGTTCGTGAGGTCGACTGGCGGCGGCGCGGGCGCGCAAGGCGAGCTCCTGCAACTGTCGCCGGACGCGTTCGAAGCCCATGTCGTGACGAGCGACCTATCCCTCTGGCAGTGCTCGGTATGCCGGAATGTTGTCGCTCACAATGTTCGCGACATCTGCCCAACCTTCCGGTGCGCAGGGACATTGCGCCCCTGGCAACTACCGCACCAATCGGTCGACGACAACCACTACCGGACGATCTATCGTCTGCCGGACCCGATCCCCCTGACCGCGAAAGAGCACACCGCGCAGTGGTCGACTGACATGGCCGCAAAGATCCAGCAGGCATTCGTCGACGGACGGACGAACGTGCTGTCGTGCTCGACGACGTTCGAGCTAGGTGTCGACGTCGGCGAGCTACAGTCTGTTGTCCTGCGCAATGTCCCGCCGACCGTCTCGAACTACGTGCAACGCGCCGGGCGGGCGGGCCGCCGCGCCGGCAACGCCGCACTGGTGCTCACGTACGCGCAGCGACGGTCGCACGACCTTTCCGCATTCGCCCGTCCCGACCGATTCATCAGCGGCGTCGTGCGGACCCCGATCGTGCCGATCGAGAACGACCGCATCGCCGCTCGTCATATTCAGTCGATCGCACTCGCGGCGTTCCTCCGCGAGGAGGCTGCGATCGGACGGACGTATCGGACGGCCGGCGACTTCTTCGGCAGGCCCGCGGACGACGCCCCGTCGGCGGCACTCCGATTCGGGACTTGGGTCGCGACGCCGATCGACGCGGTACAGACGTCCATCGACGCAGTCCTGCCGCAGCCGATCCGCCGGACAGCGCTGACGACGTGGAACGGCTGGTCGGCGGACCTTCGCGATCTGCTCGACGCGGTGCAACAAGATCACGACGCCGACGTGGCGTTCTTCACGTCCGCCGTCGACGCGGCAGTCGCGGAGCGCAAGTTCAGCTCAGCGCAGACGTACGAACGCGTCCTGAACACGATCCGCGGACAGGACCTCCTCGGCTTCCTCGCGAACCGCAACATCATCCCGAAGTACGGGTTCCCGGTCGACACGGTCACAATGGTCGTCCCACAGGGGGTGAGCGAAGCTGCTGAGCTCGACCTCAGCCGTGACTTGTCACAGGCGATCTTCGAATACGCACCGGGGCAGTCGATCGTCGCCGGCGGAAAGCTCTGGTCCTCGGCGGGCATCGCGCGGCGACCGGACCGAGACTGGGTCCCCTACTGGTACCACGTCTGCGAGGAATGCGGCCGCTACTGGGAAGCGTTGTCCGAAGACATCGGGCTCTGCCCCGACTGCGGCGCCGCCCCGGCGGGCGTGCCGACGAAGTACATCGAGCCGCGGTTCGGCTTCGTCACGTACCCGACTGCGGAGAAGCCAGCGGACTCGCCTCCGCGCACGAGTTGGCAGGGCGACACATTCGTCACGAAAGAAGGCCGAACGACGGTCACTCGTGAGGTCTCGGCGAAGGGTGCCCCCGTCGCTTGCACGATCCAGGAACGCGCCAGGCTCGTCCGCATCAACTTCGGCGGCGCACGCCAAGGGTTTCGGATCTGCACCTGGTGCGGTCACGGCGTACCGGGCGACCGCCCGTCGCCGACGTCCCACGCGCACATTCGCACAGGGAAGCCGTGCAACGGAGTCTTCGGGACCTACCGTCTGGCGCACCGTTACGAGACGGACACCGTGCGCATCGACTTCGGGATCCCGTGGGCCGGAGGTACGAAGGACGAGCGAATGGTGAGCGCGCAATCGGTCCTGACAGCAACTCTGCAGGGCGTCGCCGACGCCCTGCAGATCGCCCGGGACAACGTCGACGGACAGGTCGTGAGCGGAATCGCCGGTGACCACGCGTCGATCGTGCTGATGGACACAGTCCCCGGCGGAGCCGGCTACTCGCGGCTCATCGCGGACCACATCGAGGACGTCCTACAGAAGGCCCTCCAAATCGCAAGCTCATGCGAATGCGGACCCGAGACGAGCTGTTACCAATGTCTGCGGTCGTACTCGAACCAGCGCGTACACGACCTCTTGGTCCGCGGTCGAGCCGAGGCGTACCTCAGTCGGGTCTTACTCGACGTCGAGCCCCCGTCGCCTGACCAACCGGCGTCCCCGACCACAGACCCGTGGCTTGAGGTCCTCGAGCTGAGCGACGCGTCTCTCGCGAGCACTGCGCTCAAGCTCGCGGCGCTGAACTTGACCGTCCCGGACGTCGGCTACGAGTTCGGAGCGGCCGCCTGGACAGTGGAGTGGGCTTGGCCTGAGGCCCACCTCGCCGTCATCGTCGACCAGGATGAGGAGCGGGACGACTGGCTGGCGTCCAACGACTGGAGGGTCATCGACGCTCGGCTCGGGCCGCCGGAAGACCTGACTGCGACGCTCGCCGCCGTGCTCGTCGGCTAGCTGGCTTCCGAGCCGGTCCGATGGAGGAACGGCGACGGCTCGCCTACCCACGTGACGGCCAGCTCGTCGCGTGCGCGGCTGAGCGCGACGTAGAGCAGCGATCGTTCGCGCAGCAGTTCGTCATTGTCGCCAGCTGCGGCAGCCCGGACGCGCGCCTGGGCCGACGGCATGGTCTCCGCAGAGACGTCCCAAACGATCACTCTGCCGAACTCGAGCCCCTTGGCCCCGTGCATCGTGCGCACGACGGGGATTCCGGACGTTTCCCCGTCGCTCGCGACACCCACCGATACCCCGACTCCGGCGAGACGATCGCGGACGCGCGGGAGCCCGCCGTGCACGAGGATCCCGATCGAACCCGGGTCGACGCCGTCGTCCAGCCACGATCGGATTAGCGTCCCGACCGCCGCGTCGTGCTCCGCCGCGGCGTCAAATCCGAGCCACACAGGTTCAGGCCCAACGCGCGCCGAGCGGTAACCAGCGATGCGTTCGTCCTGATCGTCCTCCGAACCGGCGAACTCGATCCCGCGGACGACCCCTATGGCCACTTGGAGGTTTTGGAATGTGGTGCGGTAGTTGAGCGTCAGCCGGCGCGATCTTCCGACGATGTTCACGCCGAGATGTTTGAGCACCAAGTGATGGCCGTAGATCCGCTGGAACGCATCCTCGGCGATGAACATGTCGTTCGCGCCGGGCGCGACCATTGCGCGGAGCAAGTGCCAGTGAGACGGCCCAAGGTCCTGCCCTTCGTCGACGATGACGTGATCCGCCGGTCGTGTCGGCTGTCGTTCGAGCCAGACGGCGGACGTCTCCGCGATCTCCGCGAACGTCATCACGACCTCCTTGCGCGACGCGCTGCGATAGGCCGCAATCACCTGCCAAAGCGCTGCCCGCTTGGCGCGGTCGAGCGCGACGCCACGCCCGGCTCGCCGCGCAGCGAAGTAGTCAGTCTTCGACGTCGCGCGGGTTGGCAGCACTACCTGCTCGTACTCGGCTTCAAGGAACGACGGCGTCGCGAGCTCGCGCGGCAAGTCGGGCGACGCAGCCACAGCCGAGCGCCAGATCGCCTCGGTCCCGCCGCTTGGCCGCGCCGTGTCGACCGCCATCTCCAGGACATCCTTCGATGCGGCCGCAAATCCGCTCGTGCGCGCCGCCGAGCGCACCATGCTCGCGAGCCTGTCCACGTTCTCAATTAGCACGCCGGCCTCGCCCAGGCGTTCGGCAATGCGAACGCTCGAATCGAGCGTTCGCAAGTCGCGGCGAAGGAGCGCGGCGAGACCCTTCGTGTACGTGGTCAGCACGATCCGTGCATCCGGATTCGACTTGGCGAGTCGCCTGGCGCGATGCAGAAGTACGACGGTCTTTCCCGTGCCGGCTCCGCCCGTCAACCGGAACGGACCGCTCGTGTTGACATCGACGTAGCGCCGCTGCTCGGGGTGGAGGAACACACGCCAGGCCGCCAGATCGCCGCCTTCGATCACGGCGCGGAGATCGTCGACGTCCGCGACCGTCGTGAAGCGGAAGCGACTTGTCGGATGCTGCAGTCGCTCCACCATCTCCGCGTCCGTGAGGTCGCTCTCATCGACCGCGGGAGCGATGGGCGTGTCGAGCCCCACTTCGACGCGGATGCTGTCGACCGACATGCCCGAGCCCATGCCAACGAGGACGTCCTGGGCAAGGCGGTCATCGAGGGACGCGGCGAGAGCGACGAGTTCCTCCTCCGACCTAGCCCGGAAGGCAGTCGCGGCTAGCTCAGCGGCGAAGCCGAACACGTCCGTGAGATCCGTGACCGCGTACCCGATGTCGCGCAGATATGACTTCGCCCGTGGCGAGGCCGACTGGGAAGCCACCGCGGGCAACTTAGCCGATGCGAGATCAGTCACATTCGGGATGCCCGTGATCGGATTCGTCTTTAGCACGAGGGTGCGCGCGCGCTGATACGCGTCGTCGTGGTTGTAGATTCCGGCGACGACGTACAAGGTCCCGCCGTTGCCCGCCGCAAGTTCGAACAGAAGCGCTCGATACTGCTGGTTCACCCGCGCCGAGCGGATGCGGCGATCGGCTACGTCCTTGAGTTGCTCAACGTTGAGCCCTTTGCCACCGTTGAACGCCATCAGCTTCTGCACAAACGGCACGACGAGCTTCGCCACCGACCCGTCCAAGTCGAGGGTGGAGAACCCTTCAACGAACATGACGTTTGACATGGATGAGATCCGCTTATCGGAGCTACGCGTAGTTCTTGGCGATCGGGTGCGAGTACAGCGCCTCGACCGAGCCCATCCACGAATTGATCACCGACCGCGTGTCGGCATCTTTCAGGTCCAAGATCTTCATCTTGCCGCCCACCTTGGCAAACGCTTCGACGCGATGGAAGCGGGGGCCGAAGTCGGCGGCGAAGGCCGCAAGCGTCTTCAGCTTCAAGAGCGAATCCTCGAGGTGGTGGCCGTGCGGGTCGACGATCGACGCCTTGATCTCGCCTTGGATCTCGTGGAAAAAGATGAAGTCAGGGTGCATCGAGCGCCAGTTGCCGAGCTCGTCGCGATATACGACGCCGAGTGAGTCGACCGATTGGCGTGGCGGATTGCGATACCACGCGACGGCGTCCGGCCGAGCGAGCTCGGTGCGGACGACGTCCTGCTCCCAATCGTTCAGTGACCCGACGGGGAACAGCCCGCGGTCGTCGGACATGAGATGCTTCTCGACGGTCGGGGCTGGCACCCAATCGAGCAGTCCGTCGGGATCCATAACCGCGAAATCCTCGATGCGCGACCTCGGCGTGCCGAGGGACGTCTCCTGCGGGTTCGCCGCGAGGGCGAGGATGTACGCGTACACCTGCTGTCGCTCGTCGTTCAGTCCCTTGATCGCGACTCGGTACTGATCGAACCACTTCGCGGCGAGCTCGTCGGCTTCGGCGTCGAGCCGTTCCCGGATCTCCTTCACGGTCGCCAGTGCGGCGGTCGTGACGAACGCGTCGCGAAGGTCGTCCTCGTCGTCGCCGGCGATGTGGTTGACGTACGAGGTGGCGAGCTCGCCGCCGAACGCCTTCTTCGCGAAGTCGAATCCGACGCCAATCGCGCGATCGTCGGCGCGCTCCACGAATTCCGTATAAGTGATTTTCGTCCCGCCGGTCTTGCCATGGAGGGTCTGCCCGCGGACGTTCCAGATCTCGTTCACCGCGTCGTCGAGTTTGCCCCTGTAGCGGACCGCATACCCGTCGAGGACGGCATGCATCTCCTCGAGCGCGGCTCGGACGGCACCGACCTTGAGCCCGTCGTTCGACAGCTCGTGCGCGAGCAGCATGAGCCGCTTTACCGGCGCGACGCCGCGCTGCGGCACGACGAGGGTCGGCAGCGCGTCCCAGGCCGCCCACACTGACTCCGGAACGTCCGGATTCCTCACTAGCGTGCGACCGTCGAACACGACCTTCTGGGCTCCGCCGGGGATCTCGGGAATGAGGCCGGTCATGTACTTGACGACGTTCCCCGCGGTGGTGCGGTCGAAGAACGGAAGGATGCAGTCGACCGCGTTCAGTCGTTCGTCACCGGGGACTCGGCGGGCGAGCGGGGATCGAACCATCCGGCCGAGCAGCTGGGTGATGTGGGTGTGGTCCTGCGCGGGCCGGAACGACACGAGCACCTCCGCACGCGGGCAGTCCCACCCCGTGGAGATCGCTTCCTTCGCGACGAGCACGCGGACGGACTTCGTCTCCTCGACCCGCTGCGGCTCGATCCAGTCGACGACCCACGGACCGAACGTCTCGCTCTGACCTCCGCCTCCGAACACGTGCCGGACTGCGGAGCGCGGCAGCCCGCCGGGGATCTCCTGCGAGATCGCGTCGAGTGCGGCGCCGACCTGCTCCGGGTTGGGCGTATTGGGCACCTGCAGCACCAACAGCGGGACGACGACGTCCGCCGCGTTCTGCGACTTCGCGTACTGCGCCCACCGTTCGGTCGACTCGCGCAGCTTCCGGGCGGCGCGCGTGACGAGGACGGTGTCGAAATTTCCGGCCTCCGCCGGGATGTCGAGGACGACTGTGTCCTTGAGCAGGCCCGAATCGATGACCCGCGCCGGGTCGACCGCCACTTCGAACGTTCGTCGCGCGCCGGCCGACGCGGCTTTCATCGCCTCCCGGAACCGGTCGATGGTCGCGGAGATCCCGAGCACGATCGGGACAGGATGGCCCGTGTCCTCGCCGTTGACGAGCCGGGACACGATGGTCGAGCGTTCGCCCGATACGCGGGCGTTGAATCCGCGGTGCGCCTCGTCGAGGACGAGGTAGAGGGTGCGCGCCTCATCGTCGATCGTCTCCGAGATCGTCTCCCAGATGTTCCACGCGAGATCGTCGGGCGGCGCGACTTCGCTGAACCCGCTCAGCTCGTCCTGCCGCTCCTCCCAACCTCGCGTGAGCAGCGACGTCTTCGACAGCCGCTGCGTGTTCAGGAAGTACACCTTGCCGGTGTCGAGCTCGGGCACGGAGAACGGCGGCTTCACGGTGATGAGCCGGTCCGACGTCAGCTTGTCGGACGCCTGCATCAGCCGCGTCCGCGACTGATCGTTCAAGTTCGGGTCGTCGGAGAACCAGACGACGACCGCCGTCGGGTCGGCGTCGAAATCGTCGGAGCCGAAGAACAGCGACTCGATGATCGCCGCCGCCATCACGGTCTTCCCGGCACCCGTCGGTGCGGTGAGTGCGACCGACGACTCCTGCCCCCGCCCCCACAGCCCGCGAGCGGTGTCGAGCGCGCCGAGCACCTGGAGGACACTGTCGGCCTGGTAGTCCTTGAGCGTGAACTTCATCGCGTCGCCGCCTGCGTGGCGTCGATGCGGAAGTTCGTCAGGTACGACTCGTACAGCCGCACCGGCTCGACGTGCTCGGGCAGGTCGCGGACGACCGCCTGGAACAGCCGCTCGTCGTCGGTGACCACGAATGCGTGGGTCACGGACTCGCCGTCACGGACGGCGGCAGCAAATTCGTACGCGCGGTCGAGGTCGACGAGTACGCCGTACGCGTCGGCGACGTCCCACCCGGCGTCCGGCACCGTCTCGATCCGCCGGCCGCGCGATCCGGCCCGCATCCAGAGGAGCGGTGCGATCCGCTCGAAGTCCCGGTTCGCCTGGACGCGAAGCGGGGCTTCGTAGGTGAGCGTGAAGAACTCGACGTTCTCGTCGAAGCCGTCCGCCATCGGGAAGACGTCGGTGAACTTGTAGTCGCCCCTGATCGGCTGGCCGTCCGGCGTCTTGCCCTCGATCGCGGCGCGAATGCGCGGCTTGGTGATGTAGTCGCAGATGCCCCACTGCTCCCACTCGGGATCACCCGGGCGCAGACCTTTCGCACGGAGCGCCGCCTGCTCGTCGGCGCCGACCTCGTTGTTCGTCACCGAGATCGAGACCCGGTGGCCACCGTCCTGCCTATTGAGGCGCATGACGGCATGAGCCGTCGTGCCCGATCCCGAGAAAAAGTCGATGATCGTCGCGTTTGGCTTTGTCGACACGAATAGCCGAATCGCGTCCTCTACCGCATACAGACTCTTAGGGAACGGGAACTCCCGATTCTTTAGAAGCGCTTTCAGGATCCCGGTGCCGCCGTGCTCGGCGTTATGCGCCTTAATGGCCCACTGGGTTGTGGGGGCCTTTGGCCGCTCTTCCGTGTAGGTGGCGATCACCGAACCGTCGTCGCGTCGCCCGACTATCGTGGCCCGCCCCGACTCAATGTCGCTTATCGAACCGGTCTTCAGGTACTGAATGATGTATGGCTGCGGCTGGTCGGGCGTGGCTCGACCGGCGCGAGCAAACCCGCGCTTCCATCGAGCAACAAAGGTCGGCGCGACAGCCGACCAGTTCATCTCCGTGCCGTCCTTTCGAATCGGGAACACCGCAATGCATCCATCTTTGACTGGCGCGGAGTCGCGGGGGACGCCATGAGGAAGCGGGTCTCCCACGCTATCGATTTGCCCCGTCTCCACATTGACGTAAATCGGGTAGAACTGACGGGGGCCGCCCTTACTGGTGCCGCGTCGCGACGCGAGATCACGTCGTCGGAAGGTTTGCCAATCGAGCTGGTCAACTCCGCCCACGTCGTCCGGCCCGACCTCTTCACCTTCCTCCTCGCCCTCGGCCTCCGCGAGGGCACTCCGCGTGCCCTCTGCAGCATCCTCGTCAGGACCAGCTGACTCGAGCTCGGCCAATTTCGGAAGCCGACCCAACTCGGCGCCTCCAAACCAAAGGAAATATACGTATTCGTCCACGCGTCGAAACTCGTTCGCTCGCCCCGTTCCCTTTGCATTGACCAAGCTAGAAACCATTTGCATGGTGGCCTCGGGGAACACCTGCTGAAGTAGTAGTCCGAGTCGGAGGTACTCTTTCTCGTCGATCGTGACGATGAGGACGGAATCGTCTGGATTGAGCAGTTCTTTCGCGAAGAGCAGGCGGCGCTCCATGAACGCGAGCCACTTCGAGTGCCGGTACACGTCGTCCGACTCGACGTAGTCGTTGTTGTACTTCCAGTCGCGCGCGCCCGTGTTGTACGGCGGGTCGATGTAGATCGCGTCGACCTTGCCTCGGTGCGTGAAGAGCAGCGTCTGGAGGGCGTGGAAGTTCTCAGCGTTGATGACGGCGTGGTAGGGCTTGTCGCCCGGGTCGCCGAGCCCGCCGCCGCCGCGCTCGACCTTGCCGGTGGAGACGAGTCCGGGGTAGATGGGGTCGCGGAACTCGGCGACGACGACGAGGTCGTTGACCGCTGCGGTCGACGTGTCGAACATGCCGTCCGGCACTGGGAACAGCGCCTCGAGCGTCGCCACCCGAGCGTCTCCGACGTCAGCGATGTCCGTGACGCGCCACAGCCGCGAGTTCTCCGCCTTCGGCGATTCGCCTCGCGGGGGCAGGACGTGGACCTTGTCGCCGCGCCGGACCGGACGGCCGGGCAGCTCGACCGCCTCCGGCGTGTGCCGCTCGAAGTTGAGCCCGAACGCCCGACGGTGCGACAGGGCGTCGAACTCGCGCTCGACGTCGGAGGCGAGCTCGGGGTTCGTCGCGGCGATCTGGCGAATCAGCTCGTGGATGCGGGCCACGTCACGCTCCTTCGGGTGCTGTAGCGAACAAGTCTGCCGGGACCGTGACCCGTACACGGTCGAACGCTTTGAGGATGTGCTCGTGCGTTTGCCGCGGGAGGCGTCGATTGCCCGGCTCACCGAGCGGGGTCCCCGGACGAGCTGGCGCGTCGCGTAGGAGCTCGTCCAGACCAGGCCGGGTGACGAGCAGAAGTCCGTGGGTGGCTCGGGTCGCGACGACGGCGAGTCGGCCGAAGGCGGAGTTGAACTCGTCGAGCTTCGTCGCGCCGGTGAGCGGGTGGACGCCGACCGTGATCGCGTTCGTCTGCCCCTGCCACGAGTCGACGGTGGACGACTGGAGGTCCGTCTCGACGAGATGGTGGCGCTCGGCGAGGCGCTGAACGGCTTCCGCTGCGTCGTCAACCGCCTGATTCCGAGTCGCGAGGACGGCGACGAGCGTGTCGCCGCTCGCTCCGAGGACCGTGACGACCGTTTCGCCGTCGGGGAAGCCAGCGCTGTCGTAGTGGGCCGACTCGAGCGCGAATCCGGCGGAGAACAGCGCGTTCAGCGCGTATTCGACAAAGCGAGTCAGTGGCTCGTCGACGTCCGGCGCGTCCGGCTCCGGCAGCCCGTCGATCTCGGCGAGGATCGGGCGACCAGTCGCCACCGCTTCCCATAGCGGTGCGACGAGGGGGTCGAGCCCTTCACCGAGCAGGATCCGGCGGTCACCAGGTGCGGCGACGCACGACAGCTCCGCCCATTCCGGGTAGAACGCGCGCCACAGCCCGAGCTGCTCCGCCGTCGGTCGCCACACGGCCGGCAGCTCCTGCACCCAGGTCTCCGGGTCGCCGTCAACATACTGCGTCGGCCAGGCACGGTACGGGTTATAACCGGGGTCGCCGCGCCACGGGTTCGCGCCGACCTCAAGTGGCGGGAGCTGGCCGACGTCCCCGACACCGACCCACACGGGCGCGGCCTTCGTCACCTTGTCGAACAGGTGGTGGGCGACCTGCCACGCCTCGTCGCAGAACAGCACATCGAACGGGGTGGCTCCGTTCTTTCCGACACCGAAGTTCGACTGCTGCCGCGCCAGTTCGCTTGGCGCGCCGAGCTTGTGCACGGTAGAGATGACGACCTTCGCCGACACCGGGATGTCGCGGGTCGACGACACGACGTGCGCGTGTGTCCACACGTCCTGGGGGACGTTCGCCACCACCGCCTGTGAGGCGAACAGGACGACTTGATCTCTTCCGAGCATCTTCCCGAGCTCGACGGCGAGCGGCCACGTCTGCCGGTTCGTGAAGGCGACGACCGCGACACGGCCGCAGTTCGGATGCTCGACGGCGGCCTGGACTAGCTGCCTCAGAACGAACGACTTGCCTGCGCCCGCGGCCGCCTTCAGCAGCAGCCGTCGATAGTCGGACGCCCCGGACAGCACGTCCCGCAGGACGCCGACCGCCTCGGCCGCTACGGCGCCGTTGGCCGCCGCCGCCTGGGCGTGGTGCTTGATCGGGGTCGTCACGCGGTCAGTCCAGGTCGTCGATCGTCAAGTCCGCCGGCGCGGGGCCCTCGGCGCTGAGCGCGCCCGTCGCGCTACCGGCCGGCGCGACGTCAAACGAGTCGGCGTCCTTGATGGGGGGCCACGTCTGCGGATTCAGCCGCCCGGCAGCGCGGCGCGCCGCGATGTCGTCTGAGATCTCTGACTCGATCACCTTGTGCGGCTTGCAGCACCACTGGTGGGCGGCGGGATTCGTGGCGTAGTCGTCGGGCTGGCACGTCGGCTTCGGGGCGACCGTGCCGTCGCCGCTCGGGCGTTCGACCTTGAGGCAGGTCGGTCGTCGCATCTGCTCGATCCACCGGTCTCCGACGATCGAAAGGATCAGCTCGTCGCCGACGGCGAGCATCGGCACGGTCGTCGGGTACCAGCGAAGAACCGTCCGCGGCTCGGTGGCGTCACCCGGGTCGCGCTCAAGCTTCCCGTACGACATCCCGAAGAAGCGCGATCCCGAGATCTGGACACCGTCTTCCACGGCCGCGTCGCCGTTCCGATGCAGGAGCACGACGGTGTCTCCGGCCCCGATCCGGCGAGACCAGACGTTCAGCATCAACGGTGCGACGGACAGCACCCTCGCCGTGGTGAGGTTCTTGTTGCCGGCGTCCGCGGCGAACTCGGCCGCGGCGTGCGGGGACGCGAGCAGCGACAAGATCGTCCGTACGCGCGCGTCGTCCTCGATGGCGGGGACGAGGTTGTTCCGCCAGAACCGCGCTGTGCGGCCGAACCGGACGAGATCGTTCGCCTGGAAGTCCAGTCGGCGCCGCCAGATCGCCTGCGCGTCGCCCTCGATCGCGCGGTGATACGACCGAAGGACCGACTCGGGCAACCCGTCCAGGAAGGCGATCGCACGCGTGAGCAGCTCCTGCTCGAAGCCGAGCTCCTCGCGAACGAGCCGCTCGTATTCGACTGGGTCCGGTTTCAGGTTCTTGCCGTCTCCGACGAGCGCGCGATGCACGGCGTCCGACGTCGAGACGGAGAGCCGCGCGCCCGGAGTGAGCGACGACTCCTCCACCTGTTTCGCCACCTCGCGGTGATCGAGGGGCGTGACGGCCTCGGCCCACGCCAGGAGGTAGTCGAGACGTCCTGAGTTCACTAGCGGGCCGCCGGGAACGATGTGGTTGGCCAGCACGCGCTGCGCGACGACCACCGGGCTGCGGAGGGTGAACGCGCGTGCTCGGTCCTCCTCGAGGAAAAACGACACGGCTGTACGAGCCGGCTCGAGCAGGCGCGGCGGGACGATCGCCGGCTCCCCGTCGTACGTGAGCGCGTCCCTGCCCATCTCCGCGTCGCGCTGCCAGCGGAGGCGTGAGATCTCGACGCCGGCGAGGACGTCCGCGATGGACGCAAGGACGTCGGCGGTCGACTGATCCGGGACGACGACGTGAACCGGATTCACCGCCTCGCCAGTCGCGCCGGCGACCTGATGGTGGTACTTCATCGCCGTCAGGAGCTCATCGCCGATCGCCCGCATCACCTCACGCCGCGTGGCGTCGGACTGCGGATCCGCGAAGACCGCCGTCCTCCAGTCGGTCGTTCCGCTCTCCGTGACTCGCTGGACCGTGAGTCCGTACACACCGAGAGCCGCGGTGTCCGACTTCACGATCGCGACGTTGATCGTGCCCGGAAGGCCGATCGGGTCCACCCGTCTCTGACCAGTCGTTTGCGCGGCGCCGGTGACTGTGGCGGTGACGAGCGCGACGGTCGTCGGCGTCGCCTTCTCACTCACTTCGCCCGAGCCGTCGACGAGACCCGCGACGAGCGGACGTTCGTTCACCGGCACCCCGATCTCGACGAGCAGATCAAGCGGATTGTCCGACTGCTGCAGCTCGGAACGGCAGAAGCTGAACAACGGGCACGACGCGCAGGAGTCGGGGTCGTAGGTCGCCTCGAGATGCGCGACGAAGTCTTCGATGGCCTCGTCGTCGCCGAGCTTGAGGACCTCGGCTTCGGCCAGGCGCTGGGTGATTCGCATCCGGACCTCGTCGCGGTGGTCACCGAGGTCCTCGACGACAGCGAGCGGCTGGAGGAACGCGTTCCTCGGGACTGCGAGGACACCGTGCGAGTGGACCGTCATGTCGGCCGGCCGGCGCGACCACGAGTCGAACGCCTCCGCGCCGAGCGCGACCTGAAGGTAGCCCTTCAGCATCCGACCGTCGTCAATCCGGGATCGGACGCGCTCGTAGTCCTTCGCGTCGCCGGCGACCAGCCAGCTCCCACTCCCCTGAGCCGAGGACTTCGGAGCTACGACGACGAAGTCCGGCAGCACCGGCGTGGCGCTCGCGTCCTCGAACCCGGGAAACGGCACTGCAGCACGGTGAATGAGCGTGGCCGCCCGATGATTCACCGCCCGGTCGTGCGCCGCGAGCAGCGCGTCCGCGGTCCCTTGAACGTCCGTCTTCGCGTTGACGATCACGACCGACTCGGGCCGATCGAGCCCGAGGTCTCCGACCGTCCGGGTCGCGATCTGGGATGCGAACCGCTCGTCGCGCACGAGCCGCTCGAACGACATCGCGCGCATCCAGCGCGCCTCGGGGATGCCGGCGCCGACGTCCGGCTTTCCGAGATCGGACGCCAGCTTCCGGCGCGGCCGTCCGGTGATAAGAGGGTCGGTCCCGCGGAAGCGCGCGCATGCGGCGTGCGCCGATGCCGCGACGGCGGACGTGCCGCCGCCCGGCGCGATAGCAGACATTCATCCCTCCCTTCAACACGGTACCCGGGGTGTCCGACATTCGAGCTCCGAGCGGTGGCATAAGGTCTCCCGCTTCAGCAACCCCGAACACCTAGGACGCGCCGGCGGGACGACTTCCATGACGAACAGCGACGCGTCGCCGCGCGGGTGCGGCGCGGTGTGCCACACTGGTCGGGCAGCGCGCATGCGAAGCCTCGCGCCGTCAGGGTGTCACCCGGGCCGCGCTGCGATCACCGCGAATCCGCACGACGAAACGAGGCAGCCATGCAGGCCAGCACCGACTTCATCCAGGTCTCCCACGCCGGGAGCCTCCCCCGCACGCCCGAGCTCGTCGCCGCGAACCAGGCGCGCGAGTTCGCCGAGGACGGATTCACGCTCCAGCGCACGCCGGAGTACGACGAGCTCCTCCGGCAGGCGGTGACCGGCCTCGTCCGGCAGCAGCTCGACACCGGGATCACCGCGGTCGGCGACGGCGAGTTCGGCAAGGCGAGCTCGAATCCGACCGACTACGGCGCATGGTGGGTGTACTCGTTCCAGCGCGTCACCGGGCTCTCGCTCACCGAGGTCAACGCGTTCAACGAGCCGCCGCATCGCTCGACGCCCGGCAACATCCGCCTCACGAGCTTCTCCGACCGCCGCGACCGCCAGCTCTTCGCCGACGTCTACGCCGATCCGACGACGATCCACACCGGCCGCACCGCGACGCAGTTCCCCTCGGTCACCGGTCCGATCGAGTACCGCGGCCAGGAGCTCGTCGCCGCCGACATCGCGAACCTCAAGGCCGCGCTCGCCGCGACGGGCGCGGAGACCGGCTTCATCACCGCGATCTCGCCCGGCAGCGCCGCGCGCATCGTCAACGAGTACTACGCGACCGAGGAGGAGCACGTCTGGGCCTGGGCCGAGGCGCTCCGGCACGAGTACCGGGCGATCGTCGACGCGGGGCTCATCCTCCAGATCGACGACCCCTCGATGGCGGAGAACTGGGACGCGATCAACCCCGAGCCGAGCGTCGAGGACTACCGGGCGTTCACCCGGATCCGGCTCGAGGCCCTCAACCACGCGCTCGCCGGGCTGCCGGAGGAGCAGATCCGCTTCCACCTGTGCTGGGGCTCCTGGCACGGGCCGCACGTGACCGACATCGAGTTCCGGCACATCGTCGACCTCATGCTCGAGGTCCACGCCGGCGCCTACTCCTTCGAGGCGGCGAACGC
>Ga0164243_10003673_pt1 | contig 24502 bp, 16 predicted proteins | sample OricompcompostOP_FD_108781 | JGI IMG/M metagenome (GOLD analysis project Ga0164243, IMG submission 108781) | Organic Plus compost microbial communities from Emeryville, California, USA - Original compost - Organic plus compost (OP) | ecosystem: Engineered > Solid waste > Mixed feedstock >...
CGGGGTGGTTGTGCGAGGAAACACAAACTGGTAGAGTCTACATGGAGTGATTGGATGGCTCCGGTTCGCTGTATGGTGCGCGGCGATCTGCCCCGAACGTTCGGGTGGCGAGGTCGGGAACACGCAATCGCACGTGGTTGTACAGGGGACGGTGTCCACCATCTCTGCGTGGGTATGAGGGCACGTTTCGTTACATGTTTCCCTGAGATCTTCAGGGAGGGGAGAGCACACATGAAGCTTCGATTCCGACTGGGAGCGGTCCTGCTCCTGACTCTGAGCCTTCTCTTCGGCAGCGTTTCGTTCGCTGCTGCGCAGGACGCGACGCCGGGCGCTGCGACGCCGATCGCGACCAGCACGGTTGAGCCGACCGCGACCACCGCGGCTGGCGAGCCGACCACCGCCGCTGGCGAGCCGACCAAGGCCGCCGTGGTTGCCCTTCCGAACACCGGTCAGGGCTCGAGCAGCAACGGCAGCACGCTGATCCTGCTCTTCGGCGCGATGAGCCTTGTTACCGTGGCTGCGGGCTTCGCCTGGCGCCAGCGCCGCAACGCCTAATCCGCGTTGTGGTCATCGCACCACTCACTGCGGGTGATGCATCACCTGTAGACTAGCCCACCCACAGGAAGGCCTCCGATCACATGATCGGAGGCTTTTCTGTGGGCTTCGTGTTCCCCATGTGCTGGGCAGACGAAACGGCGGAGGATGCGCATGGCGCGCATCCTCCGCCGTGATTCCCCGGGATTCGGATGACTACTGGTAGATCACCACGTCCGGAACCGGATCCAGTGCGAGGACATCCTCCGCGCTCATGATCGGATCGTCCTGCTTGTAGAACAGCTTGATGCCGTTGTACTCGATTGGTTCCTGCGTGATGACGACGTTGTAGGTCTCCTGCTTCATCTCCGGCGGACCCCATCCGTCCTCATCGATCACGAGGTCGACGTTGTTGACCGGCTTGATCTTGTCCTTATCCTCGATCATCGTGTGATGGAACTGATGGACAATGAGCACCTTGCGGGTGGTCCCATACTTGCCGGCGAGATCTACCAGCCAGTTCTGCGCCTCGGTGACTTCCTCGGCCGTGACCTGCCCGATCTCCTGCCCCGGAATCTCGTTGTCCCGCATGTGGAACTCTGGATCGATGCCGAGGTGGACGTGATCTTCCTTCAGCCACGGCTCGAGGCCGGCGTAGTCGTCCTTCGGTTCACGACGACCCATCTGCACGTCCAGGAAGAGGAGCAGATCGTTGTCCTTCGTGAACTGCGTGTAGCTGTCGAGCCACTTCTTGTCGGTGTCCGCGACGTACGTGTTGTCCGCCTGCGGGGCGCCCTGCGCGACCGACGCGATCAGCTCGAGACCGAGCTTCCACGGGCGCGAATCGTCGACGGCACGGTAGCGCTCGGCCTCTGCCTCGAGATGCGTGAGCAGCTCCTCCGGCTCGTACTCGCCGAGGATGCCCATGTTCTCGTTGCCGGGGAATCCGTAGTAGAGCAGCAGGCGGTGATCCGGCAGGACTCCCTGCGACAGATTCGCGGTGTTGGCTGTCGGGGTTCCCTGATCCTGCGCCATTGCGGACGGCGCGAGTCCCCCCGCCTGCGCGAGCGAAAGTCCGGCGGCCACGCCAAGGCCCGTGGACATCAGCTGGCGGCGATGCAGACGCTTGCGCAAGGTCCATCCCCGTCGCGTATGTTCCATCATCCTCATCCTCTCGTTTCATCGCGATCGTGAACGAACCCTCGTTCGTCACCATCGGTCCGTGGTAGCTGGGCAACGCGTGTCCTGACCTCGGTGAACGAGTCGCGTCGCGCGAAGATGGGCATGTTGCATCTTCCACCAACCGTCTTGACATGGCACCATGAAGACAACGGCTGAGGTCGTGGTGCCAAATGTTGTCCTCCCATTGTGACACGAAACGCATGGAAGCTGTGAAAATGCTGTCAGAATCCTCAGATCCCCTTGCGTTGATCGGTCGCCAACAGGATATCGATCGGATTCTCGCGGCCATGCGTTCGGCAACGGCGAGATGTGTCACGATCGTTGGTCCCGGGGGTGTGGGCAAGACGCGGCTTGCCCAGGAAATCACCCACATCACAGCAAACGCACAGGCTGCCTGGTTCGTTCCTCTCGCCCCGGTGACCGATGTGCGGCACGTGCCGGCGGTGATCGCCGCGGCGATGGGGAATCGCCTCGCCGAGGGGGATCTGGCGTGGACGATGCTCGCGCGATCACTGGCTGATCGCCCGGTGACACTCGTGCTCGACAACCTCGAGCAGATCCCGGATCTGGCGTCGGAACTGACACGCCTGCTGGCGGAGACGCCGCAGCTGACGATCCTCGCGACGAGCCGGCGGGCGCTGCAGGTGGCGGGCGAAGTGGTTGTCCGCCTCGATCCGCTGCCGACCGGCGACACGGAGGACGATCCGACCGCGCTGAGCCCGGCGGCGGCGTTGTTCGTGGCACGCGCGCAGGCCATGCGCCCATCGTTCGCGCCGGATGCCGATGAGCGTCAGCTGATCGAGGAGCTCTGCCGACGTGTCGATGGCTTGCCGCTCGCGGTCGAACTCGCCGCTGCGCAGATACGGACGCTCTCCGTGCGATCGCTGGTGCATCTGCTGGATCACGAGCGCGATCAGCTGCTGCACCTCCCGACCTCCGACGATCGGCAGGACGAGACGCTGGCCGAATCGATCGCCCGGAGCTACCGGCGCCTGGACGCTGATCAGCAGATGCTCTTCCGCCGGCTCGCGCTCTTTCCCGCTGGCGCGACGCCCTCGCTCGCGGGGGCCGTGATCCCGACGCCGGAGCGCGCGTTGCGGACCTTGATGGCGCTGGCGGATCAGCACCTGCTGGAGGAGATGGACGATCCGGACGGGACGCCGCGCTTCCGGATGCTCGAGACGATCCGGTCGTACGCGCTCGGGGTGCTGGCGGATGATCCGGATCGTGACACGCTGGATGCGGCGCTCGTCGCCGCGTTCACCCGGCACGCGCGGGAGATCGAACGCGCGCGCTATGGTCCGGATGAGCCGGCCGCGATTGATGTGGTCGAGCGGGAGTTCGTGTCGATCCGCGCCGTCATGCGGCATGTGCTTGATGAAACACCTGCAGAGGTCATGCCTGTCGATGCGATTGCCGATCTGCTTGTTGCACTGGAACCGGTGATGCTCGGGCGGGGATACGTCGTCGAGGGACAGGAATGGGTGGCGCGGATCGTGCCGCGGCTGCAACCTGAGAGTCCTCATCTCGCATCCCTGTGGCTGACGTCGGGGCGTCTGCATGCGATGCTCGGCGCACATGGGATCGCGATCGAGCATCTGACGCGTGCTGCAGGGCTGGCCAGCTCACCGGTGACGCGGGCCTGGGCAGACTACGAACGGGGCGCGATCTGGCGAAACCAGGGGGATCTCGATCGAGCACGGCAGACGCAGCAGGTTTCGTACGTCACATTCACCGAGCTTGGCATTGTGCCAGGGATCGTTCGGGCGGGGAACTCGCTCGGGGTGATCGCGATGGATTCCGGTGACTATCCGGAAGCGCGGAGATGGTTTGATCGAACCCTTGAGCTGACGCGATCGACGCGGAATGTCGTGGCGGAGAGCATGGTGCTGCTCAACCTGGGATATCTCGCGACGCTGGAGCGCGACTACATGCGCGCGATAGCCGTGCACGAGGACGTGGAGCGCCTCTCTGCGCCCACGCAGAATCTCGGGAACATGGCCGCGAACTACATGAACTGGGCTGGTGCCCTGATCGGGGCGGGGCAGCTCGATCGCGCCGATGAGATCGAGGCGAAGGCACTCGTGCTGATGCGTCGTCTCGGCAACATCTGGGGTGAGGGGATCGTGCTCTATGCGCGCGCCACGATCGCACGGCGGCGACGCGATGTCCTCCGCGAGCGGGATCTGCTGCTCGATCTGCTGCCGCTGCGGCGGGCAATCGGGGCACCGCAGCCGCTGATCGCGACGCTTGCCTCCCTTGCACGCTCATGGAGCGAGGACGGGGCGATGGCGCGCGCGGTCGCTACGCTCGATGAGGCCGAGGCGATCGCCGTGGCCGCGACGGGTGATCCGTGGCGAGCGGGTCCGTTCCACCGCGCCCTCTGCGACTGGCATGCGGGAGGGGTGGATGCATCCGCGGCGGTGCGTGCATCGCTGCTCGACCTGCACGCGGGTGGGGACCTGACCGTTCTGCGAGAGTGCCTCTCGTTCCTCGATGAGTCGCTGCCAGGACAGGGGATCGGTGAGATTGCGCTCCGCGAGACGATTCGCAAGGCGGACCTCACCAGTCTCGCGATCCCGCCCCGTGACGCGCATCGCGTCGCGGAGCCGCGCCTCTCCGCGCGCGAGCGGTCGGTGCTCGCCCTGATCGTTGATGGCAAGACGGATCGGCAGATCGCCGAGACGCTGTTCATCACGCCGAGGACGGCGGGATTCCATGTCTCGAACATCCTCCGCAAGCTCCAGGTGACCTCGCGGGCGGAGGCCGCTGCGTGGGCGGCGCGGCATTTGACGGACTGATCAGCGGGAAAACTGTGGGATCTCACAGTTCCCGGGAATGGTTGCTCCCTTCCACACTGCAAGGAGATGAAAGGATCGCCCATCACGCGCTGGTGGGCGGGATCGTCGCCTATGCAGGGGAGGGAGCAAGATGCACCGGATTGTGCGGGGATTGATGGGATGTCTGGTCGTGCTCGGCATGCTGGTGCCGGTGCTGTCGACGGCGCTCGCCGAGGGGGCGGCGACGCCGATTGCCGACGGATCTGCATCGTTGTCCGCACCAGCGCTGACACCGATCGTCACCTCGACGGCGACCATCGAGCCGGGAGTCGGTGCGGCGGCCACCGGTATCGACGTGACGATCACGGTCTACACGACGGACAATGGCGCACTTCCGGCGACGCTCCTGGTCTGTCTGGACAGTGCATGTCAGACGGTCGCGGATGTGGTCGGGAACACGCCCGTCGCGAGTGTCACGATGGTCTTTCCAGGCATTGGCCCGGGGACGTACCAGGTTGTCCTCACGAGCCCAGCGCCCTATACGGATACCTGGGAGCTGCCGCTCACCATCGAATCCAACACGAGCGCCTATTCGCTGCAGCTCGGTATCGCGCGTGATTTCATCCCCGGTGAGACTCCTCCCGCAACCCTCACGCCGACACCCTACCCGACGATCAACCCGGGATCAGTGATCTTGACGCTGGTGATCCAGACCACGGACGGCGGCAATCTGCCGCTCACCACGACGATCTGTCTGCTGACACTCTGCCAGACGGCGGACGAGATTCTGGATGGTGTTCCCGCCTCAAGCGTGACTGCCACGTTCACGGGACTCGGCCCGGGAACCTATACCTATTCGATCCTGAACACGGGCATGTACAGTGATGTCGAGGAAGATTCGGTAACGATCAATCCGGGTGTGAGTGGGTATCAGCGGACTCTCCAGCTGGCGCCGACCGTGACGCAGACACCCCCTGCTGGTGCGGATGTGCGCATTTCCGCTGGCTCCTTCAACAACCAGCCGCTGCCGTTGACCACCACGATCTGCCTGGGGGAACGGTGTCAGACGGCGGACGAGATTCTGGATGGGGTCGCGGCGGCGGAAGTCGAAGCGTCCTTCGAAAACGTTCCGGCGGGAACGTATCCGATCTCGATCACGAACACGGCACCCTATCGGGAATGGGCAGATACGGTGACTATCTCTCCCAGCACGATCAGTCTCAGTCGGTACGTGACGCTGTACCATGCGTCGACACCCACCGTTGCGTCCACCACCACGGCCATCGCCACCGCGACGAGCACCGCTACCACGACGCCGACCGCGACCGGCACGTCGACTCCGGTAGGGGACAAGGTCGCCTGGATCGTCCTCACCACCGAGGATGACGGAACGATTCCCCGTGACGCGACCGTATGTGTTGGCGGACGCTGCCAGCAGATCACCGATGCATATGACACATCGTTCTACCAGTTTGCGATCGATGGTCTCGCGGCCGGTGAGACCTATCCGGTGGAGATTTCCGGGATCAAACCCTATGTCATCGGCGATGTCTTCAGCGCGGTCAGCATGGAGGCCGAGCCGGCCACCTACACCATCACGATGCCCCAGGAGAATGCGGATGATGGTGCCAACCTCACGTTCATCCTCGTGCGCCCGAACACCCCGACCGCGACGTTGGCCCCATCGGCCACGAGTACGACCATCGTGACGCCGTCGCCACCGATGACCATCGCCCCGACCGCGATAGCTAGTGTCTCGCCCTCGTCGACGATCGCGCCCTCGCTGACCCCGACCGCCACGTCCATCGTGGAAGGAGGGCATGTCGTCGTGATGCTGGAGACTGCCGATGGGGGACCGGTGCCTCCATCCACGCGGCTTTGCATTGAGGACGTCTGCCAGACTGCCGGCGAGCAACTCGCTGGTGCTGCCACATCGACCGGTGCGATATTCGATCTCGGGACATTCCCATCGGGCACCTATACGCTGCGCGTGACGGAGGCGGCCCCGTATCTCGATCTCGAGATGCCGATCGCCGTGCCGGCATCTGGCCGCGTCGAACTGGTCCTCTCGCTGCAGTTTCCGGCCCCGACGGCCGCTCCGCAGACGCCCGATCCGCAACAGGCAACCCCGCTGATTCCGCCGACCGCGACGTCCGTGCCCGCGCAACCGTCGGTGCCGACGAGCGTCGCGCCGGGAGCTTCCGCGCCGAAACCGTCCTCGCCAGGCGACACGACCTTCACGACGACGATCTCGGTGCTGCCGAACACGGGAACGGGATCGGCGTCCGCGACGAGCATCGTGCCGTTGGGTGTTGCGCTGGCGATCCTCGGGGGTGCGATCGTGACGATGTTGGGGGTGCGACGACGCGGCAGCCGAAACCTGTGAGCTCTCACAGGTGCGGGATGCGAGGACGATCCCGAGAATGGGAATGGGACCGAGTGGACGTGTCGCGATCGGCGAGATCGCCGTGGTGGGTGAGGGTGGATATGCACGTACGAAGATTCGTGATGTTCTGGGTGGGCCTGTTCGGGATCGCGAGCGTGCTGCTGTCGAGCGGCCTCGCGGCAGCACAGGGGGCGGCGACGCCGATTGTGGCGACAGATGCGCCATCCCCGACGCCAACGGACGAGACGTCGTTCGAGGCGGCGGCGTGGCCGCCGACGGTCACGCCGCCATCGGAGAGCGCGGTATTCTCGAACATCGTGGTGACGTGCCCGGATACGACCTGGACCAGCCAGAACGCGAGCGCATCGTTCACGCACGAGTTCTCCGAGTACACCTCCGTCACCGTGAACTTCATCGACCTTGGTGCCGCGGAGCCGGTCGTGCTGCGGAGTGATCGCATCAACGTCTCGCCGACGTCCCCGAATGACTACGCGACGGTGAACCTCCCGCCGGGTACCTACACGCAGCTCGTGGCTGTGGTGTCGGCCGACGGCTATCCTTCCGCGATGTCGGCGCCGGTGTCGTGCGGATTCCCGGGACCGACCCCGACCGCTCGCGCGCTCGATCCGGACGCGCCGTTCGTGCCGGGCGAGCTCTCGTTCGATTGCGTGACCGGGGCCGCGTCGCTGCCATTCAGCACGACCGTCGCGAGCACGCTCTCCGTGCAGTTCCGCAATTTCCTGAGCTGGGAGATTTACGACGAGATCCCGGCGACGACGTTCGCCCCGGGATCGGCGGTCTGGGAGCATGACTTCGTGATTCCCGCCGGAGCGGAAGGGCCGTATGTGTTGCGCTGGACATGGGCGTCGCCCGGCTACTTCACGGTGTCGGGAAGCATTATCGTCTGTGCGGAGGACGTGCCGACCGTAACGCCGACATTCACGCCAACCGCGACGTCCACATCCAGCGCGACGTTCACGCCGACGCCGGTCGCGTCCGGAACGGTCGTGCCGACGGCGACCTCCGCTCCGCTGGAGGCGACCGCGACCAGCGTGCCGTCGACGGTCACGGCAACGACCGTCGCGCAGACACCCGATCCGCAGCAGGCGACCCCGATCGTGCCGACGGCGACTTCGCCGAATGATCCGCCGACCGCGACGTCCGTGCCCGCGCAACCGTCGGTTCCGACGAGCGTCGCATCAGGAGGGTCTGTCCCGAAGGCATCCGTGCCGGGCGGCGCGTCATCCACGACGACGGTGTCCGCATTGCCGAACACCGGTGTCGGTGCCACGAGTGATGTGTCGCGCGCGGTCACGGTCGCGCTGATGACGCTCGCCGGGATCCTGCTCGTGGCATTCGTCTGGGTCGCGATACATCACACTCGGCGCCACTGATCGATCACCCCCTGCGGATGATGCGTCACCACCCGGCGTCATCCGCGGGACTCCGCTTCATGGACGACGAAGGCGGCTGGCAATCACGCCAGCCGCCTTCGTCATGGGTGCGTCGCAGGGGATCAGCGCGTGGCGGTGAGCAACTCGCCGGTCGCGAGCGCAGCCTGCTCGGCGAGCGGGACGAACTGCTGGAACTCGCTCGTCTGGCAGCTCTTCTTCGCCATCAGGCACATCTGCGCGGAGAGGAGGCCGTCCTCGAGCGTCGCGCGGCTGGGACCGGTGCCGTTCAGGATCGCGAGGAAATCGTGCGCCAGCTCATGATCGCCACCGCTGTGACCGTTCGTGCCGGAGTCGAGCTTGTGCCGCTCGACGCGCCCGGTGTGATGGTGGTGGACGACCACCTCATCCGTGTACCAGTCGAACGAGAGCGTCCCCTTGTAGCCGGTGAGGATCGCGCCGCGCTTCGCGGCACCACGTCGGGCGTAGAACATCTGCGTGTAGGTCGCGTGCGCGCCCGACTCGTACTGGAGGATCGCGGTCGCGGCGTCGTGATTGCCGGTATCTTCCGCAAAGGCGCACTGCCAACGGCCGTCCCAGAAGTCCTCGGCCTCGCTCATGTCGTTGATGATGCCCTGCTTGTAGAAGAGGTTGAACTGGCTCTCGGGGCAGGTCGTCTTCAGCTCGCAGTCCTTGCAGTAGAGACCAGCCGGCATCGTGCCCGTGAACACTGTCTTCGACTCGACCGCGATCATCCGTGTCGGCGTCTTGCCGATGAGGAAGTTCAGGTAGTCGAGATCGTGCGTCGCCTTCTGCAGCCAGAGACCGCCCGTCTTCGACTCGTCGCGCATCCAGCCGTGGTAGTAGTTCGAGCCGTAGAAGGGGACGTTGTTCGTCGCCTGCACGTTCTCGATCGTGCCGATCACGCCGCTGTCGGCGATCTCCTTCGCCATGCGGCAGAGCTGCGAGAGGCGCAGCGGGAACGACACCACGACCTGACTCGCGGTCGTCAGCGAGGCGGCGTAGAGCTCGGTGAGCTGCGCCTCGTCGATCGAGACCGGCTTCTCGAGGAAGAGCGGCAGTCCGGTTGCGAGCACCTTCACGGCATAGGGCGTGTGGTAGAGGCAGTTCGTGCCGATGAGCACGCCATCGAGCTCCGCCTCGGCGAGCATGCGATCGACATCCTCGTAGAACGTGACGTTCGCCAGCTTCTCGGGGAAGCGCGCGCGCAGCGCCTGCTCCGCCGGATCGATCACGGCGACCACGGTCGCATCCGTCCCGTACATGTCAATGGTGTCGAGCATGTGGCGGATGCGTCCCCCGTAGCCGATCACTCCAAGTCGTTTCATTGCTGAACTGTGCTCCCCGATGGTTGCCGTGGACGGTTGCGCGTGGTGACCAAACGGTTCGCCACGATCTCTATGCGGAATCTTGAAATGAGACTCGTTCTCCGTCAAGGACCAGGGAGAAATTGGGGGTGGATGGGCGGAGGCATGCAGAAGGGCGGGTCAGGAATGTTCCCGACCCGCCCTTCGTATGCCGCGCGAACGATGTCCGTTGGCTTAGCGGCCCCAGAGATCGACCGGAACGACGCCCGGCTCGAGGATCGTCAGGAAGCCATCGAAGCCGGCGAACGGCAGATCGAGCGCGATCTCGCCGATCTCGGTCTGCGTCGCGAGGTCGTAGACCTTCACGAGCTGATCGCCGTTGATCGCGACGAAGCCGTAGGCGCTATCGGCCGTGATCGCGGTGGTGTACGTGTCCGTGCCGGTGGAATCCTCGCCCGGGACCGCGCCGTTCGTCTGCGGGGCCGGGATCGGGAAGGTCGCGATCGCCGTGCCGAAGGTGTCGGATGTCGCGTCGGCATCGATCAGGTAGACGGTACCGCCATCGGCGTTGTAGCCCGCCCACAGGGCGTAACGATCGGTGATGCCCCAGCGCGTGCCGAAGAGTCCGGTGCCGATCTGAACACGCGTCGCGGTGAGGTTCGCCGTGTCGGTGATGTGGTTCGTCACCACCAGATCCGTCCACTGCGTCGGATCCTCGAGCGCCGGCGCCATCACGCCGAAGATGTGCTGACCGTCGTGCGTGACGCGGGCGCGTGCGTTGCGGGCACCGCTGAAGCCGTCGATGTCCCACGGGATCTGCGTGAGGTAGGTGGCCTCACCGCCGGCGACATCGAGCACCTCGAAGCCGGTGCCGACGCCGGTCGTCAGGAAGATGCGCGCGTTCGCGGCATCGGTCGCTCCGCCGTGCGACTCGAGCTCGACCTGCACCGTGTTCAGCGGCTCGGTGTTGCCGGCGAGCAGCTCGGAGAGGAGGTACGAGTTCACCTGACCACCGACCGCGAGGTAGATGTTCAGCGGATCGTTGAGCAGCCAAGCGGTCAGCTCCTCCGCCTCGACCATCTCGATCTCGACCTCGGTGTTCGCGAAGGTCTCGACATCGAGGATGTTGATGACCTGCGTCGATCCCTCCTCCAGCAGCGAGCCGATCGCGACGTAGCGGAAGTCCGGGCTGGCGACGACCCAGGCGACCCCGCCGCCGAACGTGCCGCTGACGGAATCCGCCAGCACCGGCTGTCCGTTTGCATCGACGGCGAGGGTCACGATCGCGTCGTTGCCGGTGTCGACGAAGAGCAGGCGGCCATCCGGCAGCTGCAGTGCGCCGCCGTGCACACCGTAGGAGACGTTCTCGATCGTCGCGGCCAGGGCGAGATCGGGGATCGAGTAGATCGAGATGAAGCGCTGACTGCGGTCTCCCGCGATCAGGAAGCGTCCGTCGCCGGGGGCCGTCGAGCCGGGAATCGGCGTCGCGGCCGGGGTGGCGGCGGGCGTCTGGGCGAGGGTGGCCGATGCCGTGGCGGCGGCCCCGACGGCGGCGAGAGACATCGCGGTGAAGGCGCGACGCGAGGCGCGGTGGGTGGTCACTCCGGTAATCTGCATGAGGGGCTCCATCTGGATCTGCGCGTAAACGGACGATTCGTAATGAGATACTGTCTCAATACGGAAGCCACTATGCCGGAGCGATGACCTCGGTGTCAACCCGTTCCGTGCAGATGCGTCGCGATCACTGCTGGCTGATCTCCGCGAGGTAGCGCTTGCGATCGAGCGGATGGTGATCCGTGCGCTCGCGTTCCGGCGGTTCCCCCGCGATCGGCTCGTAGGCGGCGAACTGGTTCGTCATCACGCCCTCGCCGCGCGTGAGCCCCGGCAGTCGCTGTTCGAAGGCGTGCACGAGTGCGCTTGGCATCGTGCCCGCGATCAGGATCGATGCGCTGTGCGGGACCGTCGCGGTCGGGATCGCCTGGCTCGCGACGAGCGCATCGAGCACCGCACCGAGCGTGTCGCCCGGGAGCTCGATCTCGATCGCCGCGACCGGCTCGCAGACGACCGTCCCCGCCTCGCGGAGCGCGGCCATCAGCACGAGGGGCGTCAGCTTGCGGAAGTCCGCCGCGGTCGTGACCGGCGAGGCGTAGGCGGTGTCGGTCAGCGTGACGGCGATGTCGTGCACCTCCCAGCCATGCAGCCCCTCGGCGAGCGTTTCGCGGACGGTCTCCTCGATCGCGAGGTAGAACGCCAGCGGCAGCGCGCCGGATGGTCGCGTGAAGGTGACGCCGCCGCCGACCACGCCCGGCTCGACGCGCAGGCCGACGGTCCCTGCGAAGGGATTCGCCGGATCGGTGATCTCCTCGATCGCGAAGCCGGTGCCGATCGGCCGCTCGATGCAGACGACGTGACTCTCGTCGAAGATGACGTCGAGACGATAGTCGGTTGCGAGCAGCGTCGCGATCACCTCCTTCTGCACCTCGCCGTAGAGGCGCACCGAGATCTCGTGGCGATGCTCGTCGCGGCGCACGGCGATGAGCGGATCCTGCTCGGCGAGCTGCGTCAGTGCCACGAAGAGATCCGCAAGGCGCGCCGGGATCGTCGGGCGGACGACGCTCTCGAGCGCGGGCGGCGCGAAGCCGATCCGATGCGCGCTCGCCGGCTCGTGGCCGAGCCAGTCGCCGATCTGAGCATCGCGCAGCCCGTGGAGGCAGACAATCTCGCCTGCTTCTGCGCTGGCAGCGATCACCGTCTCGCCGGCGACGAAGCGATCGATCGCGGTGATGCGCGCATCGTGCGTCGATTCGCCGCCGGTGGTGCGGCGGACGAGCGTGATGTGCTCACGGAGCGCGATTCGCCCGGACATCAGGCGCACGTAGACGAGCTTCTCGCCACTGGGGCTGCGCTGGATCTTGAAGACCACCCCGGCAAGCGGCGCGTCGGGATCGCCGGCAGTGGTCGGGAGCCAGGTGCGGAGACCGTCGAGCAGATCCGTGACGCCGATTCCCTGCAGCGCCGAGCCGATCCAGACGGGCGCGATCTCGCCCGAGGCGATCTGCGTGCGGAAGGCGCGTTCGATCAGCGCAGGCGTGACGCGATCCTCGGCATAGGCGGCGATCAGGGCGTCGTCGCGCTCGGCGAGCAGATCGATCGTGGCGTCGCGCGAGGCGGGATCGTCGAGCGGGCGAGCAAACACGCTGCGACCATCCGCGGCGCGCTGGTTCAGGGGGAGCACGCGCAGATCGAGCTTTGTGCGGATGTCGGCGAGGACCTCGTCGACACGGGCCCCCATGCGATCGATCTTGTTGATGAAGACGATCACCGGCAGCCCAAGCTCACGCACGACGCGCAGCAGTCGACGCGTCTGCGCCTGGACGCCCTCGACGGCGGAGATGACGAGCACGACGGCATCGAGCGCGAGCAGCGATCGCTCGACCTCGGCGACGAAGTCGGCGTGCCCGGGGGTATCGATCAGGTTGACGGTGAGATCACCGAGCTGGAACGAGACGACGGCGGAGCGGATGGTGATGCCCCGCTGTCGCTCGAGGTCCATGCTGTCGGTCTGGGTGGTGCCGCGATCGACGCGGCCGACGGAGCGGATGACGCCCGTCTCGAAGAGGATTCGTTCAGTCAGACTCGTCTTTCCGGCGTCGACGTGCGCCAGAATCCCGAGATTCAGGATCCGCATGCAGCAAGCTTTCTTCGAGAACCATCAGGTCATTGGGGGTGCTCGAAATCTGCCGCATGGGATCACCTTTCCGTACTGAACGAATGACGTCCCTTCATGCTACGGGGTTGTTACGGGAAGATCAAGTCTTCGTCCCAACCGTCCGGGAGATCGGGGATCGTCCACGACGGGTCCGGGCGCCACGACGCGTAGTCCCGATCGAACGGCCAGCGGCGCGCCTCGACGTCGCGGATTGCGGCTTCGCCCTCGGCGCGGATGGCGTCGAGCAGCTCGGGCGTCAGGATGCCGGCTGCTCGCGCCTCGGCGAACTCATCCTCATCCTTCCACGCCCACGTCAGATCCGGCTCGATCACGACATCGAGCAGGTAGTCCGCCGTGTCGAAGCCGACGTTTGTGCGGAGCAGGGGTGCCTGAAGGTTGACGTAATAGCCGATGAAGTCCCACGTCTCTTCTTGCCACCAGAGCCAGACGGAGCTCATGCGATCCGGTTGTTGCAGCATCAGGACGTGACGATCGGTCCACGTGATCTCGCGGAGACCGCCGATCAGCTGCTCGCGTTCGAGGAACGGGATCGCGCGGGGGAGGGGCTGCCCATCCTTCGTCGCGTGCACGACGCGGCGTGATCCCGGCGCGAGGTAGAGCGCGGTGTGTGTCGGCAGATCCTCGACGATGCGGACGGGCGTGATGGCATCCGCCGGCTGATTCCGCAGGAAGCGCAGCGCGACGACATCGCCGTGCTGCCACGGGGCGTCGGGATAGTGTGTCATCGTGCAAGCTCCTTCCACGTCTCCGGAATCGCGGGGAGGGTCCACGCGGGATCGGGGCGCCAGTCGATCAGCGCACCGTCGAACGGACCGCGACGCGCCTCGATCTCGGGGATGACGGCTGCACCGGCCGCGCGAATCGCGGCGGCCTGCTCGGGCGAGTAGACGCCGACCGCCACGGCATCGGCGAACTCGTCCTCGTCCTTCCAGTGCCACGTGCCGTCCGGATCGACGGTCAGATCGAGGAGGAGATCGTTGGTGCGCACCCCCTGATCATCGCGTACGAGCGGTGCTTGCAGGTTGACATACCATCCACGGAACGACCAGTCATCGACATGCCATTGGTAGCGGATCTCATAGGCGGCACCGGATGGCACGATCGAGAGCGTATGGTACGGATGCCATGTCCCGTGCCCGATGGTGACGGGCAGCTTCACGCGTTCGGTGTAGGCGAGGTCGCGCGGGATCGAGGTGCCATCGGGGTAGACGCGCTTGCGGATCGGCGATCCGGCGGCGGCGTAGTACATGGTGACGTCGGGATCGTCCTGCACGATGGTGATGGGCACGATGAAGTAGGCGAGGTCATCGTGGACGAAGCGCAGGAGGGCGTGATCGCCCGGCTGGAATCGTGACTGATCGGATGCGGTCATGAACGAGAGTGCCCTCCGTGAACGTCGGTCGTCGTCGGAGGGCACCTTACCACGATCCTGTCCGTGGAATCAGTAGAGCGCGAGCACGCGGGCCGGTCCGCCGGATGCCGCCTCGTGCTTCGGACCGCCAACGATCACCGTCGCGCCGATCGCGGGGAGCTCCCCGAGCCCCGCCATTCCCTCGATGCCATAGCAGCCGGCACTCAGGAAGGCGATGTGCGCCCCGAAATCCGTGCTGTTGCCGGGATCCTGGCTCAGCGTGTCGACCCCGATGCCGACGATGTCGCGCTCCTCGACGAGGAAGAGGGCGGCATCCGGCGTGAAGCCGGGATAGTGCTGCACGCCATCAGCGTCGAGGTTGATGAACGTGTCCGGATCGCTGACGCGCGCCTCCCATCCGGAGTACATCGCGACGAACGCGCCGGCGGGGAGCGGCCCGTACGTGGCCTCCCACGCGATGATGTCGTCGGGCGTGACGCCCGTGTCCGGATCATCCGCGGCGCGGGCGGAAATGTCGATCACGACGATCGGTGCGACGAAGTTCTCGACCGGCAGGAGCTCCGCCGTGAGTCCTCCCTCGACGAAATGAGCCGGAGCGTCGAGATGCGTCGCGGTGTGCTCGTAGAGCGAGATCTTGTTCGTGTAGAAGCCGCCATTCGCGACGGTCGAGAGGTTCTCGATCTGGAAGGACTCGTTGCCGGGCCAGACCGGGAAGTCCGGGGTGATCGTGTGCGTCAGATCGACGACCGTGCTTGCGGCGATCGTGACGCCCGATCCCCCGGCGATCGGTGTGGCGGCGGGTGTGGCGCTCTGGGCGAATGCCGATCGTGATCCGAAGGCGAGTGCGCCAGCTGTCGCGGCGGCACCGGCGGAGGTGCGGAAGAGGGCGCGGCGATCGAAGCGGGAGGTTCCGCTCTGCAACTGCTGGTGGACGTGATGCATGACCTTGGGCGAGCACATGGTGATCCGTTCCTTTCGGGAGCGCACGATGGACGATTGCTCACGATGATATGGAACGGGACGAAAAAGCGCATCGTGCGTGATGCATCACGCTGATCCGAAGATGCCCTGCATGGGGACCATCCGCTGGAGATGCAGAGGGGCCGGAGTTCGCGAACTCCGGCCCCTCTCCACACGATTCGATGTCCCGCCCTAGATCCAGGTGGCGAACCAGTCCAGGGTGTGATCGAGGCGCTCGACGCGATGCTTCGGCTGACCGTTGCGTCCGAGACCGTGGCTCTCGTTCGGGAAGCGCACGAACTTCGTGTCGCGGCCGAGGCGCTTCAACGCGAAGTACCACTGTTCCGCCTGCTCCATCGGGCAGCGGAAGTCGTTCTCGCTGTGGATGATCAGGCACGGCGCGGTCACGTTCGCGACGTACTTCAGCGGCGAGAGCTCCCAGAAGCGCTTCACGTTCTCCCACGGCATGCCGTGCTCCGGATCGAACGTCGAGAGCGTGATGTCGTCGGTGCCGTACATGCTGATCAGGTTGCTGATCGAGCGATCCGTCACCGCCACCTTGAACCGATCCGTGTGTCCGAGCAGCCAGTTCGTCGTGAAGCCGCCGTACGAGCCGCCCGTCACGCCGAGTCGCGTGCCGTCGAGACCGCCCAGCGTCAGCACATGATCGACCGCCGCCATGAAGTCCGGCATGTCCGCCTCGCCCCAGGCGCGGGAGACACCCTGCGCGAACTTCTCGCCGTAGCCGACACTGCCGCGTGGGTTGATATAGACCAGCGCGTAGCCCTTCGCCGCGTACAGCTGCAGTTCGTGGAAGAACGCGTTCGAGAACTGGCCGTGCGGTCCCCCGTGCACATTCAGGATCAGCGGCACCGGCTCGCTCGTTGGCGTGTTGCCTGCCGGACGCAGCAACCAGCCCTGGATCGCCTCGCCCTTCGAGGTCACCCAGAACTCCTCGGGCGTCGCGATGCCGACCTCCGCGAGCCAGTCCGTGTTGAAGCTCGTCAGGAACGACTCACCCTCCGCGGAGAGACGTCGCAGTTCGAACGGGGTCGTCGGGTCGGAGGCCGTCACGATCAGGTCGTCGCCCGCCTGCGCGAAGGCCGAAATGTGCCGTCCCGACGGCGCGATCTGCGTCGCCCCGGATCCATCCAGCGGGAAGCGGACGACCACCGTCGAGCCGCGATCCCCGACGAGACTGTCGATTGCGGAGCCATCGGCCGTCCACGCGATCGGCGCGGTCGTGATCGCGCCACCCGGCCCGCTCATGCTCGCGTCGCCGATCGCACGGTCGACGTCCGCCGAGATCGAGCGCAGGTGCTCGCCCGTCGCGGACATCACCCAGAGCTGGCGGTTCACGACGATCGGCGACTGCTTGCGCACCCCGATCGCGGCGAGCTGCGTGCCATCCGGCGACCAGACCGGCGAGGCGAACTCGCCCTTGCCCGGCGTCAGCCGACGGGGCTCGCCCCCGGTCGCGGCGATCGTCCAGATATCGCTGGTGGTCGAGAGATCCCAGTTCGGCTCGCGATTGGCGACGAAGGCGATCTCCGTCCCCGCTGGCGACCACGCGGGCGCGGTGTGATTGACGTGCCCGCTCGTCAGCTGGATCGGCGCGGCATCCGGCGTCGTGATGTCCGCGATGAAGACGTGGCTGACCTTGTCCCCGAGATAGCCGCGGCCATCGAAGCGGTAGCGCGCCGAGGTGATGACCTTGACGTCGCTCTCCTCCGTGCCATCCGGACGCTCCGGATCGACGCGGCTGGTGAAGGCGATGCGGCGCGAATCCGGCGCCCAGCTGATCTCGCCGGCGCCGTTCGTCAGCGACGTCACCTGCTGGGCCTCGCCGCCATCGGTGGGGAGCACCCAGATGTTCGCCGTCTTGTCGGTGCGATTCGACGTGAACGCGATCCACTGCCCGTCCGGCGACCAGCGCGGCGAGCCATCCGACCATTGGCCGGAGGTCAGCTTGCGGGTCGCGCTGCCGTCGAGCGGGATCAGCCAGAGCGCGGAGCGGTACTCGTTCGCCTCGCGATCGATCGTCGTGACGCTCGTGACGACCTTCGTGCCGTCCGGCGAGACGACCGGTTCGCCCGGCAGGGCGAAGGCGTAGAGATCGTCGATCTCGATCGCGCGCCCGGTGCGCGAGACGGTCGCGGTCAGGTCGATCGCGCGGGCAATCGGCGAGAGCGTCCAGTTCGGCGCGATCTTCGCCTGCCGCTTCGCGAGCTTCTTCGCCGCGTCCTTCGCCTCGGCCGCGAGCTTCTTCGCCTTGGCGTCCGCCTTCTTCGCGGCCTCGGTTTCCTTCTTCGACATGGAGTTCCCTTGACTTACTTGATCAGATAGGGTGGCTTCAGCATGAGGGCGTCGACCCGTTCGCCTGCACGATACACGCTTTCGCGCGGCGAGATCACGAGGAACGCGTTCGCACCGAGGAACGACTGCAGGCGCGACGATCCCTGTGACCCGGTGTTGGTGGCGGTCAGCGTGCCATCCGGCTGCTGCACGACGATGCCGCGCTGATACTCGATGCGATCCGACGGATTGACGTCCTCGGCGAGCGCAACCTTCAGCTTCGGGCGATCGATCTGCTCGGCCGGAATGCCGAGCATCTGGCGGATCGCCGGTCGGATGAAGAGTTCCTGCGTCACGAGCGACGACACCGGGTTGCCGGGCAGCCCGAAGATGAGCGTCTTGTGCGAGCCGTTGACGTGCGTCGCGAAGTTGAGCGGCTTGCCGGGCTTCATGTAGAGGCGACGGAAATGCACTTCGATGTCGTCCGCCTCGAACAGGATCGCCTTGATCAGATCGAGATCGCCCATCGAGACGCCGCCCGACGTGATGATGATGTCATCGCGCCGCAGCCGCTCGCGGAGGAGCGTTTCGAGCGCCGCGCGATTGTCGGGCGCGCGGCCGAACCACGTGATCTCGACCGGCTCGTCGGCGAGGGCGGTCATCAGGCTGAAGCGGTTCGCATCGCGAATCTGCCCCGGCTTGAGCTTCATGTGCGGCTCGACCAGCTCGTCGCCGGTGGAGAGGATGCTGATGCGCGGTTTTCGCACGACCGGCACGGGATCGACGCCCATGCTCGCGATGAGGCCGACCTCGGCCGCGCCGAGGCGCGTGCCCTTCGGGAAGATGAGATCGCCCTTGCGGACATCGGAGCCGATCGGGCGGACGTTCTCGCCAATCCTGACGTCCTCCTTGTGGATCACGACGTGATCTTCCGCGAGCTCGGTCGCCTCGACCGGCACGACGGCATCGGCGCCGCTCGGCAGGGGTGCACCGGTCATGATGCGGACGGCGTACCCCTCGGTGACTTCCGCATCGATGAGCTGCCCGGCATTCTGGACGCCGATGATCTCGCGCCACGGGGAGCTGTCTTCCGCGAAGACGGCGTAGCCATCCATCGTCGAGGCGGGGAACGGCGGGTGATCCTCCTGCGCGCGGATGTCCTCGGCGAGGATGCGTCTGCCGGCATCGAGCAGCGGCACGAACTCGCCGGTGAGCGTCGGGACGTGCGCCGCGATGATGGCGCGGGCCTCATCGGGTGGGCGCATGCGATCGAGCTCGCGGGTGTCGATGGGCGGTGGAGTGTGGGAGTCTGTCACGAGGGGCCTCTTCTGCGTTGCGTGATGGTGGTCAGCGATGAACCATTTCCGCGTCATGCTAGCACGGTTCGCATCGCGATCGGTCGGACATGTCGTCTGCCTGACGGATGGTACGAGGGCGGCGTCCGTACGTGGGGCACGACTTCATGTCGTGCCTCGGGGGGCGTGCCGATCGGAGGTCGCGCGTTGCGCGACAGGGCAGGCGAACTGCCCTGCTACGAGATGTCCGTGGAACGGAGATCGACGGATGCGTCCTGGTGATCTCCATAGGCTTGACAAACATGCCTTCGTGGAGACATAATGAACGGCATCCCCATGACAACATGGCTCGTGAATCGCTCGCACGTGAGACTTATCACAACTCAGCGTTCACAAATCATTGACGAGTATTTTGTAACCTCCTTACACTTGCACTCAGCAACGATGCTACCGGCGTACTTGACTCCGCGATCCCGTTGAACGCCCTCGTCTCGCGTTCTGGGCGCACTGTTCTCACACACTGACAACACTGCACGGCGGATACCGCGGAGCGAGGCCCCGTATGACGACCATCTCCCCCATTCAGCAGCGACAGTCTCTCCTGGATATCCTCATCCAGCTCGAGGCACCGTCGGCACCGGAGTCGTCCGATCATCCCGCGAGCGCGAAGGCGATCTACGGCGAACCCGTCGCCAAGGCGCTGCGCCGGCTCGATAACGCCATCTCCAAGGATGCGCTCGTCACCGACGTCGAGTTCGTGGCAAAGGCGTTCATCTGTGCGAACAACGCCCACGCCGGGGTCGTGCGCAAGTCGGGCGAGCCCTACGTCGTGCATCCGATCGAAGTGACCACCATTCTCGCGAACATGAACCTCGATGCGGAAACCCTCGCCGGCGGGCTCCTGCACGATGTTGTCGAGGACACCGAGGTCACCAGCGAGGAGATCGAGGAGCAGTTCGGCACGCGCGTGGCGCGGCTCGTCGATGGCGTCACCAAGCTCGGTCAGATCCCGTGGGCGCCCGAGGGCGAGGATGGCCGCTCCGTCGTCGCGCGGGAGAAGGAGCAGCAGGCGGAGAGCCTCCGCAAGATGTTCCTCGCCATGGTCGATGACATCGGCGTCGTGCTCATCAAGCTCGCCGACCGTCTTCACAACATGCGTACCCTCGGCGCGATGCCCCCGCACAAGCAGGTACGCATCGCCCAGCAGACCATGGAGATCTACGCCCCGCTCGCGAACCGACTGGGAATCTGGCAGGTCAAGTCCGAACTCGAGGACTTGGCCTTTCAATATCTCAAGCCGCAGGATTACGAGCACATCACCAGCGAGCTGGAGAAGCGTGGTGCCGACAGTCGCGCCTACATCGACCGCGTGAAGACCGATCTGCAGGAGCTCCTGCAGAAGGCCGGCATCAAGGCCGACATGTCCGGGCGCAAGAAGCACATCTACTCGATCTACCGCAAGATGAACCGCAAGGGCCGCTCGTTCGAGGAGATCTACGATGTCATCGGCATCCGGATCATCGTCGACACGGTGCAGGAGTGCTACAGCGTCCTCGGTATCGTGCACGGGCGCTGGCATCCCGTTCCCGGCGAGATCGATGACTACATCGCGACGCCGAAGGAGAGCATGTACCAGAGCCTTCACACCGCCGTGATCGGTCCGGATGGTCATGCCGTCGAGATCCAGATCCGCACGTGGGAGATGCACCGCGTCGCCGAGTACGGCATCGCGGCACACTGGCGGTACAAGGAGGGCGGCAAGTCCGATTCGAAGCTCGAGGCGAAGATCGCCTGGCTGCGGCAGCTCATGGACTGGCGCGACGAAGTCGCCGATGCCGAGGAGTTCATCGAGTCGCTGAAGTCCGATGTCTTCCAGGACATGGTCTACTGCTTCACGCCGACGGGCGACATCATCGAGCTGCCGAACGGCGCGACCCCGGTCGACTTCGCCTATCGTATCCACACGCAGGTCGGGCATCAGTGCGTGGGCGCGACGGTGAACGGGCAGATGGTGCCATTGGACTACAAGCTCCAGAACGGGCAGGTCGTCAAGATCCGCACCAGCAAGACGGTGAACGGTCCGCGGCGCGACTGGCTTCAGGCGAACTCCGGCTACGTGAAGACGGCCTCCGCACGCGAGAAGATCCGCCAGTGGTTCCGCCGTCAGGAGCGCGACGAGAACATCGCGCAGGGCAAGGAGACGCTGGATCGCGAGCTCAAGCGCCTCGGCATCGAGATGAAGCTCGACGAGGTGCTGCAGCGATTCCCGCGCTACACCAAGCTCGAGGACTTCTACGCCGCGATCGGGTACGGTGGGGTCTCGGCGCAGCAGATCGCGACCAAGCTCGACGAGACGCCGAAGGATGTCTTCCCCGTCTCGAACGTGATCAAGGCCCCGACCACCCCGGCGCGCGTCGAGGTGATGGGCGCCGGCGGCATGCTCACCGTGCAGGCGAACTGCTGTCGGCCAGTGCCGGGCGATCCGATCATCGGGTATGTCACGCGTGGGCGCGGGGTCGTCTATCATCGGACGGACTGCGTCAACGTCCAGAACCTCCCAGATCCCGAGCGCCTCGTGCATGTCTCGTGGGGCACGGAGGTCCACGAGACGCATCCGGTACCGGTACGCCTCTACGCGCTCGATCGCGTCGGGCTGCTTAAGGATGTCAGCACGCTCCTCTCCGATGAGCGCGTGAACATCCTCTCGGTGCTCACCCAGACGCATGACGATCGCACGGTGACGCTTCTCCTCACGATCGAGGTCGAGAGCGTCGCACAGCTGGCGACGATCATGCGGCGACTCGAAAGCATTCGCGATGTGACGAGCGTCCAGCGCGACACGCACGGTGCGGGCACGATCCCGCAGGCAAGGGCAAGTTGACGACCATGACCATCACGACGCGTGGCCCCGTGATCAGCTTCGGCGAGGCGCTGATCGACCTGATCGCCGATCCTGGCCACGATCTCGGCACCGCGACGTCGCTCGCGATCCGTGAGGGAGGCGCGCCGATGAACTTCGCGGTCGCGCTCGCGCGGCTCGGCGTGCCGAGCGCACTCGCTACCGTCGTCGGGGACGATCCGTTCGGGCGTCGCCTCGTCGCGCTGCTCGACGCGGAGGGTGTGGAGACGAGCGGCGTGCGGATCACCAGTGAGGCCGACACCACGATCGCCTACGCCTGGCGCAATGCCCGCGGCGACGGCAGCTTCCGCCTCGTGCGGATGGCCGATCGTCTGCTGAGCGTCGCCGATGTCGAGCGGGCCTCGATCGGCGCGGCGACGGCGATCCTCGCGGGATCGGTCGCGCTGGCGGCACAGCCTTCGCGGGCAGCGGTCGAGCGCGCCGTCGACATCGCCGTGCAGGAGGGCGTGCCGGTGATCTTCGATGTGAACGTCCGCCCGACGCTCTGGCCGGATGTCGACTCGCTGCGCGCCGCGTCGGAGCCGATCCTCGCGGCAGCGCACGTCATCAAGCTGAGTCTCGATGATGCCGCCGTCCTCTGGGGATCAAGCGCGATCGTGGACGTGCAGCAGGCGCTCGCGGCGTTCGCCGCGCCGTATGTCGTGGTCACGGATGGCGGGCGTGCCGCGTGGTCGCGCATCGCGGGGACGTGGGCGGAGTACGCCGTCTTCGCGGTCGACGCCGTCGAACCGACCGGGGCGGGCGATGCCTTCAATGCCGCGTTCGTCTCGCGCCTGATCGCGAACGACTGGGCACGTGCCTCCGCCGCTGATGTGCGCTTCGCGATGGCCGCCGGCGCGATCGCGACGACCAAGCCGGGTGCGATCGCGGCCTTGCCGACCGTCGCCGAGGTCGAGGCGTTCCTCGCGGCGCGAACGGCGTAAGGAACCAGCCGGGAGCGAAGGGCATGGTAGGCTGGGATCGACGTTGCCAATCGCACGTCGGGATGATTCCGCGAGATGCGGTTCCCTGTCCTCGCCTCCTCGCCACAGTGAGACGTCCTGCATGCCGACCCTCAACGATCCCGTCGCCATCTCCCTCGGGCCGATCGATGTCCGCTGGTACGCGATCTTCATCCTGAGCGGGATGATCTTCGGGATCGGCCTCGTCTACTGGCTCGCCGCGAAGCGTGGCCTCGATCCCGAGTTCGCGCTCGACATGGTGCCGTGGGTGATCGTCCTCGGTGTTGTCGGGGCGCGTGGCTACTACATCCTGCTCAAGTGGGACTACTACGTGGAGCATCCCGAAGAGGCGTTGAACATCCGCCTCGGGGGCATGACCATCCACGGGGCGATCGTGGCCGGGGTGCTGACAGTCATCGTGCTCTGCCGACGCAATGGCGAGCCGTTCTTCCAGTGGGCCGACATCATGGTGCCGGGGCTCGCGCTCGGGCAGGCGCTCGGGCGCTGGGGCAACTGGGCGAATCAGGAGGCATTCGGGACGCCGACCTCGCTGCCGTGGGCCGTGCACATCGATCTCGACCGCCGCCCGGTCGGCTACGAGCAGTTTTCGACCTTCCACCCGACCTTCCTCTACGAGTCGATCTTCAACCTCGTCAACGCGATCGTCCTGACCTGGCTCGTGCTCCGGCTGCCCTACCTGCGACGCCTGCGTGCGGGCGATGTCGCGTGGTTCTACCTGATCGGCTACGGCATCGTGCGCTTCATCATCGAGAGCGACCGCACCGACAGCCTCTACATCGGGCCGCTGCCGGCGGCGTACTGGTTCAGCTTCGCGCTGATCGGCGCGGGCGTGCTGATGTTCGTGTTGCGACGCACCGTCCTCGCCGGTGCCGACGAAGGAGATCCCGTCTGATGCCGACCACCTCGCTGCGATCGGGCCTCCTCCGCCTGATCGCGATCCTGCTGCTCGCCCTGCCGACGCTCGCTGGCATCCCGGCACCGACCGTCGCGCAGGAGGTCGCGCGCGATCTGGCGCAGATTCCCGCGACGCCGGATCAGCTGCCGGAGGCGGGCTATCAGCTCGAGGCGGGATCGACGCTCGACATTGACGAGGTTGCGGCCTTCCTCGCGACCGATCGTGGTGCGACGCAGCGCGACGTGCGCGACCTTCTGCGCGATGCCGACTGGCAGGCGAGCTACGCGCAGCGCCTCGTGCTGCTTTCCGACCGCGCCATCGCGACGAGCCCGTCGCTGGCCACGATCGTCACGATCGTCAGCGCCTTTGCGGATGAGGATGCCGCGGCGGATGCTGCCGTCGAGCTCGCCGACTTCGCGGAGAACTCGCTCGCCGACGTCACATCGGCGGACGACGATGCCGGGCGCTACGA